>ENA-ORMO01002584-ORMO01002584.1-human-gut-metagenome-genome-assembly--contig:-NODE-2584-length-13989-cov-6.388115_pt1 | contig 13989 bp, 15 predicted proteins | sample MGYA00242106_ERZ509001 | MGnify/ENA primary metagenome ERZ509001 (study PRJEB26280, sample SAMEA2338736) | human gut metagenome | biome: human gut; feature: human-associated habitat; material: faeces... | reverse complement strand
GAATGCACTTGGAAAACATATTGAAATAAAAATCTGTGATGACTGACAGATTTTTGTTTTAGGATAATCATAAATGATAGTATTATTAAAAATAGCAAAGCGAATCGGGAAGTTTATGATTATATGAAAAAGTGTTTGGAATCATCTTGACAATATGTCGAATACGACATATTATAATTATAAAGAGGAAGGAGCATACTAATGTACGAGATCATTTTATATGATACAGAAGATGGAAGATGCCCTGTGCAGGAATTATTGGATTCTCTGGAGCCTAAGTTGCTGGCAAAAACATTGCGGACAATTGATTTGCTGGAAATGAACGGTCCATTGCTTCGTGAGCCATATTCAAAACCATTGGAGAATGGAATATTTGAGCTTCGTACCAAGCAGGGATCAGATATTACAAGAGTACTGTATTTCTTTATTGTAGGCAAGAAGGCAGTGCTGACCAATGGATTTATAAAAAAATCGCAGAAGACACCAAAGGCAGAAAAAGAACTGGCAAAGAAGTATAAAGCAGATTATGAACGGAGGTATGGCGATGAGTAGCTATAAGGATTATAAAAAAAGAGCGTTGCAGAATTCGAAAGTCAAGGCAGAATATGATGCACTGCAACCGGAATATGACATTATCCAGGCGATGATTGACGCAAGAGTGCAGCAGAATATGACACAGAAAGATTTATCAGCTAAAACCGGAATTACGCAGGCAGATATAAGCCGGATTGAGAACGGAACAAGAAATCCCAGCCTGAGTATGGTGAAAAAACTTGCACAGGGATTAGGGATGCAATTAAAGTTGGAATTTGTTCCGATGTCAACAAAAAATAAAATGTAAAGAGTATGAGAAAACAGGAACCGCGGGAATTTTCATCTGCGGTTTTTCTCGTGTTGTTGGTGTCAGATGCTATGAGGTATACTCGATTTAGGCGAAAAAAACTGGAAGTTCACAAATCCAGACATCGTGGTCAAACCGTGCGTCCAGCTAAGGGTATATAGGGCAGTTTAATACCGATACAGGATGAGCATGAACAGTCACTGAAAAATAACAGCCTATAACCCTTTTTCATTTTCAATTTGCTGTTCCGGAATATGACTCTTTTCAAGAATCATATTAATATTGGCAGACGCGGTACGAAGTTCCCTTTCATAATCCCGGCGGGCATGAAAAAAGCACCTATCAGGTTTTATACTGACAGATGCTTTCTTTCATGCACTTATTCTTTTGTCCAATCTTCAACTTCTAAGTCATCAACCCGGAAGAACTCTCTGGTATTATTTGTCACAAGAATCAACCCTTCTGATCTCGCATGACCAGCAATCAACATATCCATTGGACCAATTGGTGTTCCTTTTCGTTCAAGGTCTGCACGAACCTTTCCGTATTCTTCTGCAGCATAATTGTCAAACGGAAGGATAGAAATAGACGACAAGAACAGTGTAATTGCTACACGGTTGCGTTCCACTGCCTGACTCTTTTCCACTCCGTGCATCAGTTCTCCATAAGTAATGGATGAGATACACATATCGTCTGGATCATGCTTCAGAAAATTTTTTATGACTTCGGGTGACTTATGCTTAATTGCATAGATACAAATGTTAGTGTCCAGCATATACTTCATAGCGCTTCACGCTCCTGTACCGCAGGCTGTTCTCTGCCATCGTTCATGAAGTCATCCGAGAACAGTTCCAAGCTGTTCAGGAAACCAGACCACTTGTTTTCCTTCGGCATCAGAATAACAATATCACCGATCTTATTAATTGCCACCTCATCACCATTGAAGCGACATTCCTTCGGAAGTCGAACCGCCTGGCTCCGACCATTTTCAAATAACTTTGCAGTCATCATAGTAATGCACCTCCTTATATTATTAGTATATATCGCGATATATATCTTGTCAAGTTATTCTCTGCGCTTTTTTAGGACAATAAGCGGGAATCCTCGGCAATTCAATTACCGAGATGAAAGCGCAGGATTATGCATATCTGCACCTTGAAATAATTGATAATATAATAATCTCCCTCTCCCCTTGAATAATTGTTCTTATATACGAAGAACAACAGTTTGTGAACTTCTGTTTCTTTTTATTATGATGTAGCATCAACGGGTGCGGAAAAGCGCAATAGAAAGCAATAAAACAATAATTGTTGCGTGATATTGACAAATATGCAAAACGATGATAGTATACTAACAGAGGAGGTGCAGCACCGATGGGAAGAAAGAAAATCACAAACCTGTTCCCAGACTATATAAGAACCGGGAATGCAGACCATGCAGAATTGAGCCATCTTGTTCTTCTTGCAAAGGGAAGACGGTCGATGAATGATTTTGCAAAAGACTGCGAGGTCAATACGTCGACGATATCTCGTATTATTAATATGAAGAACACAACGGCCTGTTCGGATGAGGTTCTGATATCGATATCCAAAGCAGCAGATCCGTCCAGCGGAGTGACGCTTGATAAGCTGCTGGCTGCAAACGGGATGGTAAAGATGGTTCCAACAACAGAAGAAGGTGCTGTTGTTTCACCGATACAAATTACATATAGTGTTGCAGATGATAAGACACCGAAGCGATTTTTGGAATATGCTTCTGCGCTTGGAGACACCTTTAAGAGTATGGAGACCAGATATGCGGAAGGAAGCAGGGAAACGCTTCAGAACGCGCTTTTATTGGCGGGCTATTCTGTTGAACTGCTCGGCCATGAGAAGATAATCTGGCCAAGAAACAAACAGTTTTATGCGGATTTTGCCATCTGGACGAATGCACTGCAGGATGAAGGAATCGATATGTGGCTGTTTGACTGTAAATCCTATACTACCGGGATCGGGCGGGGAACAATCAGCAGCATGAACCGTCTGTTCGGAATGGCCTATCTGGATAGTCCTCGTGAACATGGAATTAAAGTTTCCATTGTGGTGAATCATTCTCTTATGATTGAACAGGCAAGAGAGTGTTTTGCTGGATATAAGATCAGAGATTTCTTTTCTTTTATTCTGGTAGATCCATTGGAGCGTAAAGTATTGGACGAATTTTGTATTCCACGTATTGATGGAACGGAACAGTCCGTGTTTAAAACAAAAGACAGGAGATGAGCATATTGATTTCGGAGTATGGAAGCAGCAGATGCAGAGAGAAAAAAGAGCTATTCAGAAATTACGTGGGAACGCATGGGAATGCTTCCTGCGGTGTTATCGCAAGTACAGGGAATGATGATGCACTTATCATGAAGGCAATTCGGGAGATAACAGGCAGAGGAAATGACGCTGAAGTAAGGATGCGTGGAAATGGAAAGCTGGCTGTTTACGAGGTGAAAAAGAGTATATCCATCGGGTGATTGGATTCGATGAAGGGCTGATAGGAGCCGAGGATTGTGGTTATATAACCATGGTCCTCGGCTCCTTTTGTCGTTTATGGGAGGCGTGGCACTGATAAATGCAAGAGGGGAAATAAAAAAAGCAAAAATAATGAGTTACCCCCATTGTGCGAGAACGCCTAGAACAGTTAAAACAAAGGTTAACATAATAATTCATTAAAAGCGAGGAATGAGGTGATCTTGTTGGCAGAAGTTTGGAAGCCTGATCAGGAAATCATTGGTGAAAACATCAGGAAAGCGCGAAAGGCGGTATATCTGACTCAGGAACAGCTGGCTGAGGAGATGGGAGGAAGCTGCAGCAACAAGGTCATTTCCCGATATGAAAAAGGTGAGGTGGAGATGGGAGTTCAAGCCCTCATCGACATAGCAGAAAATTTAGAAGTTCCGGTTGATTCATTGATGCCGGAGCGGGTGCAGGTACATACAAAATTGGAAGATGACGAGATGAGTAAGTTGTTTTCAACACTGAATATAGAAAATAAAGAGATGCTTTTGAAGATCGCTCGTATGATGGCACAGAATGAAAAACTGAAGATGGCAATCTGATATCTATACGGTCGAAGAAGATGACGGTGTGGATTTTTTTGCCCATTTTGGAAATCTTGGCAGAAAAATCTACAAATATGTAGATTTTTGAGAGTCAGATTCCTATTTGCAGGGAAGGTGGAGTTCTGGCAATCTTGTTATCATATAGTCAGTTCAAGGGACCAGCCCACAGCCTATAAGGTAGACAGATAGTGCCCTGAAAATAGTGTAGATATTTCTCAGCTCCAGTATGTGAGAATGCAAGTATGATTTTGTGATCATGGTGAAGGGATGAGGGAATTTGTCAGGCTGGTGATTTTGGAATTGTTGCTTTTTCAGGAAGTTCACGTTGCAATTCTGGTATTGGGGACGTACAATAACAATAAAGAAAAAATATATTTCTAAAAAGTATCAAAAAGGAGGAAAAGAAAATGGCATTGATGAATGATGTATACAGCTATATAGAAAACAATTACCGACCGAATGAACCCATCTTTTTGTCAGAATTAAATATTCCCGATATGAAAGCGGTATCAGTTCGCCAGCAGATGAAGAAACTGACAGAAGCCAGGCTGCTAAAACACTTCGATACGGGAATATACTATATTCCAAAGAAATCTATGTTTCGCTCAGGCTCAACTCTGTCAGTTGATGAAGTTATCAGAAAAAAGTATCTGGCAGATGGAGAAAACTGCTGTGGTTATGTTGGAGGAATTCTTTTTGCAAATCAACTAGGTTTGACGACTCAGGTTCCAGAGGTATATGAGATTTATACGAACAAAGCTACAACGGAATACCGAGAAACTCAGCTTGCAAATCTGTGTTTGATTTTACGGAAGCCATACTGTGAAATAGATGAGAGAAATGCGGCAACGCTTCAGTTCCTCGATTTATTAAAGGAGATTGTGGATATTTCGGAAGTGGATGGAAAAGAACTGACAAACCGTCTAATTAGCTATATGAAAAAGAAAAGTATCAGATTTGAAAATATGAGACAATTTTTGCCGTACTACCCTGAGAGAATTTATAAAAATATGTATAAGGTGGGATTACTGAATGGTGTATCTGCATGAGAATAGAGAAGAATTTAATAAAAATAGGTAGTATTTGACACTACCATACTAGGAGATGATAAAATGATAGAGATAAGTGTACAGAAAGCAAAGCAGGGAGATTCTATCTGGATTCGATGCTTATCAGATGAAAATGTTGTAAATATAGTTATAGATGCGGGCCCGTCTACTTTTCAAAATGGATTCAAAAATATGGTGAAAGAAATAAAAGAAAAAAAAGAACGGATTAATTTATTGATTTTTTCACATATAGATGATGACCATATACGCGGGATAATTTCATATTTGCAGAAAGATGAGGAAAAAATAATCGATAAAGTCTGGATAAATGGTCATGGTACCAGCGTGTATAGGATGAATCAGGAACATTCTCCTAAAAATGTTTCCAGCTTAGTAGAACTACTTCAGGATAAAAACATTTTAGTGGAAACGCCAATACTGGAAGGAAAAGAATATCATTTTAAAAATGGAATCGTTAAAGTAATTGCTCCAACTGAAGAGGAAATAATAAATGTGGCGAAAAAAATTGATAAATATGGAGATGACAGTTCTGGCAGAGAACATGCGAGTGTCTGGTATGCGGGTGATATAAAAAAAGCTCCGGACAGTTTTGCTTCAGATCCGTCACCGACAAATAAGGCATCTATTATTATTGTTTTAGAATATGATGGAAGAAAATTGCTTTTTACCGGAGATTCGCCAGCAAAGAATATTATAAAAAGTGTTGAAAAATATTATCCGGAAGCGAAATTTGAAATAGTAAAACTTCCACATCATGGAAGTCAACGGAATATTTCAAGAGAATTAATACAGAAACTAAATGCAGATCGATTTATTATTTCAACGAATAAAAAAATAGAAAAAATAGTGTTGAGAAGATTTATAGAAGAAAGAGAGGAAACAGAAATATTATGTAATTATACCTGGTGGAAGAATGGATACTTTACAGGAAATGATATGAGAGAAATTATTGATACCGGAAAACTTTCAATGAGAGATATAGGAGAAGAAAAAGTAGTTTTGCGATGATAAAACAGACAGAAGAGCTAAAAAAGTATGCCGTTAAAATTTTTACAGAAGGTAGTTTTACAGGAAGTGGAGTTTTATGGAAATCAGAAGGAGAAAAAAGAAATAAATTATATATTTTTACGGCTGCACATGTGATAAAGGATAAGAAAAATCTATCAGTACAATTTATGCATGATGATCAGCTGAAAGAAATAGAAGTGCAGGAAAGTGAAATTATTGTTTCGGAAAGATACAATCATGAAGGGGATCCGGAAGATCTGGGTATTATAGAAATTGAGTATGATTATCCAGAACTTGCTGCATATCGAATTGCAAACTGGGATAGTAGTATGAAAAGAGCAATAGCAGAAAGTAAGAAACTGATTATGTACGGATACCCGCAACATGGCGGATACGGGAGTTCTTTTTTTCTATCCAGAGCTGGAATAGCAAGCACATATGAAGAATTTGACTCTGAACTTCATATGATGAAATATAGTCTTTGTGGTACAAACATAAATACCTCGGACAGGAATGAAGAACTTCTGGGCTTTTCCGGAACAGGGATTTTCGCAGAGATAAATGAAGAATTTATTTTAGTTGGAATACACAAAGGTTCAGCCGGAATTTCAGCGGAAAGAGGAGAATTACTGGGAACTACGACAGATTTTCTGAGAGAAATGTGCAGGAAGCATCAGATTAATAATCTGGATAAAATTGATAAAATAGATGGAGATCTTTCTGACAGGAAAACATACTTTAAAGAAGAAATAATAGATGAGATAGAAGAAACGAAAGATATAAATTCTTTATTAAAAGTATTGGAAGAGGTTCTGAGACAGGATATGTCGGAAGTGATAGAAAGTACATTTTATAATTTTTGCGAAGAATGTAACTTTGAAAAAAGTTATCATAAATGTCCATATTTCAGAGGCTTTTTATTAATTCTGATTGTTTTTTTGAAAGCTATGGATAAAGAAATGGATTTAAGATTACCTAAATTTAAAAATGAATCTGAAATCCCAATATATTTTATCTGTAGTGAGGGAAAAGGTGTGACAGATAAAAAAAGTCAGACACGCCGAAAATGGAGCCATTTTATAAGAGCGTAAAATAAAAATTGTAGAACAGAGAAATGATATTCAGAATGCTTTGAACGAACAGTGGTTTGACAGATATAAATGTCATGTGGAACTTCAAAATAGGTATCGTCTTCTTAATGAAGCGTTGCAAAATGATAAAGTTGAATTACAAAAAATCAGAGGAAACATAGAAATACAGGAGGAAAAAATACAACGTCTTAAAAACAGGAAAAAAACAATAGATCAGAAATGTGAAGAGTGGAAAATCGAATTAGTAGCTATTGGCAAATTTGAAGAAACTCTTTTGACGGAAACAATATTAAAATATTTGGATGAAATTCAGGAAGAGGACGATAAACAGCTTAAAGACACTTATAAAATGATTCGTATTCTTAGTAAAACAAAAGATGGAGACTCTATTGAAACCAAAGAATTTGCCGGTTTAGAAGATGAAAATATCCAAAACCTGATTAATGAATTAAAGAAAAATGAAGAAATATTAAGGCATATCAGGGATGAGAGCAAAAGAGCAGAAAAAGCAGAAAAAGACGAATATGAAAAAATGAAAGAAAATTTTAGTGACCTTGAACAGATGCTGATACTGGCAAAAAATGAAGTGGAAAAATCTAAAGATGCAATTTGTCCTGTATGCAAAACGGAATTTGAAAATAAAGACAAATTATTAAAGAAAATTAATCCTGCTATCTGCCGGCAAGCACTTGCTTTTTTTGAAATGCAAAATACTTTGGAAAAAGAGAGACGAAAAGCAAACGAAAAAGAATATGAGAAACGGGTTAGTGATGCAAAAAGTAAGATTTATGATGAAATAACAAAATTAAACATTTTTTGTCATTCTATAGAAGATGAAATAAACATATGTAATGAAATATTACATGATAATCAGAGTGCAAAGCAAAAAGTAAAACAAAACAAGGAAATTTTGCAGCAGGATATTATAGAAACTTTTGATATCCAATTAAACAATATTACAGAAGAAATAATTGAAAAGAAATGTAACGAAAGGAAAATTATATTGGATAGAATGCTTTTTCAGAATACAGATATTCTGAGGGGCGAAAAAAATAGCCAGACAAAATATGAAGAAACTTTAAAAGCAAATGAAAAACTGATAGAGAATTATAAAAAAAGCATAGAGGAATTTAATTCTGATACGGATAATCAAAAGAAACTGCAAATAATGGAAACAAGGGGGATTAATTCAATTGATGACTTAGAGCGAATAGTTTCAAAATATTCAAATGAGATACAAGGTATCTTAAATGAAACGGAAAAACAGAAAGAACTACTTGCTGAATATAGCATATACCAAACTGTACATATTGAACAATATAAACGACTTATAGAGATAAAGACAGAATATGTTGATTGGATTGATAAATATGAACAATATAAAAATAGGTTATTTACCAATCGGCAGTTGTCCGAAAAAAATCTTAAAAAATATAAAGAAAAAATTGATGAAAATATAAATTATCTACAGCAAAAACAAAATATTTTTAACGAGTGTATTAGTGATATAATTATAGAGAAGTTTGTAGATAAATATAATAATATTTTGAGGCAAGAGAAAAATATTCAGAGAAAGTTACGATTCAGTCAGTATAAAGGAAAAAATGCAAATAAAATCTTAAAAGATGTACAGAGTCAATTAGAAGAATATATTAAAACCAGATTTGGAAGTGCTATCATTAATCAGATTTATTCTAAAATAGAACCGCATAAGCGTTTTACGAGATTACAATATAAACTTGGATTTGATAAAAATGGAATCCCTGAAATGTATAGAATTGTACTAAATGAAACAGACAGTGATCTTATGCCAGAACTGTTTTTCAGTTCTGCACAGTTAAACACTGTTGCATTAAGCATATTTTTGGGAGGTGCTTTGTCAATTCCCGAACCTAAATTAAATACAATATTAATTGATGATCCAATCGGACATTTTGATGACCTTAATGTGCTTTCATTTATTGATGTTTTGCGTACGATTATAAGCAAAACCAACTGGCAGATTATTATATCAACACATGAGGAGAACTTTTATGAAATTATGAAAGTAAAATTAAGCTCGGAATATTATAATTCAAAATTTTTTGTCTTTCAAAGTGAGGGGAAGATAATACAAGATAAATGAAAATTTTTTCAGAACAGTAAATCATTGTAAAAGCTATTATGAAATATTACCTGGCAATGAAATGGAGATTTTTATGGAAAATGGTTTTTTTCTGGCAGATTATTTAAAGGATAAATATCTTGAAAAAGGAAAACGGGTTTCTGCCAAACATGAAAAAGAGTTTAAAAAGGCTAATAGAGAAAAAGTTATAGATTTTTTGACGGCATTAGGATTGGAGAAGTTTTTAAATGATTTCAAAAAACAAACACCAAAAGGAGCAGGATATTGGTTTTTCCATGAAGAAAAGAATTTTATTGATTCTATAATTAATGTTTCCAAGGCAGATAAATTTAAACTTATTCGTGAAAGACATTACGAAAACTTATCTGATGAAGATGCCGTTGCTCTTTTTGAATTTGTATATGAAATGTTTGTCAGGAGAGGATATAAATCTCAAAAGCTGAATGATAGAATAGAGGGACCATATAATTTATTAAATTATCCGGTTAGAAGCATTACATTGAAGATAAAAGCTATAAAAACAGAACTTGATAAAGCTCAGAAGTTTATGCTACATCAGAGAAATCAGATGCTTACATCTCCCAATGATAATCTTGTATGGATAAAATATATTGAAGCTGAAATCCAAAAAGTAATGTCAGATGGAATAAAAATATTTGAAAAAATGAGAGAGATTAGAAGTGATGAGATTTCAGATAAAGTAGCAGAGTATTTTGAAAATATGACAGAAAATGATCATATGCAAGTAGAATTAGAAGAAGAAGTTTCAAATCGGGCATACTATATTTTTTCTGAAAATTCAGAAGTGCAAAAGTTAACTAAACGAGACAGAGAAATAAGAAGAGTACCGGAAGAACTTAGAGATGTTATTTTTAATTATGAACCGAGGGATGATTTTTCTCAGAAAGAAATTAAAGAATTATTGAAAATTAAAAGGAAATTAGATGACTACTATGATATGGCACATAAACAGGCAATTTCTGAAATTGCATCAGAAAAAGGGATGACCGAGAAAGAAGTGTCAAGAGTAAAAATTATCAGTGGGGATTTATTCATGTCTTCTGAAAAATTACTGGAAGAAGCAAAAAAGGAATGTTTTGAATGAGGGGGGATTAATCGACTGTGAAATATCCACCCGTTCCCTTTTCTTTTTCTTCGTGACTTTCTGGAATATTAGGTGTAGACTTTAAGAAAAAGCACTGACTTACAGAAAGGATGATTGTTAATGACAAAATCAGAAAGAAACAAAGAAATAGAAAAGATGGTAAAAGAGCGCATCAGGGAATTAGGGTACGAGGGAAAACTTGAATTTGATTCGATTCCTAATACTTTTAAGCGGAGAAATCATTTTACGGAAAAAGAGGATGGCACAGGAGTGTTTACTGGCTTTATGTGGCAGATGAATTCCTTATCAGATGATGAACTGGCGGCCGATATTGATGCTAGGATTAACGAGGCTGTAAAATATTTCAAGTTGAAGTGAAACAATCTGCATAGAGTGTTGATGCTAACTTTAGATGGCAATACAAAGACCTTGTTGCCTGTCTCTGAGTTACCCTGTATACTGTCATTAATACAGTAAAGAAAGGGATCCCAGAGCATCCTCCTGACAAGACGTATACTCTGGGATCATGGTTTTGAAACCATGATTATTATATCAGATTATTCCGTTTCGTACAATGAGGAAGACGATATTTTTAATTAAAAGCAGCGCCATATCCTACTGTCCAGTCTGTATGGAAGAACTCTCCTACAGAGATTCCTGCAAAAGGATCCTGCTACAGTAAGGGCATGAACGTCATGTCTGTATTGTGAACTTCCAGTGATTTTTCCCCTAAAGAAAAAAGAACGAAATAAAATCATAAAAAATCCCGGTTTTCTGCGCTTTTCCATTGCAGACAGCCGGGAAATATAGTACAATTATTTTAGGCGAATAACCGCCTAAAAGGAGGCGCTATGTATCTGGATTTTTTAGTGAAAGTACCAACTGTAAAAGGCAAGATCACACGAAGAAAAAAGTCAAATGTTGTATATATAGAGTATGAGTATGACCGGGTTTATGATCCATCCCGGAAGTATACTTTTCCCAAAAGAGTAACAATCGGAAAACTGTCAGATACGGATCCGGAACTCATGAAACCGAATCAAAATTTCCTGAAATATTTCCCCGATGCAGAGCTTCCGGAAAGCAAAAACAGGACTTCCAGAAGCAGTTGTCTCAGGGTAGGAGCATACTTTGTACTGCGTAAGATCATAGAAGAATGCAGGTTGAACGATATCCTTGGAAAGTATTTTGGATCACGTGATGTGGGGCTGTTTTTAGATCTGGCTGTTTATTCGATCATAGCAGAAAACAATGCAGTGCAGTACTATCCGGATTATACATACAACCATCCACTTTTTACGGAAAAGATGAAACAATACAGCGATTCAACCGTATCAGATTTCCTGAATTCAGTAACAGATGACCAGAGTACAGGATTTCTGAATACATGGAATGAGTCACGGAATTACCGTGAAAAGATTTATATTTCTTATGATTCAACGAATAAAAACTGTCAGGCCGGGGATATAAAAATGGTTGAATTTGGGCATCTGAAAGTAGATATGGGAGAGCCGGTATTTAATTATGCAGTTGCGTATGATACCCATAATCAGGAACCATTATTTTATGAAAAATATCCAGGAAGTCTGAATGATATCTCCCAGCTTCAGTTCATGCTGGATAAAGCATCCGGATATGGTTATAAGAAGATCGGCTTCATTCTGGACAGAGGTTATTTCAGCTGCGAGAATATACAATATATGGACAAATGTGGGTATAGTTTTGTTATCGTGGTGAAAGGGATGTCTGCCCTTGTGAATGAACTGATCCTGGAAAATAAAGGGACATTCGAAAATAAGCGGGTGAACAATATCTATGAATATGGAGTTTACGGAAAGACAATACGGCACAAACTGTATGCAAGTGATAAAAAAGAACGTTATTTTCATCTGTATCATAGCATTTCAAAAGAAAGCGCAGAACGGATAGAGATTGAAAACCGGATCAACCAGATGACGCAGTATCTGAAAAAGTACCAGAATAAAGTAAAGGAATTCGGTCCTGGATTTGAGAAGTATTTTAACCTTCATTATGATGAAAAGAGCCAGGTTTTTATACTACCAGAAGAACGGTGCAGTGTGGTAGAAAGAGAACTGGATCTGGCAGGATATTTTTGTATTGTTACATCGGAAAAGATGAGTGCGAAGGAAGCAATCGAACTGTATAAGAGCAGGGATGTATCGGAGAAACTATTCCGCGGAGACAAATCATATCTGGGGAATAAGAGCATCCGTGTGTATTCAGAAGAATCAGCAGGAGCAAAGATATTTGTTGAATTTGTAGCCATGATAGTGCGCTGCAAGATGTATGTAAAACTAAAAGAAGAAATGAAAAAACTGGATAAGAAACTGAACCATATGACTGTACCGGCGGCAATAAAAGAGCTGGAAAAAATAGAAATGGTACGTCAGTTAGATAATATATACCGTCTGGATCATGCAGTAACAGCGAACCAGAAAGTAATATTGAAAGCCTTTGGACTGGATGCGAATAGTATAAAATATTTTGCATCAGAGCTGAGTAAGGAACTGAAAAAAGCAGAATAAGGAAGGAAAATAAAGATGGCAAGAACAAGAAAAGAAGAGATCCTGTCAGCGGTTGTAAAAAGCGGGCGGTCATATGAGGAGATCATGAACTTTTTAAATGCAGGATCAGATGGAGAAAAGACGGAAAAATAGAATTATTTTGAAGCACAGATATAGGGACTCTCGATTTAGGCGGAAAAAGGCTGGAAGTTCACATTTACTTGACTTTGCAAACTATCTGATTTATTATACTTGTAAGAAAGTAACTTACGAGTTACTAACTCACGAGTATAATTATTGGAGGTGAGCGGATGAGTCAGTTTTATTGCCGTGAGGATGAGCTGCGGAAACTGAATAAACGGTACGCAGGTGATAAGTTTGAGTGCATTGTCATCTACGGCAGACGGCGTGTTGGTAAAACGGCACTGATCAACGAGTTCTGCAAAGATAAGCCTGCCATTTTCTTTTCTGCATTGAACACGACAGGAAAGGAAAATCTGGAAGCTCTCTCAAAGTCGATTATGAGTTATGAGCGGCCGGATATGGAGTCTGCACCAGAGTTCAGGTCCTATGATGCAGCTTTGGATGAGCTGACAGCACTCTCAAAGGAAAAGAGGATTGTCTTTGTCATTGATGAGTATCCTTATCTTGCAAAAGCAAAACCAGCTATTTCAGCGATGCTGCAGCACATCATCGACCACAAATGGACAGAGTCCAGAATGTACCTGATTCTTTGCGGTTCATCTATGAGCTTTATGGAGAGTCAGGTGCTTGGAAAAGAAAGTCCGTTGTATGGAAGACGAACAGGCCAGTTCAAAATTGAACCGCTGGACTATAAGGAAACGGCTGTATTTCATCCGAATCTGTCTGCAGAGGATAACTCCCTGATTTATGGAATCACGGGAGGGGTTCCTCACTATATCAACAAGTTGGATGTGAGAGACAGTGTGGATGAAGCCCTGTTGGATAATTTCTTTGATCGTTCCAGCTATCTGTATGAGGAGCCAGGAAATCTGCTGAAACAGGAACTTCGGGAGCCGGCCATTTATAATGCAATCATCAAAGCGATTGCAGAAGGTGCTTCCCGAATGAACGATATCAAGATGAAAGTCGGCGAGGAAAACTCAGTCGTATCG
>ENA-ORMO01002581-ORMO01002581.1-human-gut-metagenome-genome-assembly--contig:-NODE-2581-length-14000-cov-3.054285_pt1 | contig 14000 bp, 18 predicted proteins | sample MGYA00242106_ERZ509001 | MGnify/ENA primary metagenome ERZ509001 (study PRJEB26280, sample SAMEA2338736) | human gut metagenome | biome: human gut; feature: human-associated habitat; material: faeces... | reverse complement strand
TTTTACGGCTGACGGATCTACCGCAAACAGTTTGATAGCTGTTTTCGGATCAGCGCTCTTGTAGTACACTGCCACCAGGCTGCCCGGTTCCAGACTGCCCGCCCGTGTCATATCCGCCTGATCTTTGGTGAAGATCCGCAGTGTGCCGTCTTCCAGACGCATCACCAGATTATACTGTGCTGCTTCCACAACGGTGCCGGTAATCTGTTCCACGCCTTCCGCCGTCAGGTCTGTGAAAACAAGCTGTCCTGCCTTTGTCTGCATGGCCACAGGGAAGAAAGCGGAAAACAAATCCGCAGGCACATACTGCACGCCCTCCAGCAGTTCTGGCGCACAGCCGATGCTCTTTGTTTCGCCTTCTACCAGATACGTGTCCTTGCCGGAGGCAAAACCAACGGTGGTTGTGCCGTCAGAAAGGGTAACGGAACGTGTCGTCTTATCCCACGCCACTGTATAGCCCAGAATATCCCCTACTTCTCGTACAGGCACCAATTTTGTGCCCCATTCATCTGCGTACAGAGTCTGGGTCACCTCTTTATCCTGCACCATCATGGTACTAGAAATTTTTTCCGCCCCAAAGGCTGTTGTGCCGCAGCCCAATGTCAAAACACCAGCCAGCATATATGCCATCATCCGTTTCATAATCCTCTCTCCTTTCCAGCATGTACTTCCGATCTTTTTCTCAGTATATCAAATAGTATGGCACAAAAACATTACATTTCTGTAAAGAATCTTTGACAAAACCATAACAATTATTCCACGCCGCGCATGGTCAGAGAAATGCGTTTGCGCTGCAAATCCACGCTCAATACTTTCACAGTAACGATGTCACCCAGTTTCACCGCTTCTAAGGGATGTTTGATATAACGGTCACAGATCTGGGAAATATGTACCAGACCATCCTGATGGACGCCGATGTCCACAAACACACCGAAGTCAATGACATTGCGGACAGTGCCTTTGAGCACCATACCTTCTTTCAAATCCTCCATGGCCAATACGTCACTGCGGAGGACAGGGGCAGGGGCTTCATCACGGGGGTCACGGCCAGGTTTTTCCAGTTCCTTGACAATATCCTGCAAAGTAGGCAGACCAATGCCCAGTTTTTCCGCTGTTTCTTCTGTCACGCTGACTTTGTTTGCCAGACCTTTCACCTGACCAGACGCCACATCATCCAGAGAATAACCGCAGAGCTTCAGCAATGCTTCCGCCGCCTTATAGCTTTCGGGATGGACGCCAGTTTTATCCAAAGGCATATCGCTTTCGGCAATGCGCAGGAAGCCAGCGCACTGTTCAAAGGCTTTGGGCCCCAGTTTGGGGACTTTTTTCAGTTCTTTTCGGTTATGGAACAGGCCATTTTCTTCACGATATGTGAGAATATTCTTCGCAACGGTGTTGTTGATGCCTGCTACATAAGAAAGCAGGGCAGGACTTGCTGTATTCAAGTCAACGCCGACGCTATTTACACAGTCTTCTACGACACCGCCTAATGTTTCGCCCAGATGTTTCTGGTTCATGTCATGCTGATACTGGCCTACACCGATGGATTTGGGGTCGATTTTTACCAGTTCCGCCAGAGGGTCCTGGATACGTCTGCCAATGGAAACGGCGGAACGCAGGGCAACGTCATAATCAGGGAATTCCTCCGCACCCAGTTTGGAAGCGGAATACACAGAAGCCCCTGCTTCGTTGGCAATGATGTAATAGACCTTTTTATCCAGTTTTTTCAGCATTTCCGCCACAAACTGCTCGGATTCTCTGGAAGCGGTACCGTTGCCGATGGAAATCAGGTCTACATCATATTTTTTGATAAGAGCTGTCAGTTTCTTTTCCGCTTCAGCTGTCTTGTTCTGAGGAGGTGTGGGATATACCACGGTGGTTTCCAGGGGTTTGCCTGTTTCGTCAATGACGGCAATTTTACAGCCTGTACGATAAGCAGGGTCTAAAGCCAGCACGGTTTTTCCTTTGATGGGCGGCTGTAAGAGCAGCTGTTTCAGGTTTTCTCGGAATACACCCATGGCGGATTCCTCGGCTTTTTCTGTCAGATCATTGCGGATTTCCCGTTCCAGAGAAGGAGCAATGAGGCGTTTATAGCTGTCTGCAATGACTTCCTGCAACAATTCCACCGCAGGGCTGTTTTTGCGGATGAGCTTCCGTTCCAGTTTTTGCAGGAGTCTTTCTTCGTCCCCTTCCAGCTTCACCGTCAGGATGCCTTCTTTTTCCCCACGATTTACCGCAAGGATGCGATGACCTGCGGCTTTTTGCAGGGGTTCGCTGTAATCGTAGTACATTTCGTAGACGGTGGGTTCTGTCTGTTCTTTTGCCGCCTTTGTCACCAACTGACCAAACTTCATGGTTTCTTCACGGAGCATTTTTCGTAGGTCAGCATCATCGGAGAACTGTTCCGCCAGAATATCTTTTGCCCCGTTGATGGCGTCTTCCACAGATTCCACGCCTTTTTCTTCGTCTACGAAAGCGGCGGCGTATTCTTCCAAAGGCACCAGAAATGCCTGTCCGAAAATATATTCCGCCAGAGGCGCAAGACCTTTTTCCTTGGCGATGGACGCGCGGGTACGGCGTTTGGGGCGGTAAGGACGGTAAATATCCTCGATTTCTGTCTGGGTCATGGCTCCTTCCAGTTTTGCGGAAAGCTCATCGGTCATGGCGCCCTGTTCTGTAATGGCATTGCGCACCATTTCCCGTTTTTCTTCCAGATTTCTGAGAGCTGTGAGCCGTTCCGCCAACTGACGGATGATCTGGTCATCCAGAGAGCCTGTGACTTCTTTCCGGTAACGGGCAATGAAAGGCACGGTGTTGCCTTCATCCAGCAGTTTCACGGTGTTTTCCACCTGAGAAGCCTTGATGCCCAGTTCTATCTGTAACTGTTTCAAAATATCCATAGATGTGTTTCCTTTCTCCAAAAAAATATCTCTTTTTCCATCTTAGCATACAAAACAGACGGGTGCCGAAAAAATTTTCTCCCTCCGTTTTACAAAAAATCTGCTTTTCCGCATACAAAACGCCCCTATGAAAATAACCCCCGTAAAAATACAACAGCTGGAACCCTTTATATTGCAAGGATTCCAGCCATATTTATTTTCTGATGAACCAGTGCCTGTATTCTGATGTTTTGCCTTTATTTCGCGCGGTAGTTTTTCCAGATGCAGTCCAGTTTGGATTTGCACAAAGCACCATCCATGGTGAGCCAGTAAGCGTTTTTGCCGTCTACGACTTTCCGTTCCGCATAGCCTCTGCACACCAGATAATCCAGATGGGCAATGGTTTCCCCTACGGCGAACCAACGCTGGGACAGAGGGAATTCCTCCCATGTTTTCCCACGCATAGACCAACGCAGACAAGCAGCTATCTTTGTGGCGTGACTGCCGGGGAACTGCTGAATAGCGTCCACGGTTTCTTTCAGTCGTTTCAAGTGGTGCTCCACAATTTCGTCCATACGTTCGTAGACATTCATATCATTTTTTCGATGGGCGGGCAGGGCTGTCCGAATGGGAATGTCCCTTGTTTTCACCAGGGAATCCAGATAATTCCCCAGAGAATCCGCTGTGCCTACCCAACAGGTGATGTTAGGGGTAATGTCAAAGAGGATATGGTCTGCCGTAAAGAGGAGCTGTTCCTCTCTCTGGTACAGGAGCATCTGCCCCGGTGTATGTCCGGGTACCAGAATGCACTGGAATTTCCATTTCCCTACGGTGATTACGTCCCCGTCCTCCAGCTCTTCCACATCAAAAAAGCATTCCGGCTCAAAACCTCTGGCAGGATTGCCGCTGTGGAGGATGTTGATCTGTTCTGTGTAAAGCCTTCGGCAATGAAATTGGCATCGGAAACTTTCCAGACCTCTCCCACCATCAGCCCTTCCAAAACGGCATAATCCACACGGCTCATATACATCTTGCCGGGCTTGTCCTTCATAAGAGTAGGCGCCAGACCTGTATGGTCTGCGTGAAGATGGGTCAAAAACAGGTTTGTCTTTTCCCAGTCCGCATCCAGTTCTGCCAGCCCTTCCAAAAGGGCATCCAGACATTCTTTCCGATTGAAGCCAGTATCTATAATCAGTGTTTCGCCGCTGTCCTGAACGACATAACAATTCAGGTTTTTCAAGGGGTTGTCCGGCAGAGGCACATCCACCCGATAAACGGCGGGGTTTTCATATATCTTTGTCAGCATAGTTGTGTTCCTTTCTCTTTTTCAACCTGCATTTATTATAAAACAAGGGGGCAAGGGCATACAAGGCGGAAATCAGACGGTTTTTCTATGGTATTTCCCATTTGCTTTGAGCAAAATGCAGATTTTTTGCAGGAAACCATTCCCTTAGGGGCATCTTCATAAGAAAACAAAGAAAGCGGAAATCCTTATCATAATAGAGGATTTTCCGCTTTCTTTTATTGAAATTTTCATTGGTATGTTTTCTTCTGAAGACAGCTGTCACAATTTCCCTTAAGAAATCAATAAAACAAAAAAACAATGTTCTCTTAAGGGGAAGTTGCTTTGTCTGTCCTGTTTTTTCTATTGGAATTCCATTTTTATTTTTCATAATGTAATATATACTTGACATTTAGAAAAATATAGTATATAAATAAAGTAAGAGATGAAAATAATGATACAGGAAGGGGGAACATCCTTGAAAAATCTGAAGCTGAAAGCCGCCCGGGCGGCGAAAGACCTTTCCCAAGAGCAATTGGCACAACTGGTAGGCGTCACCCGACAGACCATCGGCATGATTGAGGCTGGGAAGTACAACCCCACCCTGAACCTGTGCATTGCCATCTGCAAGGCGCTGGGGAAAACACTGGATGAATTATTCTGGAACGAGGAGGCATGAGGTATGATCAAAGACGAACGTATTGAACAGGCAAGGAATCAAATCTGGGCGGAAATGATGCAGATTCTGTATTTTATTGCAATCTTGTCCTTTGTGGTGAAAATCCTGTTTCTGCACCAAAGTTTGCAGGACTGTACTTTGGAATACGTGGTTTTGATTCTGACACCCATTTATCAGATGATCCGCGCCAGACAGATGGGCGTTGTGCTGAATGTGGTGGCAAAACCCAATCCCAAACGGCTGGTGGCTTCTCTGGTGGGAGGCATGGTTGCTGTTGGCATCTGCTTCGCCATGCAGACAGAGGCAAAACAGCCTGCGGAAATCTTCACCATGCTGGGCACCTTCGTGGTGGTATTTCTGGTGGTGCAGTTCGGCATGTACCGCATGGGCAAACGCAGACAGGAACAGCTGGAAAAAGAATATGATGATGAGGAATAAAAAAACCGTGGTACTTTGTACCACGGTTTTTTTATTCAATCTAAATTCCACCGCCTGCAAAGGCGAATGAGAGACAGAGCAAAAATCACAAGGGACAGTCCCAGCAGCACTTTCAGCCAAAAGAATTCATTGGGCAAAGAAAACGCCATACCGGGCACAGTCACCGCAAATCCCAGCACTGCCACGACAATGCCATAGCCCACCAGCAAAAGCCCAAAAGCGTTCATAGGCGTCCGCTTTCTCTTTATACCAGCCAGCACATCAACGACCAAACCAGCGCCCACGATAAAGATGATGTTCCGTAAGTCCAGTCCCACAAAAGGAAAATCCGGTGCGTAAAGCACCTGTGCCAGACACAAGGTGATGACACCGCTGTACTGACAGCCTGCTTTCTGCGGACTGCGTTTCCATCGCTTTTCCGCTTCCTCTTGAAGGATTTTTTCGTCTTCTGTCATAGAACATCCCCCCTCTGCCTTTCAATCATTTATCTTCTTTTATGATACCACAGGTCTGACAAGTTTTCCTCGGACAAAAAGCTGAAAAACTGGGAGGACCGCAGTCAATCTGCACAACGTCAATTTGCAAGATCATAGAGGGCACCGCATCACTTTTTGCAAAGCACATAAATATAAACCGCCCAACTTTTTATAAATCGTGACTATTTTCTTCTTTTTTCAAGTATAAATATCACCAATTATGATGCTTATACTTTGTTGACTTCTACGATTCTGCTTTTTTCTGCCCGAAATTCCTTTCTTTTCCCCTTCTGCCATGCTATCCTAACACAAAAGGAGGAGTATGACATGAAACACACAAAACGCTTGCTTGCGCTCTTGACCATCTTTACCCTGCTGTTTTCTTCTGTGGCTTATGCCCATTCCGGCAGAACCGACAGCGCCGGAGGACATCGGGACAACCGGAACGTCAGTGGTCTGGGCTACTACCATTACCATTGCGGCGGCAATCCGCCCCATCTGCATACAGGTGGTGTCTGCCCTTACAACCGGTCTGTTTCTTACAGCAAACCCCAAACCGCAAAGCCCCAGACAACAACAGCCAAACCTCAGACAACAGCGGCAAAACCTGCCACTCCCACGGCAAAAGAAGTGTCCACCAAAGTGGTTGTCAATGGTTCCGCCATCATCGGCCCTGTTCTCTGGTACAAGAACAATTACTTTGTGCCTGTGAATCAGCTTGCCGGCAAGCTTTCCGCCGTGGTCGGCCCTGTCAATGACAAACTGGAACTGCCTGTAACCCAGCAGAAACAGCAGCCTGTGGTACAGACTGTACCGGACAGCAAAAGCTCCTATATGGATGCCTATGTGATTTTCATTCCCTACAACGTCAGTGACAGCCATTATCACAAAATGGATTGTTATACTGTCAAACAGAATGGTCTTTCCGGCTATCTTGCCATGGATGAAGGGTTTCTTGAAATCGGAGATTGGAATTTCCTTTCTCCCTGCCCCATCTGCATGAACTGAACGAAAGGCTCTCGAAATTTTCGGGGGCTTTTTGTTTTTCCTCTTATTATTGCCTACCCAAAATCATGGCGGCTACCACCATCACTTCCTATTTCCTCAAAAATATTTATAATCTCCTCTATTTTCTGAAAACATACCTCATCTGTCAGACTTTCATCCTCCAAAACAGCCTTAATTTTACACAACGCCTCATAACATCGCATTTCCAATAATTCTTCCACAGAAAAAGATAATTCTGGAAAATGTATTTCTATTTTCTGTTTTGATAAAATTTCCACCAACATTTCCGTATATAAATCCATTTTTTCACCACCCTTTCAATGTGGACTAATTCTAGTCCCATTATACCATAGGGATTTCCTAAAATGAAGCAAAAAAAGAACTTGTTTCAGTCCACAAGGAGGTACCCATGGAACCGAAAATCAAACAATCCCCCACCATCCCCATTGGGGAAAATATTCGCCGCATCCGCTTGGAAAAAGGCATGGGGCAAACAGAGCTTGTTCGGCAGATCCAGCTTCTGGGCGTGCCGCTCACCAGAGAATCTCTGGTGAAGATCGAACGGGGCATCCAGCACATCTCCGCTATACAGCTTCGTGCCATTCGGGATGTGCTCCAGACCACCTATGACGTCCTCCTTGCGGAAAAATCATGAAAAAGTGCAAATTTTCCGAAAAAAGTTCTTGCCTTTTTCTTTTTGGTATGCTATGCTATTTTGGTATGGGCGCATACGTCCATCCAGAAGTAAATCCTTGCTCTTTCTTCGGGAAAGGGCCATTAGTCCAAAAGGAGGTGTAACCTAACATGAACAAATACGAATTGGCGTTGGTATTGAGTCCCGCACTTGACGATGAAGGCAGAGCGGCTGAAGTTGCCAAAGTACAGGCTGTCCTGGAAAGATTCGGCGCAAAAATCGAAAAAGTTGATGATTGGGGCAAAAGAAAACTCGCTTACGAAATCCAGAAAGTAAACGAAGGTTTCTACAGCTTCACAACTTTCGAAGCACCCGCTGCTGCACCTGCAGAAATCGAAGCTCGTATGCGTATTATGGAAAACGTTCTGCGTTATCTCATCATCCGCAAAGAAGCGTAAGAAAAAGGAGGGTTTTCTATGAACAAAGTGATTTTGATGGGCAGACTGACAAAGGATCCCGAAGTGCGTTATGCACAGGGCAGTGAACCCCTTGCAGTAGCCAGATACACTTTGGCAGTAAACCGCCGTTTCAAACGACAAGGCGAGCAGGACGCTGACTTTATCGGATGCGTTGCATTCGGCAAAGCTGGCGAGTTTGCAGAAAAATATTTCAAAAAAGGTCAAATGGTCGGTGTTGTCGGCAGATTACAGGTTCGTTCCTGGGACGACAACGAAGGGAAAAGACACTGGACAACAGAAGTTGTAGTAGAAGAACAGCACTTTGCAGAAAGCAGAGCGTCCTTCGAAAGCAACAGCAGCCGCGGTGACTATGCCCCTGCTGCTCCCGCACCCGCTGCTCCCAAGCAGACAAGTGGTGGCGCTGACGGTTTCTACCCCATCGACGAAAGCATCGAAGACGACGATTTGCCCTTCTAATTCATCGAAAAGGAGGCTCGGAACATGATTCAGAAAAAACGTGGTCGCAGAAAAAAACGCGTATGCCAGTGCTGTGCAGATAAAGTGACAACAATCGATTACAAAGATGTAAGCAAACTGAGAAGATACGTTTCCGAAAGAGGCAAAATCCTTCCCAGAAGAATCACAGGCAACTGCGCAAAACATCAGAGAGCGCTGACAACAGCAATCAAGAGAGCAAGACACGTATCCCTGATGCCCTACACACAGGACTAAGATACCGCTCGATTTTTTACAAACACAAGATTTCCCTTTGGGGGCATCTTTATAAGAAAACAAAGAAAGCTGAAATTCTTAAAAAAGGATTTCAGCTTTTTTATTTTGACTGAATAGATGATGTATGTTTTCTTATGAAGACAGCCGTCGCAGTTCCTGTAAGAAATTAGAAAGCAGAAAACAATGTTTTCTTACAGGGAACTGCTGGGGATGTCCGTGTTTTTTTCTGCTCATTTTTCCTTCCCCTGCCCTGTCCTTTTGGACAAAAACAGGAATAAAACCCAGTTTTTTCGCCTATATTATCTACAAAGGTCGTACATCCGGCGAAAGGAGGGGTTTTTGAATGCACAAAAGAAAAAAAGCCACCGAGGGCGAAGCCATACTCTCTGCCATTTATGCCATACAGTTAGAGCTGCGGCGGGCACAGGCAGGCTTTCAGGATGAAACCGACGAAGCCCTCATTGACAGCTACATTTACGAGATCATCTCTCTGCATAAAAAATACGAATATTACCTGCGGCGGGCAAAAGAATTGGGGCTGGCTGCCACAGGATGTGCGAAAATCAGCTGATACAAAAAAGGGGGAAGAAATGTGAGTTCTACCACCGTTTTATCCGCCATGGTCATCACCTGTCTGGTGATTGTGGTACTGGTGGCGCTGGCAAAGCCGCTGCAAGGGCTTTTTCGCTTTCTGCTTTCAGGGATTTTTGGCTCTGCCCTGCTGTTTCTTTTGGGCAGGCTGGGCTTTGCCGTAGGCGTCAATGCCGTCACCTTTGTGGTGAGCGGACTTTTGGGTGTGCCGGGGGTTGCAGGCCTTGTGGTACTGAGCCATTTTCTTTGAGAAAATGTAGCTTTTTGTAAACTCCTGTCGAGAAGAAATGACGGAAAAATCAAAGGGGCAAATTGACAGCACGCCATGATTTGTGATATGATAACCACAGATAAAATCAGTATCGGAAACGCTGATTTTATCGGAAACAAAGTCTTCTTTTATGATAAGAATACCCCCATTTTTCTTATCACTTGCCGAAAAAAACCATCGGGTCCCCCAATCCGGTGGCTTTTTTCATTTTCTCCATTTTTTTCAGAAAGGAGTCTTTCTATGACACCTGAACAACTGGCAACAGATCTGAAAAACCTGCTTTTGCAGAAAGATTTCCGCCCCATACAGCAGCCGGAGGACACCCCTGTGTTTGATCTTTACATACGCATTGAAAATCCTGTCTGCTGTGTGCTGGCAGTGCAGCCCCATGACAGTGACGAACATCGGGAAGATGTGGCTGCCTTTGCGGAAAGCCTGCAAAAACAGCTTCCGCAGATCCAATGTACTCAGCTCATCTGTCTGTATCTGACCATCGGCGCGGAGCCTTTGGCGGAAATACGCCCTCTGGCAGACACAGACCGCATGGGCAATCTGCATCACATCGCATGGCATTACGCCACGGACACACAAACTTTGCAGGTAGCCGACGGCAGTCCGGACAAGCTTATGGGCATTGAAAAACTGCTGCGGATGGCTGCCACCGGAGAAGAACTGCCCAAGGACACGCTCCGGGAAGATACCACAGGAAAACGCCCCGTGGTGACTTTCACCATTTTTGCCATCTGTGCTGCCCTGCTTCTCTACGGCATGGTGACAGGACAGAACGAATTTCTCTGGGAGCGTTTCAGCGTCAGCAGAGAAACAGTGCTGGGATTGGGGCAATACTACCGCCTCATCACCGCCATGTTCTTCCATGGCAGCATCATGCACCTCGCCGCCAACAGCATTTACCTCTTTTACTTCGGCAGTCGGGCGGAACTGCTGCTGGGCAAAGTCCGTTATGTGCTGCTGTATCTCATTTCCGGCATCTGCGGCGGACTATGCAGCGTTTTTCTGGGGCATTATGCCTCCATCGGCGCATCCGGCGCCATCTTCGGACTTTTGGGCGCCATGCTCATCCTCACACGGGAGAAAGGTTCCCGTTATACCGGCATGAACTACGCCACCATGATCCTGCTGGCATTCACAGCCCTTGCCATGGGCTTTCTGGATGTGGGTGTGGACAACTGGGCCCATCTGGGAGGATTCCTCTCTGGCGCTCTGGTGTTCTTCCTCATGTTCCATGCCAAAGAATGAGGTTTGCGGACGGTTGTTCCCTCTTGACAAGCTGGGAGTAGCCGTCTTTTTTTGTACAAAACCGACCACTTTTCCCCACAGGTTTTCCACTTCTTTTTTTTGGGGATAACTTGCCATTTATACACAGAATAGGATACAATAAGTGGGAAAAGGTGAAAATGTAACAAAAACCACACCAAATTTTCAATATATTCCACCAAATAAATTTGAAAAAACAAGATATAGTCCACAGGGAACCACTGTTATCCACACTTTTTCTGTGGATAACCCAAAAACCATGTGGATAACCAGAAAGGAAGGATAGAAAAATGGACCATTTGACACAATTATGTGCCAGATTGCAGGAAGCCGCATCCACTTCCCCCTACGCAGAAAAAAAACTGGTGTTCGGTGACGGCTGCCAGAATCCCAGACTGATGATGATCGGCGAAGCCCCCGGCGGCGATGAAGAAAAGCAGGGACGCCCTTTTGTTGGCAAGGCAGGGAAAAACCTGTCTGCTTTTCTGGAAACCATCGGCTTGAATCGGGAAGAAATCTACATCTCCAATGTGGTAAAACTGCGCCCCACCAAGGAAAGCCCCAAAACAGGGAAAGCCGTAAACCGTCCCCCTTCCAAGGATGAGATCGCTTTTTTCCTGCCTTTTTTGCAGGAGGAAATCAAGGTAGTGAATCCTCAGTGGATTGTGACTTTGGGCAATGTACCATTAAAAGCAGTCACTGGGGATGCCAAAGCGGTCATTGGGGACTGGCATGGCAAGCCTTTCACACTGGAAGACGGAAAAATCCTCTTTCCCCTCTACCATCCCGCAGCCATCATTTACAATCGGGCATTGTCCGAAACTTATCAGGAAGATTTGATGATGCTGAAAGGATTGCTGGAGAAATAAGCATACAAAAAGGAGCCCGAAAAGCAAATTCCCCTTAAGAAAACATTGTTTTCCTTTTCCTCGATTTCTTAAGGAGAATTGCGACTGCTATCTTTAGAAGAAAACATACAAAATAAAATCTTATAAAAATAAGCAAGCTGGAATCCCCTATATCATAAGGATTTCAGCTTGCTTTGTTTTCTTATGAAGATGTCCCTAAGGCTCCCTTTTTTTATTCCGCCAGTTTTTTCAGCAGTTTGGCATAGGTTTCCACGCCCAATGCCAAGATTTCCTCATCAAACTGGAACTGTGCGCTGTGGAGAGAATGGGTATAGCCTTTTTCCGCATTGCCGCTGCCCAGGAAAAAGAACATTCCGGGTACTTTCTGGAGATACAAAGAAAAATCTTCTGCCAGCATATAAGGAGGTGTTTCTTCGTAATTATCCTCTGCCACTTCCTGCAAAAGTTCTACCAGCTTCGGGTCGTTATCCACCACACGATACATATGACGGAACACCGCTTCTCCTTTGCAGCCATAACCTGCCGCAATACCAGAAGCCACTTCCTGCACACGCTTTGTCATGGTTTCGTAGGCTTCGTCACTGAATGCACGCATGGTGCCTTCCAGCTTCACTTCCTTAGCAATGATGTTGCAGGCTTCGCCGCCATGGATGGCACCGAAGGTCAATACACCACTGCCCAAAGGGGATACATTTCTGGACAGGATGGTGTGGAGCCCTGTGATGACTGCCCCTGCCGCCAATACGGCATCATGTCCCAGCTGAGGCTGTGCGCCGTGGGCACTTTCTCCGTAAATATGCACATCCACTTCCCCGTTTCTTGCCATCATGGCGCCTTTGCGGCAAGCCACTTTTCCCTGAGGTACCTGAGGGAAGATATGACAGCCGATGATGCAGCGAACGGGATGTTTTTCAAAAAGTCCCGCATCTACCAAAAGCTGTGCGCCACCGGGGCCTTCTTCCGCCGGCTGGAAGATGAGGGCAACATCGTTTTCCAATTCATCTTTATGTTCCTGCAAGTATTTGGCAAAGCCCAGCAGCACTGTCACATGGCCGTCATGACCGCAGGCATGCATACAGCCCACATGCTCGGAAGTGAAGTCGCAGCCTGTCTGTTCTGTGACAGGCAGAGCGTCCATATCCGCACGGAATGCCACCGCTTCTTTCTTGCCTTTGCCTCGGATCACTGCCACGACGCCTGTTTCCAGCCATGTTTCCAATTCTGTGATGCCGAAGCTCGTAAGTTTTTCCCGAATATAGGCGGAGGTTTTGTATTCCTTCAGTCCCAGTTCGGGAATTTTATGCAAATCGCGGCGCATCTGCCGCAGTTCTTCTACCATGTTTTGAAAATACGCTTCCATTGGCTTTCCTCCTTTGTTCTGATTGTTCTCATTGTATCACAGACATCTTTCTTTGGAAAGGATACAAATTCTGTGGAAAATCTCCCCATTTTCGTATATAATAAAAGGCAAATACAAAAATCAAAAGATAAAGGAGAGATTTACCCATGGATTATGATATGACCAATCCCTATGAAATTGCGAAATACATCAAGGAAGCCAAAAAGGCAACCCCTGTCAAAGTATATGTAAAAGGCGATCTGAGCGGCGCATCCGCAGAAGGCGTAAAAGTATTCGGCCAGGGGGATTTCTGGATCCTCATGGGCGACCACGCTGCCGTACAGGCTCTGCTGGACAGCAAAAAAGACGCTATCGTAGACTGCGCTATGGAATATGACAGAAGAAACTCTGCTGTTCCCATGCTGGACATCACTGGCGTGGAAGCACGCATCGAACCCGGCGCATTCATCCGTGACCGGGTAAGCATCGGCAAAAACGCTGTTGTCATGATGGGCGCTGTCATCAACATCGGTGCGGAAATCGGCGAAGGCTCCATGGTTGACATGAACGCTGTTCTGGGCGCAAGAGCAACCGTAGGCAAAAATGTACACGTTGGCGCAGGCGCAGTGCTGGCAGGCGTTCTGGAACCCCCCAGCGCAACACCTGTTATCGTAGAAGACGGCGTAATGATCGGCGCAAACGCAGTGGTACTGGAAGGCGTACGCATCGGCGCAAACGCTGTTGTTGCAGCAGGCGCAGTAGTAACAGAAGACGTACCCGCAGGTGCAGTAGTAGCTGGTTCCCCTGCCAAAGTCATCAAAATGAAAGATGAAAAGACAGAAGGCAAAACACAGCTCATGGAAGACCTGAGAAAATAATCCTTTCTGAAAATCAAAGCATCCCCTCTTTCAGGGGCATCTTCATAAGAAAACAAAGAGAGCTAAAATCCTTATCATGACAAAGGATTTTAGCTTTCTTATTTTTTGTTATGTTTTCTTATGAAGACAGCCATCGCAATTCCCCTTAAGAAATCAAGGAAAAGAAAAATCAATGTTTTCTTAAGGGGAAG
>ENA-ORMO01002579-ORMO01002579.1-human-gut-metagenome-genome-assembly--contig:-NODE-2579-length-14018-cov-4.457352_pt1 | contig 14018 bp, 13 predicted proteins | sample MGYA00242106_ERZ509001 | MGnify/ENA primary metagenome ERZ509001 (study PRJEB26280, sample SAMEA2338736) | human gut metagenome | biome: human gut; feature: human-associated habitat; material: faeces... | reverse complement strand
GCGTCGATGAGGAATTTGGGATTGAAGCCGATCATCAGATCCTGGCCGGTCTTGTGGATCAGGATCTCTGCATTCATAGTTCCAAAGCTGGAATTCAGCTTCAGGGCCATTTTTGATTCCTCGATGTTTAAAATGATCGGTTTTTTATCATTTTCCCGGATCAGGATGCTGGCTCTTTCGATGCAGTCTAAGAATTCCTTTTTATTTACAGAGATCTTGGTGGCGTAATCGCTGGACAGCATCTGGTCCACCTTAAAATATTCTCCCTCGATCAGGCGGGAAACCACGATCGTATCGTCAAATTCAAATAAAATATGGTTGGCGCCGAAGTAGATCTGCACCTCTTTTTCATTGTCTCCGGTCAGGATCTTGCTGATCTCGTTTAAGGTTTTTCCCGGAACGATGACCTTTGTATTTTCATAGGTATCTTTTAAAAGGATCTTCCGGATCGCCATCCGGTGGCCGTCTAAGGATACCACTCTTAAGGAATCGCCGTTTACTTCAAACAGCTCTCCGGTCATCATTTTATTGCTGTCGTTGACAGAAATGGAAAAAATCGTCTGTCGGATCAGCTCCTTTAATGTAAACTGGGACAGACAGATATATTTATTCTTTTCAATATAGGGGAGATAGGAGAATTCGTCCCCGTCTTTTCCCTGGATCCGGAATACAGAGTTGTCACAGGTGATGGTGGTGTTGTATTTTTCATCGGATTCGATGGTCACCATGGAATCTCCATCGGATAATTTTCTGGTGATCTCAGAAAAAAGCTTTGCATCTAAGGCGATTTTTCCTTTTTCAAGAATATTTCCTTCAACTTTTGTTTCGATCCCCAGCTCCATATCGTTACCGGTCAGCTTGATGACATCGGTGGATGCGTCGATTAGGATACATTCCAGAATAGGCATGGTTGTTTTTGAGGGAACGGCTTTTAAAACAATATTAATGCCGTTTAGTAAAGCGGCTTTTTGAAATGTCAGTTTCATAGATGTTGATAACTTCCTTTCTGGCTGGCGACAGGTTTAATAGAGAAATATATAAAAGATTTTCGTCGCAATCGTCGTAGGGGCTGTGAATTTGTGAATAAGCGTAAAATTGCTGAAATATAAAGGATTTTCCACGTTGAACAAGCTGTGGGTAACCTTAAGATTCAGGATGAATAACTTAAGAAGTATCCACAAGGGGAAAATCTGAAAAAAATTTCAGCTGCTTATCCACAAATTTTTCACGGGTATTCCACAAGGCTGTCCACAGATCAGTGAGGATTGATCTTTTTCTTTAAGATATCCACAGTGTTCTGAAGATTTTCATCGGTCTTTAAACGGTCGGCGATCTTCTTCGTTCCGTGGATGATCGTGGTGTGGTCGCGGCCTCCCAGGGCTTTGCCGATATTCTGGAGGGACTCGGTCGTCATATCGCCGCAGAGATACATCACGATCTGCCGGGGGAATACCAGCTCCTTGCTGCGCTTCTGGCCGATGATATCCAGGGTATTGATCCCAAAATGCTCCGCCACCACATTAAGGATCAGCTGGGGAGTCACTTCCTTCACGGCATTGGGGGAGATCAGGTCCTTTAAGGCCTCCTCCGCCAGCTCGATATTGATCTCGCGGTTGTTCAGCTTGCTTAAGGCTACGATTTTTGTAAGGGCTCCCTCCAGCTCACGGATATTGGATTTAATGTTGGAGGCGATGTATTTGATCACTTCATTATCAATATTATAGCCCTCCAGCTCCTCCTTTTTCCGAAGGATCGCCATCCGTGTCTCATAGTCTGGCTGCTGGATATCCACAGTCAGACCCCACTCGAACCGGGAGCGGAGACGGTCCTCCAGGGTCTCGATCTCTCTGGGCGGGCGGTCTGAGGAGATGATGATCTGTTTTTTGGCCTCATAAAGGGCGTTGAAGGTGTGGAAAAACTCCTCCTGGGTACTTTCTTTTCCAATGATGAACTGGATATCGTCAATGAGGAGGACGTCGTTGGTCCGGTATTTTTCACGGAATTCCGTGGTGGAAACGTTGTTCTTATTACGGATGGCGTCGATCAGCTCATTGGTGAATTTCTCAGAGGTCACATAGAGGATCTTGGCGCTGGGATTATTTTTTAGGATAAAATGGGCCACTGAATGCATCAGATGGGTCTTTCCCAGTCCCACGCCTCCATAAATAAAAAGCGGATTGTAGATTTCTCCTGGGGATTCGGCCACAGCCAGGGATGCGGCGTGGGCCAGGTTGTTATTTTTTCCCACCACAAAGGTGTCAAAGGTATAGCGGGGATTCAGATTGGCGTTCTGGATCGCCAGCTGGCTAACGGCAGCCGTGTGGTTCTGGATCAGCTTTTTTTCCGGTTCCTCCTCTTTGATGCTGTCTTTGGGGATAAATGTGATCTCACAGGAGATCCCGGTCAGCTCTTCAATGGTAACTTTCAACAAAAACTCGTATTTTTTTTTCACATACTCCAGAAACAGGGCGTCGGGCACCAGGATGGTGAGGATATGTTTATCCACAGAATATGGCTTCAAAGGCAGCAGCCACGTCTTGTAGGACACATCGGTGACATCGTGCTCCTCCTTGATATTTAAAAGAATCGCGTCCCATTTCTCTAAAATTTTCTCCAGCATATCTGTACTCCTAAATATGTGTATAAACCTGTGCATAACTGTGGATAAGTTTTGGACCCGTCCACAAAAGCACATAAACCCAATCTAATATCATTTTACAATAATCCGATGGAATTTTCAATGAAAAGATTCAATCCACAAATTATCCGCAGGTTATCCAGAAAGTTATCCACAGCTTGTCCACAAATTGGGGATAATTATTTTTCATAGGAATGGGGAAAACTTTATTGACATTTTCCCATGGTTTTGTATAATGCGTGTGTGACTATATTGCATTGTATCTTTTATAAGAAAAGAACAGTAGCAGGAGGAAGATCATGAAAATTGAAAAGAAAGTCTTAGACATGTCCCTTGCCGGGATCTTCACGGCGGTCATCATTGCCATGTCAGTAGTACCGTTCCTGGGCTACATCCCCCTTGGCTTCATGAATGCCACCATCATCCATGTCCCGGTCATCATCGGCGCGCTCCTTCTTGGCCCTAAATACGGAGCGTATCTGGGCCTTGTATTTGGGCTCACCAGTCTGGTCCGTGCGACGCTTACGCCTACGGTGACCTCCTTTGTGTTCAGCCCCTTTGTGACCATTGGCGGATACAGCGGGAATATGTGGAGTGTGGTGATCTCCATCGTCCCCAGAGTCCTGATCGGAGTGGCGGCATACTATGTGTATGAGCTGGTCTTAAAGCTCGCCCGTGGAAAAAAGGGCGGCCAGACCGTGGCCCTTGGCCTGGCTGGTATCGCAGGTTCCATGACCAATACGATCCTGGTAATGAACGGCATCTACTTTTTCTTTGGAAACAGCTATGCCGCAGCCTCAAATAAAGTGGTGGCCCGCCTTTATGATATGATCCTGGGAGTGATCGTGGGCTTCGGGATCCCGGAGGCCATTGTGGCGGCGATCCTGACCACAGCCATTGTAAAGGCGCTTTTAAAGGTAAAAAACCATTAGTTGAAAAAAACGTTTCTTATTATATAATAGGAAGATACTAAATATAGTGACAAATAAGAAAATAAATACATTTTCTTGCGGAGCGGGAATTTCCCGCTCCTTTTTTGGCTTTTTCCCGAAATTTAGTCTTGACGAAGCCGCATAACTTCTATATAATTGAAACGATGTTTCATCATGTCTAAGTTTATACAGTACATGAAAAAAGGTACTTGGAATTTATAGTAAGAGGAGGTGCCGGGATTATGAAGATGACATTTCAGCCGAAAAATACTCAGAGAAAAAGAGTTCATGGTTTCAGAGCGAGAATGAGCAGCGCAGGCGGAAGAAAAGTTTTAGCTGCCAGAAGAGCAAAAGGTAGAGCCAGATTATCAGCTTAATGAATCCAAGAGAGTATCCGGAAGTTTAGGAAAACTTTTGGGTACTCTTATTTTTTGAGGTTTCTATGAAGAGATTTCATTCGTTAAAGAAAAACAGCGAGTTCCAGGCGGTCTACCGCCAGGGAAGGTCCTATGCAAATAAGTACCTGGTCATGTATGTGCTGGATACGGACCGAAAGGGAGCCAGGATCGGGATCTCTGTCAGTAAGAAGGTCGGCAACAGCGTCGTAAGACACCGGTTTGCCAGGCTTGTGCGGGAGAGCTTCCGTTTAAACGAAGACATGCTGGAGGATGGAAAAGACATCGTTGTGGTTGCGCGGGCCGCGGCCAGAGACAAAAAATTCGACAAAATTGAAAGTGCGTTTCTGCACTTATGCGGACTTCATAACATTTTAAAAGAATCGAAGTGAGAGGTTTGGTAAAAAAAGTATTAATGGGCATGGTGAGGTTTTACAGAAAGTTTATTTCGCCGTGTATTGGCCCTCACTGTATCTACACGCCTACGTGCTCCCAATACGCCTTGGAAGCACTGGAAAAGTATGGCGCTGTAAAGGGTACGTATCTTGCTTGCAGGCGGATCCTTCGCTGTCATCCGTTTGCAAAAGGCGGTTATGATCCAGTTCCGTAGGAAACCCAGGAGGTTACAGCTATGATATTGACAAAAGCAGGGTCTATTTTAGGACCGATTGCTACCGTCCTTGGATATATCATGGATATCCTGTTCCGGTTTACGGATATCTTTGGTATTTTCAACGTGGGCTTATGTATCATCTTGTTTACCATCGTAATGAAGACTCTGATGATCCCTCTTACGATCAAGCAGCAGAAGACTACGAAGCTCATGTCTGTGATGAACCCTGAAATTCAGGCGATCCAGAAAAAGTATAAGGGAAAAACAGATAACGAGTCCTTACAGCGCCAGAACGTGGAGGTTCAGGCGGTTTATGAAAAGTACGGCACCAGCATGACAGGCGGCTGTCTGCCCCTGCTGATCCAGATGCCGATCCTGTTTGCCTTATACCGTGTGATCTATAATATTCCGGCTTACGTTCCATCTGTCCGGGTATATTTTGACAATGTGGTCATCCCGTTAATGGGACAGGCCGGTTACGCAGAAAAGATGCAGGGCATTACCAATATTGCCACAGCAGCAGCGGTGAAATCCATTGAGACCTTTGATTTTGCCAGCGCCGACAAGATGGTGGACCTGCTTTATAAATTCACGACTGCTCAGTGGCAGGAGTTAGAGGGACTGTTCCCGGCTATTTCCAGTGTGATCGCGGAAAATGCCAGCGTGATCGAGCGGATGAACACCTTCTGCGGCTTAAATATGGCCGAAGCTCCCGGTTGGGCTCCGTCTCTGGCATGGAGCATTCCGATCCTGGCAGCCCTTACCCAGTGGCTCAGTACAAAGCTGATGCAGGGCCAGCAGCCTAAGCCGGATCCGGATAACCCGACAGCCCAGTCCATGCAGATGATGATGGTCACCATGCCTCTGTTCTCTGCCTTTATCTGTATCACCATGCCGGCCGGTCTTGGTATTTACTGGATCGCCACCAGCGTTGTGCAGATCATCCAGCAGCTTCTTGTAAATTCTTATATGGATAAGATCGACATCGACGAGATGGTGAAGAAGAATCTGGAAAAGGTGAATAAGAAACGTGCCAAGCAGGGACTTCCCCCGGCAAAGATCACCCAGAACGCTACCGCTTCCTTAAAGTCCATTAAGGAAGAGGAGGAAAGGGAGAAGGCCGCGGAGGAGATCCGCCGGGAAAAGACTGCAAAGCAGATCGAGGAATCCAAGCGTTTTTACAATGAGACTGCGAAGCCGGGCAGCCTTGCAGCCAAGGCGGCCATGGTCCAGAAGTATAACGAAGCACATGAAAAGCGTGGAAAGAACAAATAGGGGGATTCTGTTATGGAAATGATTACAGTAACGGCAAAGACTGTGGAAGATGCCATCACCCAGGCATCGGTGCAGCTGGGCGTCAGCAGCGACAGACTTCAGTATGAGGTGGTTGAAAAGGGAAGCGCAGGTGTGCTGGGCGGACTTTTCGGCTCCCGGCCGGCGATCATCCGTGCGAAAAAAATAGAAACCGTCGATGATAAAGCAGTCGAGTTCTTAAATTCCGTTTTTGACGCCATGGGCATTTCCGTTGATGTGGAGACGAAGCTCAATGAGGAGGAAAAGGAGCTGGAGGTAAATCTTACCGGCGGCGAAATGGGGATCCTCATTGGAAAGCGGGGACAGACCCTGGATTCCTTACAGTACCTGGTAAGTCTTGTGGTCAATAAAAAGACTGACGAGTATTTACGGGTAAAGCTGGATACGGAAAATTACCGGGCCAGAAGGAAGGAGACCCTGGAGACCCTGGCGAAGAATATTGCCTATAAGGTAAAGAGAACGAAGCGTTCTGTCGCTCTGGAGCCCATGAATCCTTATGAGAGACGGATCATCCATTCCGCCTTACAGAACGATAAATATGTGTTCACAAGAAGCGAGGGCGAGGAGCCGTTCCGCCATGTGGTGATCTCCTTAAAAAGGGAAGAGCGCAGGGAAAGACGGCCCAGACCGGACCGCAGCAGAAATCCGGAAGAGTAAAAGCATATAAGAAAATCAGAAGGGGTTGCCTGGGGCAGCCCCTTTGTGCTATTATAAAGGACGATAATTGAGGAAAAATGCCCTGGAACAGGAGAAGAGTATGATTCATACGGATACCATTGCGGCCATTGCCACAGCCATGGGAAATTCCGGCATCGGCATTGTACGGATCAGCGGCCAGGAGGCCGTGGCGGTTGCCGACCGGATCTTTAAGGAAAAAGGAAAACAGGAGACGCTGGAGGGATCTCCCAGCCATACGATCCATTACGGATATATTTATGACGGGGACCAGGTGGTGGACGAGGTCCTGGTGATGCTGATGCGGGGGCCAAGGAGCTTTACAGCAGAGGATACGGTGGAGATCGACTGCCATGGAGGCATGCTTGTGACACGGCGGATCCTGGAAACTGTATTAAAGGCAGGAGCCAGGCTGGCAGAACCCGGTGAATTTACAAAACGGGCGTTTTTAAATGGAAGGATCGACCTGTCCCAGGCGGAAGCCGTCATCGACGTGATCAACGCGAAAAATGAGTATGCGCTGAAATCCTCGGTGGGCCAGCTCCGGGGGAGCGTTTCAAAAAAGATCAGGGAATTACGGGAAAAGATCCTGTATGAGATCGCCTTTATTGAATCAGCTCTGGATGATCCGGAGCATATTTCTCTGGATGGCTATGGGGAAAGACTGCTCATCGGAGTCCAGAAAATGGAGCAGGAGCTGTCCAGGCTGATCCGGTCATCAGCCAATGGACGCGTGGTATCGGAAGGGATCCGGACCGTGATCCTGGGAAAGCCCAACGCGGGAAAATCTTCTCTGATGAACGTTTTAGTAGGAGAGGACCGGGCCATTGTGACGGATATAGCCGGGACAACCCGGGATATCCTGGAGGAGCATATTTATCTCCAGGGGATCAGCCTCAACGTGGTGGACACGGCCGGGATCCGTTCCACCAGCGACGTGGTGGAAAAAATTGGCGTGGAGCGGGCCATGGAGGCAGCCAGGGACGCGGACCTTATTATTTATGTGGTGGACGGATCCAGGGAACTGGATGAAAACGACCTTCAGATCATGGAGCTGATCCGGGAGCGGAAGGCTGTGGTCCTTTTAAATAAGAGCGATCTGGAGCCGGTGGTATCCCTGGAGGAGATCGCGGAAAAATCGGGACACCGGGTGATCTCCATTTCAGCCAAGGAGGAGACGGGGATCGACCAGTTGGAGGAGGAGATCAAGTCCCTGTTTTACGAGGGGGAGATCGACTTCAACGATCAGATCCTGATCACCAATGTACGCCATGCGGAGGCCCTGCGGGAGGCTTATGACAGCATCCGCATGGTGGAAAACAGCATCGAAAGCGGAATGCCCGAGGACTTCTTTTCCATCGATCTGATGAATGCCTACGAAAAGCTGGGGCTCATTGTGGGAGAAGCGGTGGAGGACGATCTGGTCAACGAGATCTTCAGCAAGTTCTGTATGGGAAAATAGAGAGTTAGAAAAGAGGAAGTCTATGCCTTTTTTAGAGGAAAGCTATGACATTGCCGTCGTAGGAGCCGGACATGCCGGATGTGAGGCGGCGCTGGCGGCAGCCAGACTGGGATTTGAGACCATTATGTTCACGGTCAGCGTGGACAGTATCGCTCTCATGCCCTGCAACCCCAACATCGGCGGCAGCTCCAAGGGCCATCTGGTGAGGGAGCTGGACGCTCTGGGCGGCGAGATGGGAAAAAATATCGATAAGACATTTATCCAGTCAAAAATGTTAAATGAATCCAAGGGGCCGGCGGTCCATTCTCTGCGGGCCCAGGCCGATAAACAGGATTATACCAGTGAGATGCGGCGTGTTCTGGAGAATACGGACCATCTGACCATCCGGCAGGCGGAAATATCGGAAATTTTAACTGAATCGGCAGAAGAGGGCGGAGAGAAAAAGCGGATCACAGGGGTGAAGGCCCTGTCGGGCGCTGTGTACCACTGCCGGGCTGTGGTGCTGGCCACCGGTGTGTATCTGGGAGCCAGATGCGTGTACGGGGATGTGAGCAATCCTACCGGGCCCAACGGCCTTCAGGCGGCCAACCATCTGACGGATTCTCTGAAGGAGCATGGGATCGAGATGTACCGGTTTAAGACGGGTACTCCGGCCCGGGCCGACCGTCGTTCCATCGACTTTTCAAAAATGGAAGAGCAGTTTGGGGATAAATGGGTCGTTCCATTTTCCTTCTCCACGGATCCGGAGACGGTGCAGAGAGAGCAGGTCTCCTGCTGGCTTACGTATACCAACGAAAAGACCCATGAGATCATCCGGGAAAATCTGGACCGTTCCCCACTGTTTTCCGGGGCCATCGAGGGGACTGGCCCCAGGTACTGTCCGTCCATTGAGGATAAGGTGGTAAAATTCCCCGATAAGGAGCGCCATCAGGTCTTTGTGGAGCCGGAGGGACTGTACACCAATGAAATGTATCTGGGCGGCATGTCCAGCTCCCTGCCCGAGGACGTCCAGTACGCCATGTACCGGACGGTGCCGGGGCTGGAGAACGTGAAGATCGTAAGGAATGCCTACGCCATTGAATACGACTGTATCAATCCCAGACAGTTAGACGCATCCCTGGAATTTAAGGCCATCAGCGGCCTGTTTTCCGGCGGCCAGTTCAACGGCAGCTCCGGCTATGAGGAGGCGGCTGTCCAGGGCTTTATGGCCGGTGTCAACGCCGCCAGGAAGCTGCAGGGAAAGGAGCCTGTGATCTTAGACCGCTCCCAGGCGTATATCGGCGTGCTGATCGACGATCTGGTGACTAAAGAAAACCATGAGCCGTACCGGATGATGACCTCCAGGGCCGAATACCGGCTGCTCCTGCGTCAGGACAACGCGGACCTGCGGCTGAGGAAGATCGGTCATGAGATCGGACTTGTGAGCGAGGAGCAGTATCAGTACGTTCTCTGGAAGGAAGAGGCCATACAGAAGGAAATGGAGCGTTTGGAAAAGAGGACTGTGGGAGCCGTAGAGCAGGTACAGGATTTTTTAGCACGGCATAACAGTACATTGCTAAAATCCGGCACGACCCTTGCAGAGCTGATCCGGCGGCCGGAGCTGGGATACGAGGCATTAAAGGAGCTGGATCCGGAGCGGCCCAGTCTCCCCTGGGATGTCTGCGAACAGGTTGACATAAATCTTAAATACGCGGGATACATCCGGCGTCAGATGCAGCAGGTGACACAGTTTAAGAAGCTGGAGAGCCGTAAGCTGCCGGTGGATTTTGATTACTCCACTGTGAAAAGCCTCCGGAATGAGGCTGTGCAGAAGCTGAACCTTTATCAGCCTTTGAACATCGGCCAGGCGTCCCGGATCTCCGGCGTGTCTCCGGCAGATATCTCGGTCCTTATGGTGTATTTAGAGCAGGCAGGAAGGAGATAGGATGGAAGAGTTTACAAGACTTCTGGATGCTGGCTGTGGAGAACTGGGAATCGTTCTCACAGAGAAGCAGAAGGAGCAGTTTTTTAAATATTTTCAGCTTTTAACGGAATGGAACCAGGTGATGAATCTGACGGCCATTACAGAAATGCCGGAGGTGGTCACAAAGCATTTTGTGGACAGTCTCCTGGTGGTAAATGTGTTCGATGGGATCCGTACAGAGGCATATTCCTGTATCGACGTGGGGACCGGAGCCGGATTTCCTGGAATCCCCTTAAAGATCGCGTTTCCACAGCTTCAGATCACGCTTCTGGATTCTCTGAACAAGCGGGTGGGTTTTTTAAATACCGTGATCCAGGAGCTGGGACTGACGGGGATCACGGCGGTCCATGGAAGAGCAGAGGACTTTGGACGGAACAAAGAGTATAGGGAACAGTTTGATCTTTGTGTATCCAGAGCAGTTGCGAATCTCTCTACCTTGTCGGAATATTGTCTTCCCTTTGTGAAGGCAGGAGGAGAATTCCTTCCTTATAAATCCGGAAAGGTGGAAGAGGAGGCCAGAGAGGCTGAGAGCGCTGTAAAGAAGCTGGGAGGCTCTATGAGAGAAACGAAGACCCTTGTACTTCCCGGGACAGATGTGGACCGGACCTTTGTTCCCATTGATAAAATAAATATGACTCCGAAAAAATATCCCCGCAAAGCGGGGATGCCTGGAAAGGAGCCGCTGAAATAAAAAAGCCGCCAGAGACGGATCTGGAACATGAGATGTTCCGATCCTTTCTGGCGGTTTTTCTGTGTGTCAGAATACGTTTGCGGCCTGCGGCAGCAGCTTTCGGAAATCAGTCATGTTTCCCGGAAGTTGGCCGAAGTTTCCGGGAATTATTTTTCAGAAGACCGTTTATACGTTTATTAGCGGGCGGTCCTAATGAAAGAACATATTGACGAGTTTATAAACCTCCTGGGGCTTTTCCAGGTGGGGCAGATGTTTGGTCTCAGGAATTTTGGATGCTTCGATGGCCGGATTGCAAAGTGTATATTCCTGGATGATCTGGTCGATGTCAGGTTCCTCTCCGCCGCCAAGAATGTAAATACTGTTGTCGATCTTCTCCAGGGCCGGACTGATCCGGCATTTGGTATAATTGCAGATCACGCTGGAATAAATGGACTTGGGTGAGTCTCCCAGGTGGGCGGATTCCATATATTTATCCACATAAAATGGCATCACGTCAAAGGAATTATAGAAATAGCTGGAGGAAAACGCTTCTTCCATATGACTTCTTGCTGACGCAATGTGGTACAGAAGAGTACCTGCAATGGGAAGGTCAATGAGGAATTTATAAAGCTTTGCCGATTTGCCCGGGATCTGCGAGCAGGAGGTAAAGCTTTCCGGGTTAATGAACATCAGCTGCTCAAATAAGTCCGGATTATAGCTGCAGGCCATGGTCACCAGGGAGGAGGAACTTCCGGTGGCGATCACATTGGTGCGGCGTCCGATCTCAGATTTAATAAAGTCATTTAAAAGCTGTACATAGAGGAAGTTCGTATAGGTCAGATTGGGCTTTTCTGATCTTCCGCAGCCCAGAAGGTCGATGGTGTAGATCGTATAATTGTCCTTTAAGAATGGAATCAGGTTGTCCCATTCACAGCCACTGGATGCATGGGTCAGATCATGGATCAGAAGAAGGGGTTTTCCGGTACCAGTTTTTGTATAATAAATATCACCGAGACGCCATTTATAGATAGAGGGCTCCGGGTGGCTCAGCAGCTTCTTGGATGTGGCAGATACCTTAATGTATTTGTTGATCAGAGCAGTACCGGCAGCAGTTCCAGCAGCCAGAAGGACCGCTGTGATGATCTTATTTTTAGATTTCATAATATGAACCTCCTGAAAAGAGAGTCTGTGGATCCTTTCCCCCTATTATAATATAGGCGGCATGGCATGACAATAGGATTGTGAAAAAACATGGTTATGGAAAATACTGGATCGTGTTTCATGTTTCACGTGGAACATTGGGTCATTTTTTTACATTTGTGTTTCACGTGAAACATTGGAGGGGTTTTGAATGGGGGGGGGAGAGACGGATATAAAAAATAGTATTAGAATTTGTGCCGTCAAAAAGTATTGACCTGTGAAATTCCTTGCAAATACTGAATTTTTAAGGGAGTCAGGTGCTGAAAATTGCTATTATTTTTGATTCTTTGGTCTAAAAATGGTGCCCGGATCTCCCATAGAGATATAAAACGATACGGGCAGATATAAGAAAAGCCATACTATTTGATGGCGAAAGTACTCGTCGATCTCGTTCGGTTGTTACTTAGAGAGCAGGAATAAAATCAAAAATCATATATGTGATATAATGTGTGTGTTGAGTAAGATTGAGAATCTAAAAGCGTGTAAAGGAGAATGACATGGAGTTTAGAAAAGTATTTGATACAATTCCAGAACAATTTGATAAGTATAGGCCCCGATATAGTGAGAAGTTGTTTGCAGAGTTGGTTTCCTATGCCGATATCAAACCAGGCAAAAAAGTATTGGAACTTGGTCCAGGAACAGGTCAGGCTACAGAACCAATTTTAAATACTGGATGCGATTATTACGCGATTGAACTTGGCGGGAATTTGGCTGATATGATGAAAAGAAAATACGGAAAGTTTGCAAACTTTGATATTGTTAACGCTGACTTTATCATACACGATTTTGGAGATCAGAGATTTGATATGATTTATTCTGCAGCAACCATACAATGGATCCCAGAGGATATAGCCTTTCAGAAAACGTTCGATTTGTTAAATCCTGGAGGGGTACTTGCAATGCTTTTGACGAAAGCGGACTATAAAACGCCGAATGAAGAGCTTTACAATAAAATACAGCAAGTTTATTCAGCTTATTTTAAGCCTGATATAGAATATAAACATGGTTCGTTTGTATATTCAAACGCTGTAAATTATGGATATGCAGATTTTGAAAAACGTGAATATCATGGTAAGTGAGAATTTACAACAGATGAATACATTGCCTTTTGTGGAACGCATTGCGACCGTATTGTACTTTCTGAACCGTATAAGAGCAAGTTTTATGATGGTCTTAAATGTGCAGTAAATGAAGCTGGAGGAAAGGTTATATTTTTTGACACGTATGTGATGTACTTGGCGAAAAAGCCGTTTTAATGATATTTAAAAGCACAAAAAATCAACTTAAATTTGCTTAAGGGCTTGTGATCAATCCCAATAAGCAATAATTTTTCCTTCTGCAAAAGACAAGAATGGCAGTTTTTGCGGAAAGGGATAACCTAGACAGACAGCAGCTTGCTTTGAAATATTCGCAGTTAAATGGTATTTTTGAGGGAAAAGACGGAAGAGAATATAACAGCGAAATATATAACAGATAGTGTTTCACGTGGAACATCGGATAATAGGTATATAGGAGAAGTGAGAATGGAAAGAAGAGCGTTTCACGTGAAACATTTTTATGGTTAGACAATGAAAGAGGAAAATGAGGTTATCAGGAGATACGATTATTGGAAGATCAGAGTGATGTGAAAGTATGGAGCTGTGGATATGAATTAAGGTTTGAATTATGGGAAACAGAGGGAAACTTTAAGAAAAAAAATTTTGGGAGGTTGTCATAAAGAAGATAGTCCCCCGAAATATACAAATATTGGAGTCCAGACGCAGGGGAGGGGAATTGTGTAAAGCCAAAAAGAGAAGCATGGGTGAGGAAAACAGAGATCAGAAACTTAAATTGAGGTAAAAATTTAGATAGAAGAATAAGAAAGAATTTCATGGAAACAATTTTTATATTGGGGCTAGTGTGATTTTATTCTTTCTGACGTCGGTTTATTCCGCATAATGTGCTCACGAAATTTTCAAAAGTTTTCACAAATACGTTCCATGCTCACTATAAAAACGCTATTTTTCAGTGAGAAGAGGATTTTTTGTATACATGATTTTGGATAAGCATAAGATTAAGGAGCATTTTTGAGGTTGACCTGTACAGATTTCCGATCTTTTCTCCGGAAATCAGCTTTTTATGCCATAGGAAAGTGCGTCCTATGACATAAAAAATGA
>ENA-ORMO01002576-ORMO01002576.1-human-gut-metagenome-genome-assembly--contig:-NODE-2576-length-14042-cov-2.137699_pt1 | contig 14042 bp, 15 predicted proteins | sample MGYA00242106_ERZ509001 | MGnify/ENA primary metagenome ERZ509001 (study PRJEB26280, sample SAMEA2338736) | human gut metagenome | biome: human gut; feature: human-associated habitat; material: faeces... | reverse complement strand
ACACCGGATTCGGACAGGTACACTGTGCCCATGGGATTCTCCCGGTTCCTGCGCCTGCCACCGCACTCTTACTGACCGGAATCCCCTGCAAAGCCGGAACCGTAGAAGGAGAGCTGTGTACCCCTACAGGTGCTGCTATCTTGAAATATTTCGCCACCTCCTATGGAAAAATGCCGGATATGGTGATGGAAAAAATCGGATATGGTATGGGAAAGAAAGATTTTCCGGCAGCCAATTGTGTACGGGCAATTTTAGGGAATGCGGTTTGAGGACAATTAATATAAATAAAAGGAACAGGTTCTATTGGAGTGTAAATGCTTCAGTAGACTTGTTTTTTTATTGGTATAAAAATAGTTTTTGATGAGAATACTACATTTATGGCAATAAAAGTTTGATTCTTGCTCGTAATAGTTTTTTAATAAACCAAAATCGCCAAAATATAAACTTGACAAACGTAAGGTTCGGAAGTATTATTGGTTTAAAAGAAAGACGGAATGGTTTATAAAAAAACTAAAACAGTAAAGAAATGAACGGAGGGGGAACATGAACCTGTATTTCGAACTATTGAAAAAACCTGTGTTCAATATGGAAGATGTAAATAAGTTTTATAATAATATGGATAGTGCACGTTCTGCAATTAAACGATTAAGGAAAAATGGTATGGTGACTAAGATTCGTAATAATATGTACACTTGTATAAGCGGAGAAACTGGTGCACCAGTTGCCAATCGTTTTCAGATAGCCAGCCATATTACACCAACATCCTATGTGTCCCATCATACAGCTATGGAGTATTATGGAATTACTGATCAGGTTTATTACGATGTGTATGTGTCTTCTGAGACTAGCTTCCGTGATTTTACATTTGATGGCTATACGTATTGTTTTGTAGCATCAAAAAATCCAGAAGGGATTGAGACTCCACCGTATAGCGGAGGCATGACAATAACTAACTTGGAGCGTACCATTGTGGACAGCATCAAGGATATGGACAAGATTTCCGGCATTGAAGAAGTGGTGCACAATATAGAAAGTGTACATCGAATGCAGGAAAAAAGACTGATTAGGTATTTGGAACTTTACCATAATCAATTCTTGTATCAGAAGATGGGATATCTGTTATGGCAGCACAAGGAGCAAATGGGATTGTCTGATTTGTTCTTTGAAAAGTGCAAGAAACATATTGGCAAAAGCAAACGTTATCTCACCCGAGACCAGGATGGCGGTTGCTATGATGATACTTGGAAACTGGTTGTTCCGAATGATTTGCAAAATATGAAGAATGGAATGATAATGGATGCCGATATATAATAAAGTAGAAATTGGACGCATTGCGCAGCAACATGGATTTGTAAGGGATACCTTTGAAAAAGTCTTACGTTTGAAAGAAATTTTGCGTTATCTGAATGAAGAAGAATATTTAAGAGAACATCTTCTTTTAAAGGGAGGTACAGCCATCAATCTGACTATATTCAATCTGCCACGTTTGTCTGTGGATATTGACATGGATTACACACCAAACGATACGAAAGAGGATATGCTAGAGGCTAGGGAGAAGATTACAGTTCTTATTAAGGATTACATGGACGCAGAAGGATATCAGCTTTCCAAAGGTTCTAGATTTACGCACAGTTTGGAGGCTTTCTATTATCAGTATCAGAACGCCGGTGGCAACAGAGATATGATTAAAATTGAATTGAACTATTCTTTACGTGCTCATATTTTGGAACCGGTACATAGAAGAATTCTTCCGAAAGTATTTGATGATGGCTTGGAGATTCGCATGGTAGCCCCGATGGAGATTTTTGCAGCAAAAGGAAATGCGTTGATTAGTAGAGCCGCTGCAAGAGATTTATATGACTGGGGAAATCTGATTGCTGAAAACTTGTTTGAAGAAGAACGAGACATGTTTCGTAAGTGTTTTGCCTTCTACGCAACAATTTCAGCAGAACATCCAATGGCACTTTGGAAATGCCAACAATAACATATCACGGAATCATGCTCAGACATAGACAAGGGGATGAACAGCAGAAGTTTCATTCTCGCCCTCTTGTCTATGTCTATTTCTAGATTTTGTCTTGTCAACTCTTTTTAATCTTTCTTACTGATGATAATAACTTAGGAAATCTCCCAGTTTTTCCATAGATTCTTTTAACACTTCAATTCTCGGCAGATACACGATACGGAAATGATCCGGTTCCTTCCAGTTAAAACCACCTCCATGTACCACCAGAATCTTCTTATCACGAAGCAGATCCAATGCAAACTTTTCATCATCCATTAAATTGAACTTTTTCACATCCAGCTTCGGGAAAATATAAAAAGCTGCTTTTGGTTTCACCACACTGACTCCCGGAATATCTTTCAGGGCATTATAAATGTATTCCCGCTGTTCATAAATACGTCCGCCAGGTGCAATGTAATTATTGACGCTCTGATATCCGCCAAGAGCCGTCTGCACGATGGACTGTGCCGGTACATTAGAGCAAAGACGCATATTGGAAAGCATCTTCAAACCTTCAATGTAATCCTGTGCAATCCGTTTATTTCCGCTTAAAATCATCCATCCAATACGGAAACCGGCAATCATATGGGATTTAGAAAGACCGCTGAAAGTCACACAGAATACATCCGGAGCCAGAGAAGCAATAGAAATATGTTCTTCCCCATCCATGACCAGACGGTCATAAATCTCATCGGAAAAAATAATTAACTGGTGTTCTCTTGCAATGTCTACAATCTGCTGCAAAACCTCTTTAGGATATAACGCACCTGTTGGATTGTTGGGATTAATAATGACAATCGCTTTTGTGCGGTCATTGATTTTTTTCCTGATATCGTCCATATCCGGATACCATTCCGCCTGCTCGTCGCAGATATAATGAACTGCTTTTCCCCCTGCTAATGTTGCACAAGCTGTCCAGAGAGGATAATCCGGTGAAGGAATGAGAATTTCATCTCCATCATCCAGAAGAGCAGACATACACAGATTGATGAGCTCACTGACTCCATTTCCGGTGTAAATATCTTCAATGGAAACATTTGGAATCTTCCGAAGCTGAGCATACTGCATGATTGCCTTTCTGGCAGAAAACAGGCCTTTAGCAGGAGAGTAGCCCTGACATTCCGTAAGCTGCTGCCGCATATCGTAAATCACCTCATCCGGTGTGCGGAATCCAAAAGGTGCAGGATTTCCAATATTTAATTTTAACACCTGGGTACCTGCTGCAGTCATACGCTCCGCCTCGTCCACAACAGGACCTCTTACATCATATAAAACGTTATCTAATTTTGAAGATTTTTTAAAAGTACGCATTCCTTTTCCTCCTGTATTTTCATTTTTTGTTTTAACCGGATGGGAGTCTTCCCCTAAAAGCCAGGCTTCTTCCACCTGTAACGCCTGAGCAAGAAAATGGAGAATGTCCGCTCTTGGGACTGTCTTTCCGCTCACATATTGACTGATATGGCTTTTTCCAAGTTTCACGCCCTGTTCCTGGGCAATACGGATGATATCTACCTGCTTTAATTCCTGCTTCTCCATAGCCTGTTTCAGCCGGTCAGCAAATACTTCCTTTGCCATATAATTCCTCCTGAAGTTCAACCTTTATTTCTTTATCTGGAGAAAGTATATCACAACCGTTTTTGTAGTTCAATATATTTTTGTATTTCTTTGTAGAGTTCAATTTCCGCCAAAGCCATTTTGAACCTCTTATTTCCTTGTTAAATATATGTCAATCCAGATCATATTATAAACAATTGGAATTATTCCAAATACAGCACATCATTTTCCACGAAAAAACGCTGGCAGCCTGGTATATTACTATCAGACTCCAGCGGTTCTCCTAAGTTCTTTCACAGACATTATCCAACAATGGTATAGGTCATCATCTCATAATGCAAGGTATTTCCCTCCATAATCTCCATTGGGAGCAGGGCTCTTGCCACACATTTTAATTCTTCTTCCGGCTCATCCACTCTCTTTAACATGGCGTAATCGCCTTCAATTCTCTCTACAATATAATCACAAACTAACATCTCAATTCCTCCTGGTATTTTTGCTTTATTGTACAAAATCACAATAGCTGGCTTTATGTACAATGTTTGTTTTATTTATTTCCTGTAATACTTTTGGTTTGTTCTTCTAATTCTAACATATATTTGTCAAAATCAGACATAAAAAGTCTGTCTTGAATGATGCGATATTTTTCAAATTCTGTTTCAGCGTAAAGTTTGACTTGTTCAGCACTGATTTTACCAGGACCGGTTAATATCTCCGTGCCGTTAAATTCAAGAAAACCATCTAGACGTTTCGCCCAATCTTCCATGCTCATAGGAATATGGCGTTCTGCCTGAAGCTCTGCATAATCGAGATAGAGGGAGACAATTCTTTCCAAAAAAGACAGTTCTTTGTCAGTAAGATAGTTTTTAGCAACAGATACATCGCTTTTTATAATTTTTCCGTTTGGAGCATTTCCCCAAGAGGTGAGTCCCATATGCTTCTTATTGGCATCAGCTCTTTCTACGATAAGTTCGGCAGCCGTATGTCTGTGAGTGGCATAGTGCATTTTATTTTGAACAGTCTGAAAAAAAATCCTTGTTATCTTTGAATCCTTGTCATAATCAAAAGCAGTGGCATAAAGATCAGTTACTTTCTGATAGAACTTTCTTTCGGAAAGCTTGATTTCCCGAATGTTCTCCAACTGGCGGTCAAAGTATGCGTCTGTAAATAAAGTACCTTTTTTCAAGCGCTCAACATCCATTGTCCAACCTTGAATGGTATAGTCTTTAACAATTTGTCCCGCCCACTTACGAAACTGCACCGCACGATCATTATTGACTTTGAAACCGACAGCGATAATTGCCTGCAGATTATAATGATTTGTATTATAATTCTTGCCGTCAGCGGCAGTTATTAAGTATTTCTTAATAACTGAACTTTCAATGAGTTCGCCATCATTAAAAATCCTTTTTAAGTGCTGATTGATAGCAGATATGGAAACATCATATATTACCGCCATCATTTTTTGTGTCAGCCATATATTTTCATCTTCATATCGCATTTCTATGCTACTTTCTTCTCCGCCTACAGATGCAACATAGGTTAAATATTCAGCAGCACTGGAACGGATCGTAATTTCATTCTTTTTTTTCTTAGCCATATAACAACGCCTTTCTTTATCTGTTATATTTCAGGGCATCCTTTCTATATTCTTGATGAAATAACTTTATCTTTATGTTTTCTTGTAAACAAAATTAAGATATACCCAAAAGACAGTTAAAAAGAAACTGGAAGATTATCTGCCGGTATGTTATGATAACAAAAGCAAAGCTTTATACAAAGAGAGGATCAAACATCATGGAAACAAAAGAAGCGTTAGCCTTGGAAATTATAGAACGATTAAAAAAAGAATACCCGGATGCAGGATGTACTTTGGATTATGACCAGGCCTGGAAGCTGCTGGTCAGTGTACGTCTGGCTGCCCAGTGCACGGATGCCCGGGTAAACGTGGTAGTAGAAGATTTATATGCAAAATACCCGGATGTGGATGCCCTTGCAGAAGCCACACCGGAAGAAATCGAAGAAATTGTACGCCCCTGCGGGCTTGGAAAAAGCAAGGCACGAGATATCAGTGCCTGCATGAAAATTTTAAGAGATGAATATGAAGGAAAAGTTCCCGACGATTTTAATGCTCTTTTGAAACTTCCTGGTGTAGGAAGAAAAAGTGCCAATCTGATTATGGGAGATGTTTTCGGAAAACCTGCCATTGTAACAGATACTCACTGTATCCGCCTGGTAAACCGTATGGGATTAGTAGACAATGTCAAAGAGCCGAAAAAAGTCGAAATGGCATTATGGAAAATCATTCTACCGGAAGAGGGCAGTGACTTCTGCCACCGCCTGGTATATCACGGCCGTGATATCTGTACCGCCAGAACAAAACCATACTGTGATAAATGCTGCCTGCAGGATATTTGTGCAAAAAACATCTGATTCAGAAAGGAAATCCCATGTCTGTTTGTAAAGAATATGAAGAAGAATTATTGTTTCTCCGTCACTGGCTGCATCAGTATCCAGAACTTAGTATGGAAGAAACAAGAACTACCCAGTTTATTTATGACTATTTAACAAACTTAGGTATTTCCTGTTACAAAGCCGGAGAGACTGGTGTCATAGGAACCATCATGGTAAATCCTTCCTATCAGACCATTGCCATAAGAAGTGAGATTGATGGTTTACCTATTGAAGAAGCAACCGGACTGCCTTTCTCCTCAAAAATCCCGGGACAGATGCATGCCTGCAGCCATGATGCCATTACAGCCGTGAATCTATGTCTGGCAAAAACACTGGCAGAACACAAGGAACTCCTTACCTGCAATGTCCGTTTCTTGTTTGAACCTGGAGAAGAAACAGGACAGGGTGCAAAACACATGATTTCCCACGGTGGGCTGGACAATCCGAAAGTAGGCGGGCTCCTCATCTTTCATTTCGGAAATCAGGAAACCCGGCATATGGAAATTCAAAAAACAATCACAACAGCAGCCGTAGGCGGTATCACACTTCATGTCAAAGGCAAGGCAAGCCACTGGTTCCAGCCTCAAGATGGTATTGATGCCCTTTATGCAGCTTCCAGGCTTGCTGTGGAGATTCATCACCTGAACCAGACACTAAAAACCAAATATCCCTTTGTTCTTGGCTTCGGAACGCTACAGGCCGGAACCGCAGGAAATATTGTAGCAGACACCGCCCAATTATATGGCTCATTGCGTGCCTTTACTATGGAGGATTTTCAGTTTGTCTGGAAAGAATTAGAAGCAGTTATGAAGAAAATAGAAGAGGAGACCGGAGCAGAGATTACTCTGGAACCAGGAAGGATGATTCCGCCGTTCATCAATGATGCTGACCTTGTAAAACGTGGTACAGCGATTGGGCAAAAACTCATGGGAGCCCATTTTTCTCTCGGAGAAGAACCTTTTCTGGTGGGTGATAATGCTGCCTTTTATATGGAGCAGGTTCCGGGAATGCGGGCAGTTTTTCTGGCCAAGAAACCAGATCAGCCCAACTATCCCGTACATAATCCTGCCTTTGACCTGGATGAGTCTGTACTGATAGACGCATTAGAATTCTTATTTCATATGGTCACTGAACCTTGAACGCTCCTGAATCAACTGGCCTGCAATACTAATGGAAATTTCTGCAGGAGTTTCAGCCTGAATATCCAGCCCAATGGGCGTAATGATGCGGCTGATTTCTTCTGCGGAAAATCCATCCTGTAACAGTTTCTTTTGTATGATTTCTTTTTTCCTGCGGCTTCCCATAACCCCAATATAATGGGCAGGTGTCCGTAACATCTGCTTCTGAATTACATAATCATATTCATGTCCACGGCTCATGATACAAACATAATCCTGTGGTTCCACAGACAGATACTCAGAAATCCTGGTAAAATCTCCCAAAATACATTGTTCTGCATCTGGAAACACCTGAAAATTGCAAAACATTTCCCGGTCATCATATACCACACACCGGAAATCCAGACGGCTCAATACAGGAACCAGATCCTGAGCCACATGACCGCCTCCAAAGATATAAACCCGCCCCTTTTGCACCAAAGGCTCACTGTAATACAAATGCCCGTCTATGGATACCTGCACCGCCTTTGTCAGCAGAAGAGGAGCAGGCTTTGAAATGTTCAGTCCAATAAGTCCTTCTTTTTCCTGATAGTAACCTGCCGCCCATGCAGTTTCATCTGTAATATCAAAAATCAGCCAGCTATTTTCATTTTTTGCCCAGTCTGAAAGAATTCTGGCGCACAACTCATAGAATTCTTTGTTTTCCCAGGAAATATACTGAAAAAACACCACCACATTTCCTCCGCATATCATACCTAGATCAGCGACCTGCTCCGTATTAAGCTGAAATCCCCGGGTATGGGAAGTCTTGGACACCAGAACTTCCCTGGCATGCTGTACAGACACATATTCCACATTTCCTCCTCCAATGGTTCCATAGGAAGTTCCATCTGCCATGACCAGCATTTTGGAACCCGCCCCCCTGGGAGACGAGCCGGAACTGGAAATGGTAGTGACAAATACAAAATCTTGTTTCCTGTCCATGCAGGATTTTGCTGTCTCAAATAATTCTTTCATACTTTTCATGAATTTTATCCTTCCATTTCTTTTTCTTTATAAAAAACAATTGTTCGTATCATGAACTCAGCTATTGATTCTATTTGCAGAACGTACTATTATTTATTATACCGAAACAAAACAAAATGTAAAGAAAACAAGAAAGGAAACAAAAAAATGGATAATATTACTCGTAGGGACAGAGAACTCCCTTACATATCAGATGAATCTGTATTTGAAGAACAAAAAGTAACCAGAAAGCTGCCCTGAAAGAGGATTAAAGGAGCGTTTAATAAATAACATGATACCAACAAAAGAAGAAGCCTTTTCCTTATTAAATGAATCTTACCGTATGAACCCTGGGCCGTGGATGGAGCATTCCGTTGTAACGGCTCAGTGTGCCTACAAAATCGCATCGTATTGTCCTGATCTAGACGAAAACAATGCCTTTGAAAATCCAGATGTCTTTTAAAGAACTTTTAAATACCTTCAGCAGCAGATAAAAGCAAAACTCATGAAAGAAAGAGTGTGTTTCTTTTGATTTTAGTTTAGCGGACAAATACAGATTTAACCGAAAAACTATAGCTTTTTTTCTGATTCTGTGGTAAACTACTCTCAAAATCAAGTTTTTGGAGGTCTTCCTATGGCAAAGCCTATTACATACCGTGAACAAGAAAAATTAGAAAATACTGTGAAACTCCGTGAATTTCTCACAGAGCTTCCTCCATACGTCAAGGATTATTTCCGTGCCAAAGAACCCACCACATCAGACAAAACCCGTTTGTCCTATGCGTATGATCTGCGTGTGTTTTTCCGGTTTTTACAGGAAACAAATCCTGCTTTACAGGAAAAACCCATGGCTGATATCTCGATTCAGGATTTATCTTTGTTACAGCCCGTGGACTTCGAAGAATTTCAAGAATACTTGAAGGCCTATCAATCCTCAGATCATAAACTGGAAACCAATTCCCGTACAGGAATTGCCAGAAAAATGTCTTGTTTACGCAGTTTTTATGATTATCTGTGCAAACGCCAGCTTTTACAGTCAAATCCTGTACGTCTTGTAGATATGCCAAAAATCAAAGAAAAAGCTATTATTCAGTTAGATCCCGATGAGGTAGCCAGTTTGTTGGATTATATTGAAAATTATGGAAAAAACCTTACAGGTGTCCAGCTTTACCACTACAACAAGCAAAAGTACCGTGATATTGCTATTGTTACTCTCCTACTAGGAACAGGTGTTCGTGTATCTGAACTGGTGGGATTAAATATTTCGGATGTTGATTTTAAAAACAACGGCATCCGAATCCTCCGAAAAGGTGGAAATGAAATGATTGTTTATTTTGGCTCTGAAGTGGAACGGGCATTGCAGGAATATCTGGAACTATCGCGAAACGCCATTACTCCTGTTGCTGGCCATGAGGAAGCCTTGTTTCTCTCCGGCCAGAGAAAACGCATCAGCGTGGATGCGGTGGAAAAAATGGTGAAGAAATATGCTTCTGCTGTCTCCGTAAAAACCATTACCCCGCATAAGCTCCGCAGTACCTACGGAACAGCCCTGTACCGGGAAACCGGAGATATTTATCTGGTAGCTGATGTTTTAGGGCATTCAGATGTTAATACTACGAAAAAACACTATGCCAAATTAAGCGATGAAAGGCGCAGAGCTGCTTCCAAAGCTGTAATTTTACGTGAACAATAGGATTTTTATATCCATTGTAATCCCTTCACTGGAATAGCCAACATCGGATTTTTTATGATTGAAAGGTCTGGTCATCTAATATAATGGTAAACGGTCCTTCATTTATCAAAGATACTTTCATCAATGCCCCAAAAGTTCCTGTCTGCACTACCGGAACGTATTCTTTTACCTTCTCAACCATGTATTCATACAAAGCCTCAGCCTTTCCAGGTTCACCGGCATCAAAAAAACTTGGCCTGTTTCCCTTTTTACAGTTTGCATACAACGTAAACTGAGACACCAGAAGCACTTCTCCATTTACATCTGCTAAAGAGAGATTCGTCTTTCCGTTTTCATCTGCAAAAATCCGAAGGTTTACCATTTTCTTAATAAACTTATCTGCGATTTCTTTCGTATCTTCTTTTCCGATTCCTACCAGAACCAAAAAACCCTGATTAATCTTTCCTACGCAGTTTTCCTCCACCTCAACAGATGCATTGCTGACTTTCTGAATCACTAATTTCATACTTCTTCATCCTTTTCCTTCTCTTTTTTTTCCTCAATGTCCAACCCGCTTTCATCTACTTTAAAATCTACAGGACTTAAATTCTCTGGATTCATATAATCCATATGAGTATATACGGTTTCATCCATTGGCATGGATCTCTGACGCAGATTATAGGCACGGAAAGTCTTGATTCCAGCCATAATGACAGCTAATGTAGGAACACCGATAATCATACCGGGGATACCCATAATACCGCCAAAAAGTAAGATTGCTACAATAACCATAAAACTGGAAAGTCCTGTAGAGTTTCCAAGAATCTTAGGTCCAAGAATATTTCCATCAAACTGCTGCAAAAGCAAAATAAAAATCAGGAAATACAGGCACTGCATCGGATTCACCATAAGAATGATAAAGGCAGTCGGTATCGCCCCAAGATAAGGACCGAAAAACGGGATTACGTTTGTCACGCCAACCACTACGCTTACAAGCAGAGCATACGGAGTTCCGATAATGGTTGTACCGATATAACACAAAATACCGATAATTACAGAATCTACAATCTTTCCAACAATAAATCCAACAAAGGTTCTGTGGGCAAACCGGACACCTTTTACCACACTATTTGCATGTTCTGTGCTTAAAAACGCATATACAAACATTTTAGACTGCGTCACAAATTCTTCTTTTCCAGCCATAAGATAGATGGAAATAATCAGTCCAATCAGCAAATTTTTGATAAATACCAAAGTTCCAAACACTCCGGTACTTAAATGCTGAAGAATGGCTCTTAACTGAGGAAGAATCTGTACATTTAAAAAGTTTTCCAATTTTGGAGAATACTGTTCAATATAGGAAAATACTGTGGTCTGCCACTCAGGATTATCCTTTAACAGAGATTCCAGCCAGTGACGGATATTTTGAAAATATCTGGGGAAGTCATTAATAATGCTGATAATACTCTCAATAATACTTGGCATGATCATAGCCAGCAGAGAATAAATAATCATAAATGCAAAAATCAATGCCAAAACAATGCTCACATACCGCACAACCTTCTTGTGTCCTTTGGTCGGAGTGATATGCTTCTTCTGAACCAGATATTTATAAAAATGCCGTTCCTGAAAATTCACAATAGGAATCAGCAAATAGGCAATAATCGCACCGCAAATAACCGGCATCAGAATGGATATCAGTTTGCGTAATGCACCAAATACAACATCCATGCGGAAAAGCAAAAAATAAAATAACATACTGGCACTGACAACCCCAAAAGCGGTGAGCCCCCAATATAAATACTTATTTTTCCAATGAAACTTCATGTCACAACTACGCTCCTCTTCTTTACCATATAACTTCTTTGTAGTATAACACGAATCAGATGGTTTGTGTTAGGAATTGCAGAAAAATCTTTCTTTTTTTTTCGTTCTGTGCTATGATTCAAACGGTTATAAATTTATTTATTTGGAAGGATTTATTTGCCTATGAAATTACAGAAATTATTAAGCCTCACAAGAAAGGCCGTAGACGAATTTCAGCTCATAGAACCAGGAGACAAAATTGCCGTTGGAGTTTCCGGGGGAAAAGACAGTCTTACCATGCTGTATGCTCTTCATGGACTGATGCGTTTTTATCCGAACCCCTTTACCCTGGAAGCAATCACCGTAGATTTAGGACATCCTGGTTTTCAATCAGAGAAAATCAGAGAATTGTGTGATAGTCTTGGAATTCCTTTTACTCTCGTGAAAACAGATATTGCACCTATTATTTTCGAAGAGAGAAAAGAAAGCAATCCCTGTTCTCTTTGTGCCAAAATGAGAAAAGGTGCTCTCAATACTGCTGCCAAAAACTTAGGATGCAATAAAATCGCCTATGCCCATCACAAAGATGATGTTGTAGAGACTATGCTTTTATCCCTCATCTACGAAGGCCGTTTCCACACATTTGCTCCTAAAACATATCTGGACCGTATGGATTTGACTGTAATACGCCCACTTCTGTTTGTAGATGAAGCAGATGTCATTGGATTTAAAAATAAATATCATATTGAAATCGAAAAGAGCCCCTGTCCGGTAGATGGCTATACCAAGCGCCAGTATGCAAAAGAATTACTAAAAGACATCACAAAAGAAAATCCGGGAACAAAAGAGCGGATGTTTACTGCCATCTGTAACGGAAACATACAGGGCTGGCACCCCATCCAAGGGAAAACTAAATAGACAAAGTAATGGCTGTATGTAATGTGATTTTTATCTTCACATCTACATACAGCCCTCTTTCTTTATGTATCATACTTTACGACTCTACGGTTTTCTTTCTCAGCTCTATAGCTGCCTTGATCATTTCTACGCAGCCTTCTACACCCAGGATTCCACTGTCCAGGCACATATTATAACTGGAAGCATCCCCCCATTTTTTACTGGTGTAATAGTTATAATAGCTGGCACGTTTTTTATCACTCTTAACAATCTGATCCTTTGCTGCAGAAGCTGAAAGATTATATATCTTAGACAACCTGTGAATTCTTTTATCCAGATCTGCATGAATAAATACGCTGATTGCTCCAGGGTATTCTGCCAGTGCATAGTCCGCACATCTTCCTACCATGACACAGGATTCCTCCTGTGCAATTTTCTTGATCGTATCAAACTGTGCAAGAAATACTTTATGGTTAATAGGCATATCTGCAAAGGCTGCAGAAGAATATCCGAAGGAATAGGTATCCATAACCAGAGAGTACAAAAAACTATTGGTAGGTTTTTCGTCATGGTGTTCAAACAACTCGTGGCAAATGCCACTGTCTTTGGCTGCACGGTCCAGCAGTTCTTTATCATAACACTTGATTCCTAATTCTTTTGCAAGAAGCTTACCAATGTCACGTCCCCCGCTTCCTGTCTGACGTCCTATGGTGATAATTGTGTTTGCTGCCATACTCATACACTCCTTTCCTAAAATTATATCTTACATTTATTATAATTTATTTTACTTCAAATGTATATATAATTTAAATTTTTTTCAAAAGCTTTTGAAAATATTCTGGTAAAGGTGCTGTAAATTCCATATATTCCCCGGAAACAGGATGCACAAATCCCAAAACCATTGCATGGAGCGTCTGACCTTGCAGATTCGAAAAAGGACATTTTTTCGGCCCATATACAGTATCTCCTAAAAGCGGATGCCCAATACTGCTCATATGGACACGGATCTGATGGGTACGCCCTGTTTCCAGCTGGCATTCTACATAAGTATAATTCCCAAACCGTTCCAGAACTCTGTAGTGGGTAACGGCAGGGTTCCCGTTTTTGACATGTACTGCCATTTTCTTCCGCTCTGTGGGATGTCTTCCGATATCACCTTCTATGGTACCTTCCTCGTCTTTCAGGTTTCCGTGGACAATTGCCCTGTACTTTCTTGTAATGCTGTGTACTTTTAATTGTTCTGCCAGGCTTTGGTGGGCAATATCTGTCTTACAGACCACCAATGCACCTGTAGTATCCATATCAATTCTATGCACAATTCCCGGTCTTAGAACACCATTGATACCAGATAGCTGGTCTTTACAATGATACATCAAGGCATTTACTAAGGTTCCTGAATAATGACCGGCACTGGGATGTACAACCATTCCCTTGGGTTTATTTACCACAAGAAGGTATTCATCTTCATAAAGAATATCAAGAGGAATCTCTTCTGCCTGGATATCCGGTTCCAGATTATCTGGAATGAGAA
>ENA-ORMO01002575-ORMO01002575.1-human-gut-metagenome-genome-assembly--contig:-NODE-2575-length-14044-cov-2.109801_pt1 | contig 14044 bp, 9 predicted proteins | sample MGYA00242106_ERZ509001 | MGnify/ENA primary metagenome ERZ509001 (study PRJEB26280, sample SAMEA2338736) | human gut metagenome | biome: human gut; feature: human-associated habitat; material: faeces... | reverse complement strand
TCACAAGCGACTCGATCTGCTGGGTGCCTGCCTTAAATCCGCCGATATACGGTGAACCGCACGACGGACAGCGCTTCGCGGCCGTTTCTTCATAGCCGCAGTAATGGCAGACCATCCTGCCGGTATTATGCAGCGACAAAGATACATCGCAGTGCGGACAACGGATCACATGGCCGCATGAGCGGCAAGAAACAAACCCTGAATAGCCCCTTCTGTTCAAAAACAGCATGATCTGCTGATGCTTTTCAAGCCTTTCCTCTATCATCCTGTGCAGCTTTGCGCTTAAGATCGAACGGTTTCCAGCCTGCAGTTCTTCGCGCATATCCACTGTTTCCACTGTCGGAAGCTGACCGCCTGACGCACGGTGCTTCATGGTAAACAACGTACATTCTCCTGTCTGGGTACGGTAATACGTCTCAAGCGAGGGCGTTGCCGATCCCAGTACCAGAGCCGCCCCCTCAAGCTGCGCACGCCGTCTGGCTGTCTGCCGCGCATCATAGCGCGGAACAGTCTCGCTTCTGTAAGACATCTCATGCTCTTCATCGATTATTATGATGCCAAGATTCTGAAACGGTGTAAACAAAGCAGATCTCGGACCGATCATTACATCAATTTCTCCGGCTTTCGCACGCTCAAACTGGTCATACCGCTCAGAGGGAGACAATCTCGAATGCAGAATGGAAATACGATCGCCAAATCTGCGGTAAAACCGTATGACATTCTGATATGTGAGGGAAATCTCCGGTATCAGCAGAATTGCCTGCTGACCTCTGGAAAGCGCTTCTGCGATCAGCTCTATATACACTGCTGTCTTGCCGCTGCCGGTCACACCGTGTATCAGATACTCTCTTGTTCCATGTCCGTCCCACTCTGTGCCGACTGCCGAGATGATTCGCTGCTGCTCCTGCGTCAGATCAAACGCAGGACATCCGCTCTGCACTGCAAGCTTTCGATCTGTATCCTGCGCATTTTTTTCCTCGTTTTCGCCTCGGAGCCTTTCGATCAAAGCAGGCGTCCGGTATGCCTGTTCTGATTCACAGATCAGAATCCCCTGCTCCTGCATCGCACGAAGCGTAGGAAGCGTAATCTTCAGACTTCCTGTCACAAGCTCCTGCGGCAAAACCGGCTCTTCGATCAAAGCCTCCAAAAGACGCGCCCGTGCCGCCTGATGCTTTTCCCGATACCATGCGAGCTTCCTACGTGCCTCCTCCTTCTCAAGCGCAAGCGCTACCGTTTTTTTCTTCTTCTGCGGCGCCTTCTGGCGAAACGGAAGCACAGTGCGGAGCGCCTGAACGGTTGTCGATCCATAATAATCGCGCATCCACAGGGCAAGAGCGGTAAGTTTTGACTCCGCTCCGGCCAGACTCGTCTCAATCCGCATAATATCTTTGAGTTTTTCCGGCGGACAGGCACAGCACTCCGTGATGCGCAGCACATATCCCTTTGTCGGATGGTTTCCCCTGCCAAACGGAACCACAACGACATTTCCCGGCTCAAGCGATGCGCAAAGAGCTTCCGGTATCCGGTACTGATACGTCTGATCCAGACGGCTGTGTGAAATGTCAATAATGACGTCCGCAAATAGTCCCATCGATATTTCTATCTTCCTTCCAGTATCTCCCGGATCAGCACGCGCTCATCCATCGGATATTTCTTTCCTTCTATTTCCTGATAGTCCTCATGTCCTTTTCCTGCCAATACGATAATATCGCCCGGCTCGCCGTTTTCGATGGCATATGCGATAGCCTCCTTACGGTCGGTGATCTTTACATATCTTCCATCCGTGCGCTCAATGCCCGTCACAATATCATTGATAATATCCTCCGGCTTTTCATATCTCGGATTATCTGATGTAATGATCGTAAGATCAGCATTTTTGCCGGAAACCTCACCCATCTCGTACCGGCGCAGCTTTGATCGGTTGCCGCCGCAGCCGAAAAGGCAGATGAGACGGTGCGGACGGTACGCCTTAAGTGTAGTCAGCAGACTCTCCAGCGCCATCGCATTGTGTGCATAATCAATCATCAGCGTAAAATCATCGGAAACCTTCACCATCTCAACACGGCCTTTGACCTTTGCTGTCTTGAGAGCCTTTTTTATGTCAGCCACAGCTACATTAAAGTGACGGCATATCGCAATCGCAGTCAGTGAATTATACACACTGAATTTTCCCGGAATGTCAACTTCTACATCAAAGCTTTCTCCTTGCGTACCGCCGCACACCGCAGTATATGCAATGCCCAGATAGCCCGGTCTCGTAATAAGATCGAGATTTTCAGCACGAATACCCGCCTCCTGTGAAAAGCCAAATGTCTCGACTTCACACGTATGATCCTTTAATATCGATCCAAGCCTCGGATCATCCGCATTGAAGATCCCAAGCCTGCACTGACGGAACAGCCTGCTTTTACATTCTATATAATCTTCAAAACTCGCATGCTCTGCCGGTCCGATATGATCCGGCTCAATATTCGTAAAAATACCGATTTCAAACAGTATCCCTGCCGTGCGGTGCAGCATAAGCCCCTGAGAAGAAACCTCCATTACCACGATCTGACATCCGGCGTCTGCCATCTGTCGGAAATACTGCTGAATCGTATAGGACTCCGGCGTTGTATTTTTTGCCGGAATCACCTGATCTCCGATGATAACTTCGATTGTTCCTATCAGGCCTACCTTGTATCCCGCAGATTCAAGGATGGATTTTACCATATACGTCGTAGTGGTCTTGCCCTTCGTACCTGTAATACCAATGATCTTCATCTCCCTGGCAGGATAGCCAAACCATGCCGCACTGATCAGCGCCATTGCATAGCGCGTATCATCAACCTGAATTACCGTGACATCCTGCGGCGCTTCAATCTCATCCTGCACGACAAGCACTTTCGCCCCTTTCGCTACAACATCAGGAATATACTTATGTCCATCTGTCACCGCTCCCTTAATACAAAAAAACAGTGATCCCTCTTCCACATTCCGTGAATCATTTATCACACTTTTTACATCCACATCCACGCTGCCCTGAATACAGCGCCATGAGACATTCTCCAACAGTTTTTCTAATTTCATTTCGGATTCCCTCCGCCTATCTATGATTTATCATATGCTTTAACTTTTGCTTTACCCTTCATTCTACCATGCCAAATGAAACATCACAAGAAAATTTGCTTTGTTTTTCTGCCTCACGCAAACTTCTTTCGAATTTTTCTATCACGACCGCTCCTTACACGAAAAGATTCGCACACACCGCCGCGAGGTTTGCACCCATATGAAACAGTATCGGGAACAAGATACTTTTCCCCTGCTGCATCACGACTGCCAGAACCACAGCCATCGGAAATGCAAAGATCATCTGGATCGGATTTCCGTGATAAAGAGCAAACAGCAGTGAAGAAAGCAATACGGATACTTTCACAGAGAAAAAACGCTTCATTCTCTCGTAGATCAAGCCCCGGAAAATAAGCTCCTCTGCCACCGGAACAAGAACTCCAAGACCTGCAAGCTGAACGGCAGCCAAAGCTGCTAAAAGTGATTCCTGCGCCGCATTGGAAAAATAGTCCTGAATATGGAACAGATTCAAAATACCGCTCCATGCAAAATTCAGCACACCGCCTGCCACGAAACAAAAGGCTCCGTATACAATGCACCATTTTCTGCTTCGTTTTTGTCTCTGCTGCTTCCATTTTCTGTCCCTGATATAACTCCACAACGCGACAGGAATCACAAGAAGCGCCGTAAGCGCTGTAGCCGATGTCGCATCCAATCGTCCGGCCGATAATGACGCCACAGCCCCCGCTACTGCCATATGCAAAAGAAGAGGCGTCACCATAGAGATAAAACCATTCATATTGACTCCTTATACTATCACAGGCTGCTGCGGACGGTATCAAAACCCACCCTGCAGCAGCCCGTGCCGAATCCTGTTATTCACTGTGCGGAATGACCGGAACCTCCAGTGACACGATTTTCCATGCTCCGTCTGCAAAAGACATCACGAATTTCGCCATATTGTCACCGGAACGCTCTCCTGTATGCTCCTGCTGTACAGGCGTGCCATCCTCAAGCACCTCGCCCGTGTCCTCCATAACATCCTCCCGCACAACGTAATGATAGGAAAATGTCATCTCAACTTCAATCGCACCGTCTTCATTCTCTGTAAAAACCGCATCTTTAAACTGTGCCGTGAAATCCGAGATTCCCGCATTTTTAAAGACTCTTCCCTCCTGATGCAGTGTGCTTCCCTGATTCTTGACGAATTTTTTAGCGTCCTTTTTACATGCGTCAAATATCTCTCCTGAGGCTTCCTTCTCATTTTTTGCCGCAGCCGCATAAAGCTGTTTAAGGGCTTTTACTGCCAGCTCCTTGCATGTATCCTGTGCAGAAGTCTTGAGCGTCATCTTCTCTGTATAATCCACACTCTTTTCCGATGTATCAAGCGTTGTATTGACCGACTCAAATGCCGCATGGCGTACCGTCACGCTAATCTCTCCCGGCAGAAGGCTGGGGATCTCATAACAGTCGTAAGACGGCGACACTCCATCTCGCACGATCCAGCCCGCATCAGCCTTCACATTATTAAGATAAAGCTGTGCACCTGTCGGCACTGTGATCTGAAAATCCTTTATCATACAATGCCGTGCCATGACCTTCCATGTATCAAAAATGCCAAGCACAGCCTTGTCCTGCCTGCGCACCGTAAATTCCTCTTCTGCCTTTGTCTCTCCTGCCGCATCAAGGAATTTCACGCGGTAATCAATGAATTCATTGCCCTCATTATCGCGGCGCTTTTCCTGCTCATCCATCTTAAAGGAAGAGTAAAGGCTGTATTTCTTTGCTTTCAGAGCCGCTTCATATTCCTTCTGTGTCAGTTTATCCTCTGACTGATCTAAAAGTACGTATGCTTTTTTTGCATCATTCTCGATCAGGCAGGTCATGTATTTATCTGCCGCGTATTCCGGCGTACTCTGCCTGTAAGCGCGAAAACTGGCTGCGCCTCCCCCGGCCACTGCTACGATAAGCAGAAAAATAACTGATTTTATCAAAACTCTCTTCCATACTTTCATGTCCATACCTCCCCTAATTTCCTGCCAGTGCTGCTTCATAATTCAGGATAACTTCAAGGTTTGCTTCCTCGTAATCATTCAGGTAATCGAACATGTTCGCATCAAAATCTTCCGGCGCATAGGTCGGCACATACCACGACTTCTGGCTAAAGTAATCTCGCAGATCCTGAGAGTTAAAGATACGTCCGTTCAGCGCAAAAATCTCATTACGGATCAGGCGGAGCTGCCCCGCATCGTAATTGTAAAGCTCGCTTTCATCGATGTAGCGGCTGCTGATATCCCAAATGATTACATCAGATAGTGTCTGCGCATCACCGGAATTACCGGAACCATTGCTGCTGCCGCTGTCGGAGCCATCACTACTTCCTGAACCGCTGCTGCCGCCGGAACCGCCGGTGCTTCCAGAACTGCTTCCTGAACCGTCACCGTATGTATAATCACCATTGCCCGGATCCTGTATTTCAATCGACTGCCCGGAATTTCCGTCCCATGAGCCGCCGCCATCCGAACTTCCGTCCCATGAACCGCTGCCGTCCGAGCTTCCGTCCCATGAACTGCTGCCGTCCGAGCTTCCGTCTGATCCTGCGTCATCACTCCAGTCGCCGCTGCCATCATCAGAATTTACGCCTGTTTCATCCGTATTAACCGGATTTCCCTGCTCGTCTGTCTCAGCCTGCGCATCCTTTTCTTCTGTCTGCTTTTCGGTTTCCACTCCCTTAATGATATTTCCGGAAGCAGTCACTGTAAACGGATCTGTCTCATATACCTTTGTCTCACTCTTTTCAGGAGAGATCGTTTCATTCGTCTCTGTCGCAGATCCTCCCTCAGACGTAGTCGGCTCAAGTATCGGCAGCCCACTTGTCATCACATAATCTGCCGTAAAAAAAGATGCTCCCGCAGCCAGTACACAGCCTGCTATGAATCCACTGTTTCGTTTTAATACATTTTTTTTCTTTCCCATTATTAATCATTTCACCCCTTTACGGGGCATCATAGCACAATTGTCGAAAAAAGTCTATGAAAACTATTTCCTGCTGCCTGTATTCTTTCCCGATGAAAGCATGTACGCTACAACTGTCACCACAAATACCGCTGCACCAAAGAGCAGCAAAGCCATTCCTTCCGGTGTTCTGCGCACTCTGCTGCTTATGGCTCTCGATAACTGTCCTGATGACAGGCTGTCTCCATCCCCTTGTGCAGCCTGCATTTTTGTTTTCTGTATACGGCGCACGGCTGGAAACTGCATTTGATTTCCTGCCTGCTTTTTTGCCCGCTCCGCTATCTCCAACTCCTGCGCACTCGCTCTTACTTTTTTATATTTCGGCGCTTTTTGTGCATCTCCTCCTATAAATACCGGAATTTCCCTGCTCCAGTATATATTTCCAGCCCCATCCTGCAAAAAGACCTGCAGCGTCTGCCATTCATCTGATTGTTCCAGCGAAACTCTGATTGTCTCCGATCTGCCCCCAAACTCCTCCCTCATAAGAATCAGCTTGCTGTTTCGATAAACCTTCATGCTTTTTATACCAGTATTATCCTTCGGAGTCAGACAGGCAGTCACCATTTTCTCCTGATAAACCTGCTTTTCTTCGATTCCTGTAATCACACAGTCCGGCGCTGTACGGTCAAGCACAAAAGCAACCTGCTTCTTCTGAATCCCGGTATCACTTTTATTCTTGGCCTGGTCCCCGGACGCCAAAATCAACTCATAGATCCCTTCTTTATCAAAATATTCCGCAGGGACCGTATAACAATATTGTTTCCATGAATCTTTCTTTCCCTTCATCGATACAAAATAATCCTTATCTTTCACAAGGCTTTGCAGTTCACCGTCGCGTCTGCAATAAATCTGCGACTCCCCAACATAGTCAATATTTGTCTCATAAAACACGATCGGAATTGCCTTCGAGAGAAAATAACCCTTAAGACGCCTCCCTGTATCCTCTGACAGCGCATAGACGGAGCCATATCTGTTGACAGAAAACCCCACCTCTTTTTCTGATATGTTGCCCGACATATCTTCTGCCTTCACACACAAACTGTATATGTCGTCATATCCTTTCTGAGACGGAAAATCAAAAAATTCCAGCACCGCTTTGTCCCGCATTTCTTTTTTCCTGTTTACCGCCGGTGCCTGCCCGCCATTTTTTCCAATAAGCTCCACCTGCAAGGAGCCTAATTTATAGTTCGCATCGCTTCCTTCGATCCGTATCTTTACAGGTCCCGAATTTGCACTCTGATTTCTTACGCCTTCAATCCGTATCTGCGGCGGCGTATGGTCAACGCATATCATACTGCTTTTTGAAAAATTTGTATTGCCTACATTATCTTTCGTCCGAACAAACACCTGAAACAGGCCTTCCTCCTTTATCTCCACAATCTGCTCACCTGCGCAGGCAATCCACTCTCCCTTTTCCGGATCCTCGGACAGTCTGCCGTCTGCGTCACACCGGATCACCCTGTAAGCAGCAGAGCAGAGCCCGCTTTTTCCATCCGGCGCAACCATTACCGTTGCCCTCGCCGTATCTGAGGCATACGTTATACCCTCTGCAGATCTGCCATCAACTGCAATATCCGCGCCCGGCGCTTCCCCGTCCACAAAATATTGTTCCTCCTTAAGCTCTGACTGTTCAAGCAGCGCTCCATTTTCATCTGTTTTCTTTAAACAAAAAGTAAATCCGCCATCCTGATTAAGCCCGTTTAATCCCTGTGCTTTGTCAAATCTGCTTTTTCCCTTCGTCTCGATACGCAAACTGCTTCCTGCTCTTATCCAGAGATGATCTGACTGATCCCGATAATACGCTCCCTCATCGCCTACAATATCATAATGCTTTCCTCTTGCGATTTTTTTAGTTTTTTTCTTATCAGTCTCATTTTTCTGTGATTCCGGAATCTCATTTGGCTGACTTTCCGGCTCTGCGGCATTGTCCGTCTCTTCCTCCGGCTCTTCAGCGCTGTTCTCATCTGAATTACCCTCTGTCTCTGCCTCATCATCTGGCGGTATACTCTCTTCTAAACTTCCCGCCTCGGAATCTTCTGTTTCTTCCGAAAGTTCCGTTTCATTTTCTGGTTGGTTTGGTATATCCTGTACACCTCCCTGTTCATCCTGCGGTTCATCCATCGCATCCAGTCTGTCTGAATTCAGATCCTCCGTTTGTTCAGGATGCTCCTGCAAATGTGCCGCATCTGTTTCTGTTTCTTTTTCTGTTTCTGTTTCTTTTTCTGTTTCTTTTTCTGTTTCTTTTCCCACTGTTTTTTCGCTCTCCGACTCTGCTTCACTTTCCGGCTGCTTTTCACTCCCTATCTCGGTTTCCTCCTCCGACTCTGCCTCTGTTTCGCTCTCCGGCTCTGTCTCTGTTCCTTCCATTCCTTTTTCTGAGTTTCTCATAGATATATTGTCTATTTCCTGCTCCGCAGGCGAAGCCTCCACTCCATCCACTGCTGTCTGCACTCCCCCCGCTGCCAGGGCCTGATGTGCATTTTTTGCCTTTTGATGTACACCTTCGCAAACGATCGGAATTAGCAATGCGAATATGCCCGCTAATGCAAAAATCTCAAATACTTTTCTTTTATTTGTCTGTGCTCTCTTCTTCACCTTTTTCTCTGATCTTTTTTCTGCTTTCTTCAATCGTATTTCCCCTTTCATCTGAAAATACTCTCTCCACTGCCGCACAGGCAGCATCATACTGTCCTGCGCCCCTCCATACCTCGCCTTTCTGCTTTTTTTCCTCCGCACACATCACCTCTTCTTTCAAAAATATCTCTACTTCTTTTATAATCTCTTCTATTTCCGAACGCCTTTCTCCCGCCTCATAAAGCTGTGATGCCTTTACGGTAAGCACAGAAAGTATTTCCTCCGCAATCTGACGCCGGATCACCGTCATCTCATGCCCGCCTCCCTGCAATCTCCACAATTTTTTTAGATCTTTCCAGTATCGGTAAAAATCCTCATGACGCTTTCCCTCCGCATCCTGCCTGCCAAGCTTTTCGTAGTAAGAAGCAATCCCGGAGTATATCTGTGCGCTCTTAAATAATACTTCTGTATCTTCTGCATTTGACGCATCGTATTTCAAAAAGGAGACTGCTTCATCAAACCATTGCGATGCAGCGCTTTTTGCGCCTGCGCTCTCATAATAATACCAGTAATCAATTCCAATACGATGAGCCAGTATTCCATAATCCTGCGGATTCCTCTTAAGCTTCTCCAAAACGGTACTTCCTTCCGGCAAAGGCGCATACAACAGTTCCTGCAAAAGCCTTTCCTCCCTGACTTCAAACAGATAATCACTCTCTATCTGTGAAAGAAGCTGTACATACCACCGTTTATCCTGCGGTGAAAGAGCTGCCGCCTTGTGATAGCACTCCTGCGCCTGCAAAAGTCCCATACCGGAGGCTTTTTCTAACAGCCTTTCATACGTCTCCCGCTCTTTTTTCCTATATACTTCCATATCCGGCTTTACTGTTCCCGCAAAGAAAACCACTGCCACTGCCAAAAGCACGGAGGCATACCATACAGACCGCAGTTTTTTTCTGCGCAGATATTTTTTTTGGAGCCTTCTTACAGCAACCTCTAATTCTCTTCCGCTTTGAAAGCGAAGTTCTCCTTTTTCGTTCAGGCAATGTATCAGGAAACTGGCGGCCTGCCTCTTCCACCACGATTCTCTGCTATAAAAGCATGTTCTTTCGGTGTCTTTCTTTCTGTCCCGAAAACCTCTCCGTCTCTGATATGTCCCCTCATCAGATCGCACTTTTTCACTGGAAGCATTTCTGTATGTGTGCCTGTAAAGATAAAAGTACAGTGTCGCTCCAAATGCATAGACATCCGTATACATATCCACACATCCATTTCCATACTGTTCCGGTGCTGCAAATCCCGGCGTCCCGATACAGCGATGTATTGCTCCTTTCCTTTTCAAAAAGACTGCCGCTCCAAAATCGATCAATACCAGACGTCCGTCAGAGCACATCAGCACATTCGTCGGCTTGATATCCAGATGGAGGATTGGTACCGGACGGGTATGCAGATATCTGACTGCCTCAGCCAACTGCAGTGAGATCCGAAAGAACTGCTCCGCCGTCACTGTGCGGTAATCAGACTCCGAAAGAGCCACACCCCTGATGTACTCCATCACAAGCCACGTCTGCCCTGCACACTCCAGAATATCAATGATCTGCGGCAATGACGGGTGATGCAGATGCTTCATCATATTCAGCTCGTTTACCCGCTCCCCTGCCCGGCTTCCTTCTATCCGCTTTGCAGCCCGAAGCTGTTCCGTCGGAACGTGTTCCACCAAATATACGATCCCATCTCCTCCGCTGCCCAACCGTCTGATCATCCGATAATTTCCATCCATAAATCTTTCTTCTGACGATTGGTTTTCCATGTTCCTCCTTTTATATTTTCATTCTCTTCATTCTATTTATGTAGCTTTTCTTAAACCTTATGATATTCTTTTATATCTTATGTGATTTATTATCCAACATTTTAATAATTTCGTCAAGTGTTTTTTTCATTAAACGGTTAAGGAATATACACGAGCTGTACAATGCAGCCTGCATGCACAAGAAAGATGACCATATGAGAAATGCACCATAGCAAAAGGGAACAAAAGCTTATATTATCAAAAAGTTTTCTAAAAACGGCAACCAAAATATTCAAGCGGAATGGAATATTGCCTCAATAAACTGCACGCAAAAAATCCGAAAGAAGTCCTAAAAGCAAAAGGATTCCTTCCGGATAATCACGCCACAGGCTCACTCATGGCTAATATGAGTCGGATATTTTATCTGCCTTTTATCAAAATCAAAATTTATTTGCCTCATAGTAAATTGATAAATTACATAGGCAATCCATATAATTCGAGAAAAAGTTCATGAATCAAACTGAACACTTATTATAAATCTATACATCGTTCCCAGAAATATTAAACTGCATATAATTACTGTTAGATACTTGGAAAAATTTGAAATCTCTGGCAGTAACGATAATATGAAATCTTGAAGATTGGCGAATACGTGTGCAATGATCGCAGGCAATAGCGACTTTGTTTTTACAAAAATTATTCCTAATATTATTCCAACGATTAAAGAACCGGCCAATAAGATTACTCCACCTGCCATAATATGAGAAATTCCAAACAGTAATGCACTTATTATTAGTATACGCTGTAAAATCAATCTCCGTTTCATTATCTTTGGAAGCAGAAATCTGTTTTCCTCTCCTGATTTTGTTCTATCCGCTGCTGAGCTTTATGAAATAAGCGGCCGGGTTGGCAGCGAAATCCTGACTTCTAACCCCTGCGGTGTGTTGTCGGAAAAAGAAACGGTTCCGCGATGTGCCTTTACAATCTGCACTACCAGCTTCAGCCCCAGACCATGCTCAGCCTTTTCATCGCTGCCCTGAGTGCTGGCAATGCCGTCGCCACGATTTAAGGCTTTCAGGCGTTCCGGCGCGATCCCCATTCCATCATCTGAAACTGTACAAATGCAGCGTCCGTTTTCCTCTCCAACAGAAACCATAATCCTGCATCCATGCGGATTATGGGTGATACTGTTGCGGAGCAGATTATCCAGCATGCGCCGCAGGAGTCCGTCATCCCCCAAAAGGTGGATCGAATGTCCCGGCTGCGTCTCGGTAAATACAATCTCATACCGACTGTCCAATCCGCTGTTTAGCACTTCACTGACTGCTTGGCGGCTGGTCTCTGCCCAATCTACATCTTTAAAGTGAAAGGGCTGGAACGCATATTCCAGCTTGGTGGTCAGATTCAGATCATCGATCAGCCGCTTCATCTTTTCACTTTCCCTGCGTATAATACCTGCCTGCTTTCTTGCATCAGACGTAAGGTCACGATTATCTTCCAGTTCGCTGGCATACCCCAGGACCATCGAAAGCGGTGTGCGAATGTCATGGGATACGCCGCGGATCCACTCCGCTCTCGTATTGTCCTTTTTTCTCATATAATCTGCTGCCCGGTTTAGCCCGATGCTGATCTCAGCCAGTTCTCCATGCTCATCCAGGCGCTGCAAACTACCGTGGCTCAAATCCTGAATCCCCTGCAAAATAGGTGTCATAGCTTTTTCGACCTTGCGCGTATTTCGCAAAATCAAAAAAGCAATGAGCAGCAAATTGATGATAAAAACCCCTGCAATTCCGCCAAGCCAGATCCCCATGTAAGGCCATTCCAGAGAAAAATAATATTTTATCAACGTTCCAGGCTGATAACCTACAACCATGAGGTTGCCATCCTCACGCGTCCAAATTTTTACCGGATAGTCCTCCAGATACCAACGACTGAAAGAAGCTATTTCCGCACTGGTATAAGAACGCGGCAGTTTTTCCGGCAGTTCCTGCTGCCAGACAACATCGCCATCTTTATTCAGCATCATTGCCCATGCGGATTGCTCTTGCAGCATAAAAAGGGCAGTATCGTCTGCAACATATTTTCCATCCCGCAGTACAACATGATCCGAGAAATCGCGGACGGTAAAAGAGGTGACCGCCCCACTCATACTTCCCGTAATGAGGATGACAAAGAACAAAGCTATATTGACAGCCAAAAATATGATCACGATCCCGACCATGGAAAAGATATATCGTCGGAAAAAGCGCTGCACCGCATTCACGACAACACCTCCTTGAGATTGAGGCGATAACCAAGACCCTTAACAGTAACAATGGAAAGCGGCTTCGACGGGTTTTCTTCAATTTTTTCCCGCAGATGTCGGATATGGGTAGACAAAGTGCTTTCATATCCTTGCCAAAACTCCCCGCATATCGTCTCGCACAAGATACCTGTAGTAACGATTCGCCCTGCGTTTTGATACAGTTTTTCAAAAAGCTGCATCTCTTTGGCTGTCAAGGTCTGCTTTTCACCTTTTTTCCATACCTCTGCATTGGACATATCTACAGTGGCTCCGGCAAGTTCCACTATTTCATTTTGCTCAGGATATGCGCGGCTGAGGATCGCACCTACTCTGAGCAGCAATTCTTTGGGTAAGAACGGCTTGGCAAGGTAGTCGTCAGCACCGATCTCCAACCCCTCGACGCGATCTTCTGCCTCACCACGAGCTGTAAGCATCAGAACGGGGATCCGGCTTGTACGGCGTATCTCTTTCAAAACCGAAAATCCGTCCATGCCCGGCATCATCACATCCAGAACAATCAAACCCGGATGTTCTTCCTGCCATATCCAAAGTGCCTCGGCACCTGATGCGGCAGTTAGTAAATTCGTATATCCTGCCCGTCGGAAAATAGAGAGCAGCATCTCCAATACATCACGGTCATCATCGACCAACAGTATTTTATGATTTTTCATAAGCACATTTCACCACCTCGTCTTTATCTACATTATACCGCAAAGAATGTCATATGCCTATTGTGTATCTAAAATCTCAGAGATAATTCAAGGTTGGCTCAGTGTTATCTCAAGGTTGGGATGATATGCTTGGATTATCAAGAAAAGGAGGTATTTATACATGAGCGATTATGTTATCGAAACCCACAGTCTTACCAAAACATACGGGGAGAACAGCAGTGTGTCAGATTTGTCCATTCATGTGAGAAAAGGGCGTATCTACGGTCTGCTGGGGCGCAACGGAGCCGGAAAAACCACCACCATGCGGATGCTGCTTGGTCTTACCGCTCCATCTTCCGGTGATGTGAAGATTTTCGGCAAACCGCTTCGCGGCAATGAGAAAAGTCTCCTGCCACGCATCGGTTCCCTGATTGAGTCACCGGGTTTTTACCCGAACCTGACGGGAACAGAAAATCTTCAGATTTTTGCTGACCTGCGAGGTCTCAAAAGCCAAAAATATATTAAGAACGCTCTGGAGGTTGTCAACCTGCCATATCGGGACAAAAAATTGTTCTCCCAATATTCGCTGGGCATGAAACAACGTCTTGCCATCGCGCTGTCTGTCATGCACAATCCTGAACTGCTGATTTTGGATGAGCCGATCAATGGTCTTGACCCTATCGG
>ENA-ORMO01002573-ORMO01002573.1-human-gut-metagenome-genome-assembly--contig:-NODE-2573-length-14049-cov-18.700300_pt1 | contig 14049 bp, 3 predicted proteins | sample MGYA00242106_ERZ509001 | MGnify/ENA primary metagenome ERZ509001 (study PRJEB26280, sample SAMEA2338736) | human gut metagenome | biome: human gut; feature: human-associated habitat; material: faeces... | reverse complement strand
ACATTCTGTAAACTATGTTATCACACTATACAGGCTTGCCCCTCCCGTTGCACCGTAGTTATTGATTTTCTCAGCGTTTTTAATCTATCAATCATCAATAGCGGATTGCAATCAAATTTTCATTTTTATATATTAACTTGATTTTTGATAATTGCAATGATGTTTCGGGAGGTGCAAGCAAGGCAAGGATGCCTTAAGTGTGTGCCCAAAGTTTCGCACGGATGCGAAACCAAAAAGCACACACAGACACTCCCCTACGAATATTCCTACAATTCATCACAACCGCATATAAACTGCAAACACCAAACTTGGCTTATAAACACTTTGCCGGTTTCGCAAAATGTAGCAAATCGCTATCACCCTTGCCTCCCCTCGAAAAAGGGGAGGTGGCTTGACGGCAAGGCACAAGCCTAATTTTACAGCGTTTTTATGCGATATATCCGACTTTTATAATTACTAAGTCGGTCTGCCGTCAAGACGGTGGGGATTGAAGTTGATAGAACTTCTATCCCTAAAACTTCTAAGCGTTCACAATCACAACTCGCCCCACACCAACCCTTCCAAAACCTCACCCTTTTTAGTAAGCCCTAACTAACCTAATTTTTACAAAAAAATTTTCAAAAACCTCTTGACAAACGCCGAAGTATAGGTTATAATAAAACCAACAAATCAGTAAGCGTTACTGATTTTGCTAACAACAATGAGAAAATAAAGATTTTATCACAATGAAAGGATAGGTAATTTACTATGAAAAAGTGGGTATGTCCGGTATGCGGTTACGTTCATGAGGGAGATACACCTCCCGAGTTCTGCCCCCAGTGCAAGGTTCCCGGCAGCAAGTTCATAGAGCTCAAGGAGAGCGAAAAGCTTGTATTTGCAGACGAGCACAAGGTAGGCATTGCAAAGGCAGTTGAGGATGAAGAGATTCTTGCAGGCTTAAAGGCAAACTTCGAGGGCGAATGCACAGAGGTAGGTATGTATCTCGCTATGGCAAGAGCCGCTCACAGAGAAGGTTACCCCGAGGTAGGCCTTTACTACGAAAAGGCGGCTTGGGAAGAAGCTGAACACGCTGCAAAGTTCGCAGAGCTTTTAGGCGATGTTGTAAGCGCATCGACTAAGGAAAACCTCGAAAAGAGAGTTGCCGCAGAGCACGGCGCTACACAGGGCAAGCTTGACCTCGCTAAGAGAGCAAAGCAGTTAAATCTTGACGCTATCCACGACACAGTTCACGAGATGGCTAAGGACGAAGCCCGTCACGGCAAGGCTTTCGAGGGTCTGCTGAACAGATACTTCAAGTAAGCGGCGGCTGTGAGCCGCACCAAATTCGCCGTTCCGGCTGTTTTAGCTCGGCTAAGGTTACGTTACCGGCGGATATTAACGTTATAATTATGCAAATCGAGCCGTAAGCACCCTTGCTTACGGCTCAGTTTGTTCTTATAGTAAAAACGCATCTGATACACAAAAAGAGAACACCGGTCGCCCGGTGTTCTCTTTTTTTACTTTCAGCTTATTTGGCTGTATTCACATTTGCATAAGTATAAGCGCTTGTATTTGCACCCTTATAAGACGCAATCCTTACCTTATACACGCTTCCGGCCCTGAGTCCGCCAATAGTGACAGTAGCATTCGTACTGCCCTTTAACGTCTTTTTGACCCACTTGCCGCCTTTGTAAATTTCAACCTTATATCCGTCTGCACTGGCGTTTTTACCCCACTTAACGGTTATCGAGTTGCTTTTTGCCGATACAACCTTGATATCGGTTACCGGTGAAAGCACTGCAGTAACCGTAGTATAGCTGTAATCACCGTACAGATTGCCCTTATACGCTCTTACCCTTACTTTATATGTGCTGTAAGGTGTAAGTCCGCCAAGCACAGCCATTGCTGTCTTATTATCGGTTATGGTCTTTTCGACCCACTTACCGCCGATATAGTATCCTACATTATATCCGTCAGCGTTTGCATCCGCATTCCATATAACTACTGCCTTTGAGTCAACTGCGCTCTTTACCTTAAGACCGCTGACCTTTGTCGGAGCGGTAGTGATATAAATATCGTCGAATGTACTCTGAAGCTCACCCTTATAAGCCTTTATTCTGACCTTGTAGGTTTTGTAGCCCTTAAGCGAGCCTATTGTAACGGTAGTTTTGTTATTGCCGGTCAGCGTCTTTTCATTCCACTTACCGTCTGCATAGTACTGAACGGTATAACCGTCCGCACTTTCGTTCTTATCCCATTTAAGCGTAAACGAAGAAGATGTTACTGTCTGCGTAATACCCGTAACTTTTGACGGGAGCGTATCGATATAGCCGTATGTATACGGACTGTAAAGGTCGCCCTTATATGCGCTTACCCTTACTTTATATCGTGTTCCTGCACAAAGTCCGTCTATAACCGCCAATATATTATTGTTGCCGGTAACAGTCTTTGCAGACCACTGATTATCAATGTACCACTCTACCTTGTAGCCGTCCGCTCTGGTGTTTCTGTTCCAGCTTATTCTTACCGTTTCATCGGTAGCCTTCACCGTATTTATATTCCATACGGGAGAAGGAATGGTATCAACATAGAAACATCTGAACTTGCCGGTGAAGCTTCCTGCATAAGCCGCTATCCTTACCTTATATTTAAGGCCTGCAGAAAGACCGCTCAGCTTTGCCGCTACTCTGTCGCCGTCCGTGCTGAAGCCGATCTGCTTCCACTGATTGCCGACATAGCATTCGACATAATATCCGTCAACACCGCTTATATTCTTCCAACTTATATCGACTTCATTGTATGTCGTCTTTTCAACCGCTATTTCTTCCACGTCGGGAATAGGCTTTACGGGAACACGGTTTCCGATATATGAATCCTTACATCTTGTGCATTCAAATACGCTGTAGCCTTCGTTGCAATAGTCAGGCTCAACTACGTTGATTACAACATAGTCGTGACCGAGAGGTTCGCCATACTCCGCACCGCATATTTCACATTTTGCCTTTTCGGTGCAGGTAGCCTCTCCTCCGGAATGCTCACATTCGGTTATCGTAGCCGTTACAACGTCCGACTTCATCGAAACTCCCGCCGTTGCAGCATTGCTGTAGGTAAGACGGCAGTAGTACCTGCCCGTTGTGAGATTTTCGAGCGACAGCTTTCTGTCTGTAGCGCCCTCTATCACTGTTTCGTAGCCGTTTTCATCAATGGCGATCCACTGATAAGCAACTTTTGCGTCAACCTCGCCTGAATACCACGGCTCTGCATTTATTTGAAGTGACGGTATACCGTCGGGATAATAACCGTTGGTGTAATATACAGTATCAATCGGCTTGATTATCTGCATCGGACACACCCGTACCGTAAGGCCGTTTGTCGATGATGCCGTTGCCTTATTAAGACTGTATATATCTATCCACTCTTTTGTTCCTCTGTCCTGTACCCAGAAGCCGGGATCGATATAATCGGCTATCACCTTATCACTGACCGTAGTTACGATTTCGGCAAACCCACCTGACGAAATGGATACATTACCGCCGTTTATAGTAAGGCAATTTATGTTGTTGGCAGTCATTGTAACATTTCCGCCGTTTATGGTCACATTGCTGCCTGTAGCAAGCCCGTCAAATGTGACATCACCGCCCCTCACTATGAATGCGTCTTGATTCTCAAACGCTGTCACCGCACAACGTCCCGTAACCGTCAGCTTTGCCTTGCCGTTTATGATGATCGGACGTGAGAACGCTGTACGAACTGCGTACTTGAGCGTGAAGTTACCTTCGGTTATGACTAACTGACCGCCGTATCCGTTCTTGTTATAAAGCGGATATAAGGTACAGCCCTCGTTTTCGCTCTTCTGAGCGTCTTTCGCAGCCTCGTCAAGATTGTTATAATACCTGACATCGTCGCCCTTTGTTATCTTTGCATTGAACTTGCTCTCGCATATCTCGCAATATGTCGGCTCGGTAATATTACCTGCGGTTTCCTTGTCCGCTGTAGGATCGGCCACCTGAGAATGATCACAGTCAACAAGGTCTATGCTTACAGTGTTCGACTTTATTTCATAGCCGTCATCGGTAATAACTACGAAGTATATCTCAGCAACATCGCTGTCGCCTGCCTTATCAATTATTTCGTCTGCCGACAATTTAGCGTCCTTTACAAGTGCGCTTAAGCTGCTATAAATTATATCTCCGCTTACATAGGAGTTTATACCGTATCTCTTACTTACATACGAGTCGTTCAGGTTCGAGCCGTGAGCAAGAGCAAGGTTGAACTTCAGCGTGGGGTTTGCGTTGCTGTTGCGATACAGCTTGTTTATTTCTGTGCTAAGCGTTGCGCTCTTTATCGGCGCTTCTTCTACATTCACCGGTTTATTGTCGTTATTCACACTGCTATAAACGCTCTCTGCACGTTCTGCAATTGAAAGCCATGCACCGCCGTCCTTTTTATATGCATAACCGTCAGCCAGAACAGATTCAAGACTGCCGTTTGCTATCTCGATGTTGTAGAATTTACCGCCGCTGATTTTTGCTTTAGCGTTACCTATAATGGTCAGAGCGTCTATAACGCCGCCGCCTATTTCTGCGTCGCCGTCTATGTAAACCATCACCGATGTGAATTCACCGCCGTTGATGATTAACTTTGAGTTTGCGTAAGCTTTAATAGGCATCCGCATTTTGCCATCGCCGCCTACGGTAAACATACCGCCGTCGGATACTTCTACAGGTGCGTTGAAAGCAAAAGTGCCACCCAGTTTTTTACCGTTCAGTGCAAGCGTTACATTGCCGGTAATGGTAACGCCCTGTGTAAGTTCGCTGTTTGTAATATCCTTATACAGCGTTACAGTAGCCGTACCTACCTCATTAGCCTTGTCAAAAGCGTCACATATATCGCTGAACAGATCTGTCTCTTCGCTTCCGCCGGCAGTATAGCTTACAGTTGCAACAATTTCCTCACTGCAGTAAGGACAGGGATTACCGTCAAGCACATAACTGCCTTTTCCGTCCTTATGGACGCACTTATCAACAAAAATTCTATCGGTTTTGGTCATGGTCTGAATAGCATCGTATGTGTAAATAATAGCGCCATTCATATTACTGTCGTAAACTCTGCTTCCACTCGCAATTGCCATACCTAAGCCTGTTTTGCAAGTGGTGCTGTAGAACGTACCGGTTACGATAGAGATGCTACCGGACCCGTTGATATTAATGCTTAAAGAATTAGCTTCAACACAATTGATGACCGTGTCTCCGCCGTTAGTTTGCAGTGCACCGATTATTGCATTGTCTATAACAGCATTTCCGCCAATTATTGACAGTTCTTTAATATAACTCTCGGCACTGTTTACTGCAAGCGCACCGCTTGTTAATGTTACACTTCCCAGCTTGATTTTACCGTCAATTGTAACCTTAGCGTCAGTTCCGTTTACTTCGATTCCGCTTATCAGAGTTTCTACATCGGCTTGTTTTACCGAAGAAGTGAAAGTCACGTCACCGCCGTTGACATCGAACTGATAAAATACCTTCTTACCGTTAAAGTCAACAGTAAACCTGCCGCCTGTCACGGTAACGGACTCAGATACTCCTTCCGACATCAGCTTTACAGTGCTGCCCTCGTTCTCCTGTGCCAGCTTTATGGCACTCTCTATATCCGCATAGCCTAACGACTTGCCGTCAGCATCTACTACCTCGGCTTCTATCAATGCATCACATATACCGCAGATTACAAAACCGTCGTTTTCGTATGAAAAGCTATCCTTCGGGTGTGAGCAGGTCGCAAGTGTAAGCTTAAGCACATTCGACTTATATTCGTATCCGTTGCACTTAAGTACAATGTAATATTCAACCTCGCCGTCTTTAGCCGCAAGCTTACCGATTTCATAACAGTGTACCATATATTTATTGTACAAATTATAATCTTTAATGCGATTATTGCCGTTTACAAAATCCGAATAGGTTGCACCCCTTGAACCGACCGCCAATTCGTATGTAATATCGACGTATAAATATTTCTCTCCGTTACGGTATATAACAGGCGCTTCTTCGCCTACCCACGCAATACTTGCGCTCTTTATCGGCGCTTCTTCTACACTCAACGGTTTATCGTTGTTATTCAAACTGCTATAAACGCTCTCTGCACGTTCTGCAATTGAAAGCCATGTACCGTCTTCAACTTTATAAGCATAACCGTCAGCCAGAACAGATTCAAGATTGCCGTTAAATATCTCGATGTCGTTGAATTTACCGCCGCTGAGTTTTACGTTACCGCGAACGGACAGACCTTGTATAGTGCCGCCGCCTATTTCTGCGTTGCCTCCTTTTTTAACTGACACAGAATTGAAGTATCCACCGCCGTTAATGACTAATTTTGAGTTTTCATTAACGTAAATAGGTGTATCCATATCGCCATCGCCGTTTACAGTAAGCGTGCCACCGTCAGATACCGATATACGCGCTATGCCATAACGACCACCCAGTGTTTTACCGTTCAGTTCAAGCGTTACATTGCCCATAACGGTAATCTCCTGTGTACATTTGTCTGTAATATCCTTATACAGCGTTACTGTAGCCGTACCTACCCCATTAGCCTTGTCAAAAGCGTCATAAATATCACCGAACAGTTCTGTCTTTTCGCCGCCGTCAGCTGTATAGCTTACGCTTGCGGCAAACTCAGAGTTACAGTATTTGCATATACCGCCCTCATTAAAGGCATAACTGCCGTCCTCATTCTTATGCTCGCACTTGGTAAACAGATAATAGCTTACAGTGTTGTTTTCGGAGTCAAAATTATTTTTTTCGGCTATATCGCTGTATAATAAAGCCTTTGCTGTTTTCTCAGCAGTCGGATCTGTCGGATTGTCGTAGCTTATCACACGCACACCGCTTGCGATTACGTCCTTTAATTTAAACTGTCCGAGATAGACATTGCCGTAAGTACCGCCGCCTATAGTCACCTTTGCGTCAGTTGCGTCTTCGCTTACAAATAAATTATCAGCACCCGCATGATTGTCAACATTGACGCCTTCGCTGACAGTTACGGTACCGCCTGATATAGCAATACTATCAAATCCGGCGCTTGAGCCCTCAGGTAATGTAAGAGATCCGCTCTTCACATTAACCTTGCACCTGATGAACATATAACCTTCAGCAATAACATCTGCACCGTCAATAGTTATTGTCTGGTTGTAATCATAGATAGTACCATAATTACTTGTGGTAATAGTAAACTGACCGTTTGACAGCGTAACCCCACTATTGATCTTACCGCTTGTTACAAGAGTGAAAACACAGCCCTTGTTTTCAGCCTTATCCGCATACCGTAAGCCCTCGGTTATGTCGTCGAAATACTTTACCTTTCCGTCGGCAGTAGTTACCTTTGCGTAAATTTTCGCACCGCACTCACTGCACACCTTGTTGGCGCTGTCTTCATCTACCTGACCCTCGCCGTCATGCAGACACTTATATCCGCAAGCGCAGTTGCCGTGATCATCGTATGTATGCTTCGGGTGAGCCGTAACAAATATATTATCGCCTGCTTTGTATATTTGTTGTACGCTTGCATTCAGTATTTCTCCGCTTTCACTTGCAAGCGCCTTACCGCTACCCAGTATTTCAATTACACTTCTTCCCTGAACATAAATGCTCTTGAATACTCCGGCATTGATCAAAGCATCGCCGTCTTCAAATGTTGCAAAAGTATCGAATTCAATATCTCCGTTTACAGTTACCATTCCATAGGAATAAACGCCGGTGGCGTTTATAACTGCACGGCTGCTTCCGCTGTTTTCAAAGGTTACATTTCCGTAAACCGCTACTGCGCTTATTTCCTCGGTACCGACCGAAACATTCAGCGTATGACCGTTCATGTCGATCGTTTTATTGCCGTTTATTATTATGCCCTTAACAATACAATCTACATCGCCGGTCAGCTTTAATACACCGTCAGCCTCATTTTCCGCAATATTTTTAAACTGTGTTTCGCTTTCAATAAATGTATAAGTTTCAGAGCTTTGTGTTGTCTCGGTAAATATAGCAAGCGCACAAACGCCGCACGGACACTTGCCCGTTTCCACGTTGTATCTATGCTCATGCGCTACAACCATGACATTTGTAAGTCCGTCGCCGATCGTCTTCGCACTGCCGTCAACTATACTTTCGGGGAGAGTTGTGAATTCTTGTACGGTCGCAAATGCATAACCCTTTGCAAGCAGATCGTTTACAGGTGTGTTATCAGTCAAAGATCCGCAAATTATATCGTAGTATCCGCCGTATAAAGCTATACCGCTTGTGCCGTTTTTTATTGTTAAGTATGTACAACTGCCGCCGTAGAACTCCACACATTCAGCCGCATCGGCAGTTACAGCGAACAAGGAAACGGCTGAACTGCTGTCATCCGCAGTACCGTTTATAAGCGTACCGCCCTTATTCACGGCCATTTCCAGGCCTATACTGCCGTTTTCACCACTGTTTTTAAGATACAGCACGCCCCCGTCGTTTACGTCAATTCCTCTGATTTCCGGTGATATAGAATGTCCGTTCACATCAACAGTTAACGTTGCATTGCCGATCACTATGTTCTGCGAAAGCTCACAGTCCTTATACAATGTCAGCGTACAGCCGCTGTTTTCCTCCGATAATGCCGCAGTAAAAGCGTCGTCTATATTATCGAAATACTTCGCTGTTCCCACGCCCGAAACGCCCGCAGTAAGCTGATATTCGCAGGTAAGGCATACACCCGTTTTGCTGTCAACATCGCTGTGGGGGCATACATATCCGCAGTCGCACTTGCCTGTTCCACTGCTGTATTTGTGGTCAGCGTCAGTATGCTTTACAACTGTGACATTTCTAATTCCTTCGCTGAGTGTCACCGCACTGCCGTCAACTATACTTTCGGGGAGATGTGTGACACTGTTTAAGATCGCAAACGCATAGCCCTTTGCAAGCAGAGCGTTTACGGGTGTGTTGCTTTCCTCGCCGCAGATGGTGTTGTACCTTCCGCCGTATAAAGCTACACCGCTTGCGTGTGCAATATAAACATTCTCAAATATGCCGCCGTATATTTCGACACACTTAGCACTGTTAATGACTAAATTGAGTACATCTGCGGCTGAACTGCCGCCGTCTGCAGTACCGTTTATAAGCGTACCGCCGTTTACACTAAAAGGTGCGTCTATGCATCCGTAGTAGGTGCTTTTCCTGCTGTCCTTAAGGTACAGCACACCACCGTTATTTACACTTATATCCGCCTCTCCGCCGAGTGAATATCCGTTCACATCGACAGTAACCGTTGTATTGCCGATTTCTACGTTCTGTGTAATCTCGCAGTGCTTATACAATGTCAGCGTACAGCCGTTGTTTTCCGCCGATAATGCCGCAGTAAAAGCGTCGTCTATATTATCAAAATACTTCGCTGTTCCCGCACTCGAAATGCTCGCAGTAAGCTGATATTTGCAGGTAGGGCATACACCCGTTTTGCTGTCAACATCCGTATGACCGCACCGCTTACCGCAAATCGTACACTTGCCCGTTGTGCTGTCGTAACTGTGACCTTCATGTGGTATTACAATAACAGGTGTTGCAAAACCGTCTTTCAACAGTGTTTTTGAGCCGTCTATCGGCTCAGGATTGGGAGACTTCATAAACATACGGTTCTCAGCCAACAAAGTCAGTATTTCTGCGTTTGCTCTGTCCCCGCCGCCGTTATAGCATATTTTTCTGAAAGCTCCGCCGTGAAGAATTACGTCACTGCTTGCATCGTTTATATTGAGTGTTATGTCGATTGAATAATAGCAGTCAAATGTACCTGCACCTACCGACACAGTTCCCTTAGCGCCGCAGTTTTCGTCAAATGTCAGCTTACCGCCGTCCACTACATTGAAATCGCCATAAATACTATTATTTTTTTCCGATCCCGTAACGGTTATATCTCCCGAAACAGTTAACGTACCTACATTGGCTTTCTCAGCGATCCACAGCGTGAACTTACCGCTGAGTGTTGTATAGCTGCCTGTATAATTCTTGTATACTCTTAATGTACAGCCGGTGTTTGCGTCACTGTCAGCCGCTTCAAAAGCCGCTCCCATCTCAGTGTCCTTATAAAAGGAAGCTACAGCCCCGTCCTTTACGATAACAGCCGCATACTGATATTCACACTCGTTACACTTACCCGTGTCAATGTTAACATCACTGTGGGGGCAAACATATCCGCAGCCGCACTCGCCGTCAACATAGGTATGGCTGTGGTCTTTGATTGTCAGCGTTTCACTGCTTGATATTTCCTTAACATTTGCATTGAAAAGAGTTCCGTCAGTCTTGAAGAAAGCCTTACCCTCTCCGAGCATATCGTATAATGTCTTGCTGTCCCTGGCGTAAAGTCCGGCTTGATATGCACCGGCTTTCAATATAACCGTACTCGAATCATATACATAGATCGAAGTGTCTAAAACTACATCGCCGTCTATTATAAGCGTACCGCCGGCGTATGAAGCGTCGTTTGTCGGATATACATTACAACCGAGCATAACCGGATTGCCGCTGTTTTTGATCGTAAGCTTTCCGCTTTTGCAAGGAGTAATACTCCGGATTTTAAATTGGCGTCCGTTTAAGTCAATTGTAAGTTCTCCGTATAAGTCATACTGAGCGCTTGGTTTAGAATAATCCTTAAACAGCTTTATCGTACCGCTTCCGTTGTATTCATTCAGTAAAGAGTCAAGCTCATCGGTATCTACATACTTTAAGCTTCCGTTCTTGTCTGTATAGAGTGCGACAGACACAACCGCACCGCAGATTGAGCAGATGCCGGTGTCCGTGTTTATATCACCGCCATGCTCGCAGGGCTTTCCGCACTCCTCGCACTTGCCTGTTCCACTGCCGTATTTGTGGTCAGCGTCAGTATGCTCAACAACAGTAAGCGCAACGGAATAACCCATACTTCCATATTCTTTATAAAGATCAAGATAATTGCCGTTATCTTCACGTTGCAGTGCCTGCCGGGTAACATCAAGAAGATTGCCTAATTTCAGAGCGCCGGAATTGTTTTGGCGATGATATGTCAGCCCACCTAACTTCATTCCCGTAGCAAGCTTTACAGATGTCGTTGTAGTTCCGTCATCAGCCACTGATGCTATCACAGTCAACTGCTCTGCAGTTACTTTTGCGCCATCGCTTACAGCAAGCTGTGCACTGTCCTCAACAAAAATTGTATTAAATCCTGCATTTGCATCGCTGTCAATTACGAAAGATCCGCCTTTGCGAACATACACCTGCGTAACATAACTGCCCGCTGTGCCGGTTAATGCAAGCTTGACGTCTTTGTTGACCCCAAGCTTGATATTGTTCAGCTTGTGACCGTTAAGGTCGATCATAACATTGTGTTTTACATCTATAGTATCTAAAGTTGCAGTTGCCGATGTATCGCCGATATCCTGATAGATCTTAACATAGTTTCCGGTATCGGCAGTAACACTGTCAAGGCAGTCTGCGAGCGTGTCATAGCCTGTCGGCGCACTGCCGTCTGTGCTGATTGTAGCAACAAACTGATGCGCACACTCGTTACACTTACCCGTATCAATATCAATATTGCTGTGATCACATAACGCTCCGCAGTTTGTGCATTTACCGTCGGAATAACCGTTTTCATGTGCACATTCTTTATATGTAAATGTAAATTTTTCTGTAACAGTTTCTGTGCTGTCACCGTCTGAATAGGTTATATCGCAATACAGAACATAATTTCCGGCAGGAATATTATCCGCAAGCTTGAATTCGCCGTTGCTTCCGGATACTGCCGCACCGAGCTCATCTGCACTATATGCACTGTTCGTACTGTACCAGTTATAGCTTATGCTTTCACTGTCAACCGTATAGGTGCTTACAAGCTTGTAATTGTCCTTCTCTTCCTGCGAAGTGTTTGTATAGAAAACCGTTCTGTTTGTGTTGTCACCCTGTGTAACCTTGTTGAAACGGTTTGCATTCGACTTTACCTGAACGGTATTGGATACAATATCTCCGCACTTTATTGTAAGAGTATTATCAGTGTCGTATGTAGTCGAAAACTCGGTATCGCAGACCATGCACACCCAGCCGTAATCGGTCTTGATTATGCTTGCTAATAAATCGGGTTCATCGCCGCCGAAATAGCCTCTTGCGTCTGCAAACTCTTCATCGCTCATATTCTTCAGAGTAATATCAAAGTAAACCGTACCCTTGAGCTTGGTATCAGTCATGTCCATGCCTTCAATTATTTCATACTCTTCCGTCTTGAATATTCCTGTCTGCTTTCCGAGTATTATACGGGGAGAAGTATCAGGCTTTATAACTACCGTCTTAGCGTCCGCTCCGTCAATCTCATAATAGCCGCCGTTAAGCTTGACCTCGCCTGTTACAGCGCTTTCTGAAGCCTTGGACTCGGTCGAACCCTTTACTACAAATTCGTCCTCGTCTATTGTCGGTACAGTTTGACCGATAGCGTATGAACCGCCCGTAGTATATACCGAGCCTGTACCGCTCATTATAAGGTTTACTTTGTAAATGCCATACTTAGCACCATAAGCAGTGACCTTACCGCCGCTTATTTCGGCATCCATTCCGTCGCCGTTGTTTCCGCTGTAGTATATTCCGACTCTTGCTGCATTGCCTTCAGGCACAGTAATACTGCCGTTTTCGCTGACGGAAATTTTGTCACCGAAATTACTGGTAAGCAATATTGCACTGTTTAACGTAGATTCATTAGCACAACCTACTGCAGTAAGACTGCCGTTGCCGTCAACAGTAATGCCGCCGCTGACATTGACAGCCACACCCTCAAAAGATGCAGTTGTCGCATTTGCGTTCAGCACACCGTCATTATGTATTTCAAGCGAATTTGTCTTTACAGTACCTGTTGCGTTTACTGTACCGCCGTTCAGGATTATTGATCCGCCGAGAGAGCGTGCCATACTGTCTGTAGAGCGGTTCTCTGCATTCAGCACACCGTCGCCGCTGATCGTCATTGTGCCGTCACAATTGACCTCTTTATTATTTACGGCACTGAGAACGTATGTATCGCTTTCGAGGGTATCGGTCTGTACGATAGTGTTTTCACCGTTCAGCACTATTTTCGTACCGTCGGGGACTGTTACGACGCTCATCATATTCTCTTCTGTTGTCGCCTGAATGTTCACTCCGTTAAGCGTCAGCGTCTTTGTGTCATGATCCCAGCTCCAGCCGGCACCGTTTTCGTCCGCCGTCTTTTCTCTGAAATCAAGCGGTGTCGTGATGACATTGCTCTCGCCGTCATGCGTATGTGCCTCGCCCTCGGCAAATGCCGATAACGGTACAGCCGTCAGCGTCATTGCCGCAGACAGCACCGCACTTATGAGCCGTACAAATTTTTTCTTCATGTTTTTCCTCCTGTAGATTTACCCGTGCTTATGCCATGCACCTGCACTTATGCAGTGCCTCCTTCAGCTTTTCAAGCGGTATCGGCTTCTTGTGGAAATAGGTACAGCCAAGCCTGTATGACTGCGCCCCGAATCCCTCATCGTCCGACAGCCATATTACAGGCGTATCCCTGTCGGCATTCTTCGCCGCAATAACGCCCTCCATACCGTCCGCTCCATCGGCAAGCACGATTATAAGGTCAGCCGTCTTACACTCCGTCACAAAGCTCTCATACCTCTGACATACCCTGTAGGCAATTCGTCGATATGCCGCCGTTGCGATCTGTGTTATTTTCGCTTTCAGTATCTCCGCCTCGTTTGCGGTATCGTAAACGCAGATGAGCATACCTCTCCCCCTTATAATTTTATAATTATATCATAACTCATTCGCTTTGCGATTTCAACTTTTTGGCACGAACGGTTGTTATAACGGCGCAAACGGTCATAAATGCGGCACATAATACAAAAAAACGCACCCTACACCCACCGGTCAGGTGAAATATATCACCAAGCACTACCCCACCGCTCCGCACCACCACCCTTGCCTATTAATGAACGCTCTGTTGGTTTCGCATCCGCATTATCCCACCCACTTTTTGTAGGGGAGCGGGCTTGTGTCAAGAGTAACATGGTTTACACTTTGTGCAAGCACA
>ENA-ORMO01002572-ORMO01002572.1-human-gut-metagenome-genome-assembly--contig:-NODE-2572-length-14062-cov-2.606126_pt1 | contig 14062 bp, 12 predicted proteins | sample MGYA00242106_ERZ509001 | MGnify/ENA primary metagenome ERZ509001 (study PRJEB26280, sample SAMEA2338736) | human gut metagenome | biome: human gut; feature: human-associated habitat; material: faeces... | reverse complement strand
CGCCGATCACTCGCTGCGGCTGGCGCAGGAAATAGTAACGAAAAATTTCTTCCTGCGTCTGCTCCGGCAAAAGGGCAAGGGCGGCGGCAAGCTCCGCATGATACAGAACGGCGGTCTGGCCGCAGGCGGTAAAAAGATATTCTTCAAGCTACTCCGGCTCGGCAAGCTGGACAAACTTTTCACTCATCAGATAATCAAGGGAAACTTCCCGTTCCCACCTCCGGCGCAGCTTCAAGATTTTATCTATGGCTGCGTGACGAATGACTACCTTGCAAAAGGCATTGAATGTGTACTGGATATGCACCTTGTAGGCTTCATCTTCGGTCATGGAAATTCCCCCTCTCTGAATAATAGTGCGGGGCGGCAGTACTCCTTGCTGTCGCCCCTTGATTGCCTACCAGCAAAGACGGGCGGGGCTGTCAACGACGGCGCGAAGCGGCGTTCATTTTATCGTTGACTGGCTCGGCTGGCTTTGCTATGACAATATAGTTATTTCCAATGCTTTAACTGCGAAAGGTACAAATCAAACTGATTACGTCTGGTTTCTTCATCTGCGTTATCGGGATTTGGCATATTCGCAACCAGATAATCTAACAAAGATTTCTTGGATTGATATGCAAATTCCCCATTAGCATAGCACCATTTACAATAGTCCTCGTTATAGCTTCCGTCTGGTTCTCGGCTAATCAGACCATCTTCATTCAATGGCATTCCGCAACACTGACAAACAAGTTGCCGTGGAGAACCCAAAAGCGTATTGATTGACACATCGAAAACTCGTGATAATAGTTTTAAGGTATCTGTATTTGGCTGTGTTTCGCCTGTTTCCCAGCGACTAACCGCCTGTCGGGTAACTTGCACACGTTCAGCCAGTTGTTCTTGCGTAAGGTTGTTTTTCTCGCGTAAATTTTTAAGAATACCTTGTATTTCCATGCCCGTCCCTCCTGTTATGAAGTGACTTTTGTCAAGAGATAAATGCCGTATCCAGCAAACTTTTTCTTGACTGTCACATTTGTGTGATCTGTCAGCACCTGAAAGGAGCTCTGATTTAACAGTTCCCGGCATTTGGCCACTCTGTTATTCGTGGATTGGTTACCGACAGGCTAATGGTTCCGCCGAGAGCTCTGCGATCTAAAAACGTGGATCACCGAAGGGCCAACATAGGAGGAACGCAGATAGCTCGAACCTTACAGGGATCACAGCCCCTTACAGATACTGACAGATATTCAATTGTTTTTGTCCTGGCAGCTGGCTGCAGTTTACTGCTGATTGCTGCCTGATTACGATTTACATCCAGGACGGATGGCTGTCAGGGGCCGCGCAGCGGTGCATTTTACCCTTGACTGACAGCCGGACCTGATGTATCCCCCTTGGGGCGGATGCTGATGTTTCCTGTCATCATGCCCCAGATGAAGCATGCAAGTTCTCTTGCCACAGCTGCCACTGCCACATTCTTCTTCTTGCCATGGCGGATCATTTTATAATACCTGCTTCGAAGCCGGGTATTCGCTTTATCGGCGTATGCAATCACCTCAGCAGGCTGTCCGCTTTGCCTTGCCCGGAGTTCTTTGGACTTATGTCCGATGGCTCCTTTACAGATGCCTTTTGCAGCTTCAATTAACAGACAACGCAAATGTGTATTTCCTGCTTTGGATATCCCAAGCCGGTTCACGTTGTCTGAACTGGAATGCTCTCCAGGTGCCAGTCCCAGGAATGCCGCATAGGTATTCCCCTTAGCGAACCGCTTAAAATCTCCGGTTTCCACAATCAGGGACAGCGCCGTATGCGTACGGATCCCCAGAAAGCAGCCCAGCTTTTTTGCATTCTCCTGATAACGGGCTTCGGAAGCGATTTCTTCAATCCTCTTATCGTAACGCTCGATTTTTGCCTCCTGTTCCTCACAGGAGGCCAGGTACTCGTCCAGCGTTTCCCGATACATCGGATCCAATTCCAGTTTCTTCAGCCAGGTGACATGCTTAATGGTCCATTTTGTCCCGCTGTACTGTTGTCCGTGCCGAAGGACAAACGCATTGATCTGCTGCTTCAGCTTCTTAAGTGCCAGCTTGTGATCATCTCTCATACGGAGATACTCTTTGACAGCATCGTCTTCGCCGGTAGGGATATAAACCGGATGGTAACCGCCGTAACACAGGCACTGTGCAATCAGACGGGCATCACGTTTATCCGTTTTGATCCGCTTCCCCTGCTGGGTAAGCATGGTTGTTGGCGCGAGTATGACACATTTGACCCCGGCGCCTGTAAGCTGGTGGTAAAGGGTATAGCCGAGGCAGCCAGCCTCATAACCGCATTCAATAGAATAATCATCGCAGAAACCGAGTTTCATCTTCAGGGATTCAATGAAGCAGATGACTGCTTTGTAGTCCGGGGCGACCTGTACTTCCCCGAAGATCCGGTCTTCTGCCCCGATCGTGGGCTCCATTGCACATAAAGTGTAATTTTTACTATGGACATCCATGCCGATTTTGATTATTCTATTCATAGGTGGCCTCCTTTTGTATGCGGTAATCCCTGTTACCATTGTTGTTGTCAAACTCCAGTATACAGGTAAATCCACGTTGCTACAAATGTGGGGTCACTTCATATTATCTAAATGTTGTTTTTATACTCATTATAACTTCAAAACGTGGTTTTAACAAGCAACTCGCTGTTGCTGCGGAATAGTGGGCTGCTGTCTATCAAATTCTTGTGTGTTACTTTATGGCACATGAACATTATTTCCGGACATATCATATTCCGCATCATGGTCATATGCAAGAACGGTCCCGGTTGCCGCGTCGATCTCGTAATCGTATTCCATATTTCCCTGATAGAACTCCACCTCGTATTCCGCACGGCCATCCTCATAGTCCATATGTGTGCGGATAAAAGTCACATCAGAAGCGTTCAGTTTCGCATCGGCCAGGGCGATTTCCTGCGCCCTTTCACTGGTAATATAGGTTCCGGCAGGAGCCGCGGCCATTGCTGTGCCGCCCGCCAGAAGAGCAAGCCCGCAGATCAAAGCAGATGAGACAATCACATTTTTTCTTCTATTCATTTCTTTTTCTTCCTTTCATAAAAGCGATCTTGTTTGTATGTCTGTATCATAAAGGAGAAATATGAAAAGAAGATTAAAATATAAAAAAATCTGAAAAGGCTGCTTCCACGCTTCGCATGCGGTTCTTATATACAAAAACAGCCGCCACTAATCACTAGTGACGGCAATCGTTTCCCCTTAATGTTAATGCTTATTCTCTGGCATTTCTCTCCGCATTCAGCAGATCCTGAATTCCCTTCTTTACTTCAGCATCGCTTTCTACGGCCAACTGATGTCTTACCCTTGTTCTCATATATTCTGTGCCGATCTTAAGAGCGGCTTCACAGGCAGCTAATCTCACAGCCTTATCGGAATGATCCAGATAGTGGGTAATATTGTTAGCGGAATCTTCATCCCCGATCTGGCCAAGCGCACCCAATGCTTTTACCAGCACTTCGTTGTCCGCTTTCGCCATCAGTTTAATGATGGGCCCTGATTTCTTCTTCTCCGCACATTTTGCAATCTTTGCTTCTTCTTTCTGATCGTTCATTATCTCTGCCTCCTGCTTTTGAATTGAGGACGATCACGGTGCCGGCATTCCCGGGATTCCTGTCTGGCCATCGATGCTTCTTCCTCTGATATTTTTTATTGTAGTCCCCGTTTGTGAACAAAATGTGTTCTGCGGATAAAAAGAGTATAAATTTCCGAAGGCCGGATAACGTATAACAGATCTCATACAAAAAGACGTCCCACAAGACACGGACAGTGCCTTGCAGGGCGTCTTATAGGAACATTTTTTCTTATTTTTTTCTAACCAGATGGCGAGGTACACCATTTACGAACAGAGGCTGAAGTTCTCCCATGATGAGCGGTCTTGCATATTTCACATAACCCTCGTTCACGTCGCAGCCGTCTTCCGTGATCCACTCAGCGGGAACCGGTCTCTCCACATTTGCGATCGCATGAATGTCATATGCGCTGGTACCGCACTGATACGGATCGTCTCCGTTTCTGTTCAGAGTGATCATCATGCCGGTCTTGCCTTCTTCAGCAGCCATCACTGCGTCATAGCCTACCTGGAACGCCTCATTGATATCCGTAAGGGATGCCAGATGCGTAGCCGCACGCTGCAGCGTGGAGAATTCAACCGCACGGGTCTTCAGGCCGGTTTCTGCAGCCACTTTATTTGCCAGAGTTGCAGCACAGCCGGAAAGCTGCTTGTGCCCAAATGCGTCCACAAAGTCAGAAGCGTTGCCCAGTTCGCATACGAAACGTCCGTCTGCCAGAGCAATTCCTTCAGATACTGCGATCACTACAGAAGACTTGGTCGCTGCAAGATGTTTTACCTTCTCCATGAACTTATCCATATCAAAGGTAACTTCCGGCAGATAGATTGCATCGGGGCCGGTGCAGTCATCACCGCGGCTCAAAGCTGCTGCTGCAGTCAGCCAGCCAGCATGACGGCCCATGATCTCAACAATGCAGATGGTGGGCTTTTCCACGCCGAAGGATTCATTATCGCGGATGATTTCCTTCATGCTGGTTGCGATATATTTCGCTGCAGAACCATATCCAGGACAATGGTCGGTCACAGGCAGGTCATTATCAATGGTCTTAGGCAAGCCCATGAAACGCTGGGGCTTGTTGTGTGCGGCCGCATAATCGGACAGCATTTTCACCGTGTCCATGGAGTCATTTCCGCCCGCATAGAACAGGCACTCGATATCATGCTTCTCCATGATTTCAAAAACCTTCTCGTATACGTCCTCATGCCCTTCAATCTTAGGCATTTTGAAACGGCAGGAGCCCAGGAATGCAGAAGGGGTTCTCTTGAGCAGCTCAATTCCGGTCTCATCATCCAGGTATTCACCAAGATCGATCAGGTTGTCCTGCAAAAATCCCTGAATTCCGTGAACCATACCATAGATTTTCTTCACTCCCAGCTTCTTCGCTGCTGCGTAAACGCCCGCGACGGAAGAATTGATCACTGCCGTCGGTCCGCCGGACTGTCCTACTACAATGTTTCCTCTCATTTTGACATCTCCTTTTTCTTTGCTGAATAGACTGCTCTCTTCTGAATCACAGAGAGCGGCTCATAGTTCGTTAGAATTATAACAGATCCGCTTGTCCATTACAAGTAACTGGCTCCAATAAACCCGAAGATATACAAAAAGGGGCAACGGATGGATTCATACATTTCTGTGTTGCAAAATACTTTATTTTGAACATATAGGATATACTGCAAATGTTTAAATTTTACACAAAACAAAAAATCCCGTAAATACGGGATTTTTCAGACCTGCGGATAACAGGACTCGAACCTGCACGGTCTCCCACTGGAACCTAAATCCAGCGCGTCTGCCAATTCCGCCATATCCGCAAATAAAATGTATAATATCTTATCATCACGACACAGAACACTTTTCAAATTATACTTCTTCCACAGAGCGATTGTCAAGGAATAAGAAAATCGCATGTAAGAAAATCGCAGATACATATAAGCTCCCATTTGTTTTCCTGCCATCCTGCAGGGCTGGCAGAAAGGCAGGGGAACAAATAGGGACTTATACGGTTCCAACTCACCTGCGCTGTATATTCCGCTTTAACCAGTTACCGCGCAGATAGTAGATGATGAACATGATAGAGGTCACCATCCAGGTCAGTGGGTAACTGAAAGCGACAGTGGTAACATCCGGACGAAGGGGAACGGCAACCAGGATCCAAACGATACGCAGCACACAGACGCCGAAACAGGTCAGGAGCATAGGGATAATGGAATCGCCGCAGCCTCTGGCCGTTCCGCCGAGGATTTCGATGCAGATATAGGTGATATAACTGGGCGCAATCGTCCGAACCATGGTCAGCCCGATGGATACCACGGAAGCGTCATTCGTAAACAGATTGAAGAAGAATTGGCCTCCGGCAAGAACCACGATGCTGAGGAATACGCTGGTAGCAGCTGCCATTGCCATACAGATGCGCACGCTTTTGCGCACGCGGTCATATTTGCCTGCGCCAAAATTCTGGCCGGCGAAGGTGGTGATGGATACCCCATAAGCGCCCATAATCATCCAGAAGATGCCGTCCACTTTACTGTAGGCGGTCCAGGCCGCAATGGTGTCCGTCCCGAAGGAGTTGATACTGGTCTGTATGATTAAGTTGGAAATAGAATACATGGTGGACTGAAGTCCGGCGGGCAGGCCGATGCGGATGATGCCCTGCAGGATGCCTGGCCAGAAACGGATTTCTTTCAGGTACAGTTTATAGCTGTCTGTGGCCTTCATCAGGGCAAAAAGCACCAGGATGGCACTGACCACCTGGGAAAGGATGGTAGCGATCGCTGCGCCGGCCACACCCATGTGAAGCACCAGAACAAAGAACAGGTCCAGGACAATATTTACAAGGCAGGCGGTTATCAGATAATAAAGAGGCCGTTTGGAATCTCCCACAGCCCGCAGAATTCCTGCGCCCATATTATAAATCATGGAGGGAATAACCCCCAGGAAATAGATTCTCATATACACAAGAGAAGGACCGATGATATCCTCCGGCGTATTCATGGCCCTCAGAGCGGCTTCAGCAAAGACGATGCCGAGCACCATGATAACGGCCCCGCCCACGATGGAGAGGGCGATGGAGGTATGTACCGATTTTTTCACATTTTCATGATTTTGAGCACCGTAATACTGGGAGATAATAACCGTGGCGCCAGAGGAGAGCCCCGTGAAAAAGCCCACCAGCAGATTGATCAGGGTAGATGCAGATCCGCCTACGGCAGCCAGAGCCTCTTTTCCCACGAAATTGCCTACAATTACGGCATCCGCAGTGTTATAAAGCTGCTGAAAAAATGTACCGAACAGGATGGGGAAAAAGAACAGAAGAAGCTGCTTCCAGATGACTCCCTCGGTGATTTGATTGATGCTCCGCACTTCTTTGGATTCGGAATTCATAATAACCTCCTAACACGCTTGGCCTCCTAAGGGCAGACTTCTTATATTATAAGCGCCTGCATGGGGAAACTCAAGAGGGAAGGTGCATATCTTCGTCCTTCTGCCATCCCAAAGTACACAGATTCCTATTGACAAATACCCTACCGGGGTATATTATATGCAATATAAAAATACCCTGTGGGGGTATTTCACCTGAAGTGCCACTCCCACGGTTCATCAGATATGGAGGAATCTATGGAACAAAATACAAATACTCCGGCATGCGGAAGCGCTTCCTGCCATGCCTGCCATCACAAAAGAACGCCTCGCAGCGAAGAGGATCTGAAGAATCTGAAAAACAGGCTGAACCGAATCGTCGGGCAGCTCGGCGGAATCAGCAAGATGCTGGATGAGAACCGCTACTGCGGCGATATCCTCACCCAGGTTGCCGCCGCGGAGAGCGCGCTGCAGTCTTTTGGCTATCTCATCCTGAAAGAACACATGGAAACCTGTGTGGTGGAAGAAGTGCAAAACGGCAATACTGAGATCGTGGAAGAAGCTTTCGCACTGATCAAAAAATTGAAATAATGCAGCGTATTTTTCGCCTTCCCTGATTATAAACGCGCGCTAAAACGCGCAGATGGGCAGGCAAGTTGAAACACGCGCTTACTTGCACTTGTTCTGAATGGAGGTAAAAATGAAAACAGAGAAATATAACGTAACCGGAATGACCTGCGCGGCATGTCAGGCCAACGTGACGCGCTGCGTGAGCAAGCTGGATGGGGTATCCGATGTAAACGTCAGCCTGCTGGCCAATCAGATGACCGTTTCCTATGATGAGGCAGCGGTAACGCCGGATACCATCATGCAGGCCGTCTCCAAGATCGGATACGGCGCTTCTCCCATGGAGGCCCCCACAGGCGGCCAATCCAAGGAAAGCGGTTTCAGCCAGCAATGGCAGGAGCGAAAGGATCGGGCCTCGCAGAGTCAGAACGAGATGAAGCATCGCCTGGTCTCTTCCATCATCCTGCTCATCCCACTCATGTACATTGCCATGGGGCATATGATCCATCTGCCGGTCCCCGGTATTTTCGTCGGAACCGAAAACGCCCTCATATCAGCGCTGACACAGCTGCTTTTGACAATACCTGTACTGGTGATTAACCGCCACTTCTATCAGAACGGCTTCAAAGCGCTCATCATGAGAGCCCCAAACATGGATTCCCTGGTAGCAGTCGGTTCCTCTGCAGCCTTTATCTATGGCCTTTTCGCCATGTACCGCATGGCCTACGGCTTTGGGCACAATGACATGGCGCTGGTTCATCAGTATTCCCATGAATTGTATTTTGAATCCGCAGCCATGATCCTGACCCTGGTGACCGTGGGTAAATATCTGGAAGCCCGTTCCAAATCCAAGACTTCAGACGCGCTGGGCAAGCTGGTTGACCTGGCTCCCAAGACGGCCATCGTCGTCCGCGGCGGGGAAGAAGTGACCATTCCTGCCGAGCAGGTCATCGCCGGAGATATTCTGGTCATCCGTCCCGGCATGAGCATTCCGGTGGACGGCGTGATCACGGAAGGAAACGGATATCTGGATCAGTCAGCCATCACGGGCGAGAGCCTTCCTGTGGAAAAAGGGGAAGGCGATACCGTCATCTCGGCCACCATCAATAAAAACGGTTCCTTCCGTTTCCGCGCTTCACGCGTAGGGGACGATACCACGCTTGCACAGATCATCCGTCTGGTGGATGAAGCGGGCAATTCCAAGGCTCCCATTGCGCGGCTGGCAGATAAAGTCAGCGGCGTGTTCGTTCCGACGGTCATCGTCATCGCCATTCTGACCGCAATCGTCTGGCTTTTGGCCGGACAGAGTTTTGAATTCGCCCTCTCTTCCGCCATCGCCGTGCTGGTCATCTCCTGTCCCTGTGCGCTGGGCCTGGCCACACCGGTCGCCATCATGGTAGGAACGGGCAAAGCCGCAGAATACGGTATATTGATTAAGTCTGCCGAGAGCCTGGAAAACCTGCACTCCATTGATACCATTGTGCTGGATAAGACAGGAACCATCACCTCCGGCCATCCTTCCGTCACGGATATCCTTTCCTTTGACCCTGCCCTGGATGAAACGCAGTTTCTTTCCCAGGCCGCAGCGGCGGAAAGCGGCAGCGAACATCCCCTCGCCCAGGCTGTTGTGGAAAGGGCAAAGGCGGACGGCCTTTCCCTGCCTTCCGTCAGTCAGTTTGAAGCGACCGCCGGCCGGGGCATCCGGGCTGTGGTGGAAGGGAAAACCTGGTATGCAGGCAATCCGGCCTATATGGAAGAAACGCTCTCCCTGTCCGGCTCACCCGAATATGCACAGATCCGCGAACAGGCCGACCGGCTCGCCTCCCAGGGAAAAACCCCTCTTCTCTTCGCCTGCGAAGGAAAAATAAAAGGCATCATCGCGGTGGCCGATACGGTTCGGGAGTCCAGCGCTGCCGCCATTCGCGCCTTCCGCAAAATGGGCATCCATGTGGTGATGTTGACAGGGGATAACCGGCTGACGGCCACAGCCATCCAGCAGCAGCTCGGAATCGAAGAGGCCATTTCCGACGTGCTTCCCACGCAGAAGGAAGCCTGCATCCGCTCTCTGCAGGAAAAAGGGCATCGGGTTGCCATGGTGGGAGACGGCATCAATGATGCGCCCGCCCTGACCAGGGCTGATATCGGCATCGCCATCGGCGCAGGCACGGATATCGCCATCGACTCCGCAGATGTGGTGCTGATGAAGGATTCCCTCTACGATGTGGTCACTGCCATCCGCTTAAGCCACAGCGTTATCCGGAATATCCGGATGAACCTGTTCTGGGCCTTTTTCTACAATGTCCTCGGCATACCTGTGGCGGCGGGCGTCCTGTATCCTGCCTTTGGCCTGCGGCTAAGCCCCATGTTTGGTTCTGCCGCCATGAGCTTAAGCTCTGTCTGCGTGGTAACCAATGCCCTGCGGCTGCGGTTTTTCAAGGCACAAGGTTCCGACGATGCCAATGCGTCCATCTCTGCCGATGCCGCCGCTCCTGCTGCCAATCCCGTCACAAAACAGGAAATGCCGGATCCTCCGGCTTCCCATATAGATATACAATCCGGCTGCCCCGTGCAGCCCGTCAAGAAAGGAGACAAAGAAATGACGAAAATACTCTCTGTAGAAGGAATGATGTGCGCACACTGCCAGGCCCATGTTCAGAAAGCCCTTGCTGGTGTGGACGGCGTATCCTCCGCCGAAGTGGATCTGGAGAAAAAAGAAGCGGTCGTAACCCTCTCAAAGGATGTTGCGGATCAGACGCTCATGGACGCGGTCACAGAAGCCGGCTATACGCCCACCGCATGCCGCACCGCCTGACGGACGGCTCCATCATGCCGCAAACCGGAATACTTTTCCGGCGGCATCCTGTTCCATACGCCCATCATGCCGCAGACGGAAAAGCCTTCCGGTTTGCGGCATGATGGGCGTTCTTTGCATATGCGTTCCATATTTTCTCAATAAAAAGCGCCCCTCTCCTTCTTGAACTGGTCCGGATTGTACAGACAGCCCAATCCGGACCAGTTCATTCCTAAATCAAAAGAGAGCAGGCGCTTCCTGATAACCATCCTCCTGATACAGCCACGGGAAATCCTCAGAATTCCTTTTCATGCCTACCATGGCCCAAACAGGTTCTGTGCGCTCTTAAGCCTCGGCTCTTCGCGCAGCAGTTCCATCTCCGGATTCCTCTTCTTTTCTTCCTGATAGACATGCTCTGAATCCTTCAGCTTCCCCATCTTTTTCTTACCCGTAATCTGCCTCTTATAATCGATATTTCCGATTATCCCAACCAGAACAGGCGCTAATACAACAGCGGCAATCAACAGGATCAGCCAAACCATAAAAGCTCCTTTCTGCCGGTCAAATACAAATGCGGCGATGCTGCTGCCACCAGATGTGACACGGCCCATGGCAAATATCATCGGTTTCCTTTTTTATAACCTGATTATATCAGTTTTCACCTGTTTTATCCACATCCGCCGGGCGATTCCCGCAAATTCATTTTCCCTGCGGCGTACGAAAACGAACCAATGCAAAGAACCCGGATTATACCAGCGTCCGCAGTCCCTGCTGCAGGAATGCTCAGAACCCCTTACCGTTGTTCCGTACTATTTTACAGCAGTCTCCTTTCTGAATCATAGTTTGCCTGCGAGGGCAGCAGCCTGTTGGCAGCCATCCGTTTTCGCAATATCGCCCGCATTCAACACGCCGGGAATCAATACCTCCCCCAGCATGTTCCACTTCATCAGCGCCGCAGAACGCTCCACAGGAATTCGCACACCATCCAGAACAGACATATCATCTTCCTCACAGCAGGCAATCAGCACGCAGCCCTTGCCTGCAATATCCTTTCCCGCCACACAGAACGAATACAGCTTATCAATGACTGCCTTAATCTGTGCAGGGATCGAATACCAGTATACCGGCATGGTAAAAACAACAACATCCGCCTCTAAAACAGCCGGAGCGATCGTGTTAAAATCATCCTCAAAGGAACAGGCCTTGCCGGTTTTATAACAGCTTTCACAGGCGCAGCATCCATTCACATGCAAAGCTGCAGCATCAAAACGGGTGATGCTGTGGCCTTTTTCTTCCGCCGCTTTTATAAAAGCGTCTGTCATGGCAAAACTGTTTCCATTCTTTCTGGGACTGCCGGTAATAACAACGATTTTTTTGCTCATATAGATTCCTCCCTTGCGTCAGCGTCCAGCCAGGCTGACTGATCGCCGCCATTTTTATTCGTAACTCCGCATGGGATTTTTCCTGCATACATCCTTTTCCTGCAGAATTGACTTTTCCCAATGCTTATATTAAAATTTTAACAAGAATGAAACTAAAAACAAGTACGCACATTCAAGTGCAGTACTTACATTAAAGTCAAATACTTACTTTGAGGATAGTATAAATGAGCGAAAGATGTATTTCTAATGAGTGCCTCAGTTCCACCGGATTCAGCTACACGCTGTCGCTGATTAACGGAAAATATAAAATGACCATTCTTTATACCCTGATGGAATTCGGGGTTGTGCGGTTCAATGAGATGAAAAAGTATATCGGCGAAATTTCTTATAAAACGCTTAGCTCCACCCTGAAGGAGTTAGAGGCCGATCAGCTTGTTCATCGGGAAGAATACCCCCAAATTCCGCCAAAAGTGGAATACAGTTTGACAGAGAGAGGAAAGTCTCTCATCCCCATTCTGGACAGTATGTGCGAATGGGGAGACAAGAACAGGTTGCCATAAAAGGGGAAGGACATCTGATTGGTGCGAATTTATGCGGGCTATATGACTTGCGCGGCCCCTATTGACAATCTGCGTCTTCTGTGATAGATTAACTATAGTGACACGGTGTCATTATCACTGTGCTGCAGGATATCGTACAGCTGGCCATCAGCTGGGAACGGCGAATAAAACGTGATTTTATTCGCTCTCTTTTTACAATCGCATTAGCACTCACTTTTAATGACTGCTGATAGAAATACAAAAGAAAGGAGCTATCACTTATGATTATACGGCCTATCTATAATATATTGTTATTGCCAGACGTATCTTACTATTTCAAGAAGGACTTCTTCTCGGAATGGAGTTCTGAGCCCATTGAGGCAGGAACGGATATCCTCTTCCTCCATCTGAAGGAAGAACGGGAGGATAACGCGGTTCGGGCAGAGGATTTCTATCCCATCGGTATTTCCGCCCGTGTAGAAGGTGCCAGTGACGGCGATACTGTTCAGGTCCGGACCTTGGAGCGCGTGGATGTCTCAGGGCTGGAAATCGAGAACGGACAGATAACCGCAGAAGCTTCCATCCGTCCGGAACAGGCGGATATGACGGAAGAAGAAGAAAAGGCCAGCTTCAGCGAACTGCGTTCCTCCCTGTTAAAGTTCGTTCAGGGTTATCAATGGGGGCTCTGGGCGAGAAGCTTTATCCTTCAGCGGAAAAATGTCTATGACCTGGCCTGTGCGCTCACGGAATATCTGAATCTGAGCGTGGAAGAAAAATATGCCATTCTGGCCACCGATTCCCGCAGGGAACGCTACGAGCTGATCACCCGCTCCATCCGGGAATTCATGGAAGTTGCCAGAGTATCCGAAGAGGCGAGAACTGCCCAGAAGGATAATCAGGAACAGCTGTACCGGGAAGCCGCCCTGCGCAAGCAGATCGATTATCTCCAGAAGGAGCTGGATGATATGCATCCGGAAAACGAGTCGGATGTGCGCAAATTCGAGAAAAAAATTGCCAAAGCCGGCATGAACAAGGAAGCCAAAAAAGAAGCGGAAAAGGTGCTGGGCCGCATGCGCAAGGAGGGCAAAGAAAGCCATGAATACGGCATGCTGTATGACTATCTGGATTTTGTCACCAGCCTGTCCTGGAAAACGCCCCGCACCCCTTCCATTGATCTGGATAAGGCGGAAGCCATCCTGGATGAGGATCACTACGGCCTGAAAAAGGTTAAAGAGCGCATCATCCAGCAGCTTGCGGTCATGGCGCTCGGCAAAAAGCAAAGCGGTTCCATCTTGCTGTTTGTGGGCGCGCCCGGCACGGGCAAAACCAGCATCGGCCAGAGCATCGCAAAGGCGCTCGGGCGGGAATATGTGCGCATCAGCCTGGGCGGCATCCGGGACGAAGCCGAAATCCGCGGCCACAGGCGCACCTATATCGGCGCCATGCCCGGCCGCATCATGGAAGGCATGAAGCGCAGCGGCGCATCCAATCCGGTCATGGTTCTGGATGAAGTGGACAAACTGGCGAAAGATTACGGCGGAGATCCGGCCAGCGCCCTTTTGGAGGTTCTGGATCCGGAGCAGAACAACACCTTTACGGACCACTATATGAACGTCCCCTATGATCTGTCCAATGTGCTGTTCGTCTGCACGGCCAACACCACGGACACCATTCCGGAACCTCTGCTGAACCGCATGGAGGTCATCTCCTTCCCCGGTTATACGGCTGTGGAGAAATTCCATATCGCCAGAAAGCATCTGCTGCCCAAGGCCCTTTCCTCCATGGGGATCCAGGAAAACATGCTCACGCTGAGCGACGGCGCT
>ENA-ORMO01002559-ORMO01002559.1-human-gut-metagenome-genome-assembly--contig:-NODE-2559-length-14110-cov-2.588758_pt1 | contig 14110 bp, 9 predicted proteins | sample MGYA00242106_ERZ509001 | MGnify/ENA primary metagenome ERZ509001 (study PRJEB26280, sample SAMEA2338736) | human gut metagenome | biome: human gut; feature: human-associated habitat; material: faeces... | reverse complement strand
AAAAATAAGAAAGCTGAAATCCTTTGTTTGATGAGGATTTCAGCTTTCTTTGTTTTCTTATGAAGATGCTCCTAAATTTGTCTGTCTTTTCTTTATGGGTTTGTTTCTGCCGGAGTTTCTGTTTCTTCCATACAGCGGCGGAAAAATTTCTTTTGATAAAACATAAAATAAATGATAAACAGCACTGCTGTGAAACCCCAAGAGATGGGATAACTCATCAAAATGGTGGTAACGCTCAAATGTGTTCTTACAAAAAGGAAAATCCACAAAATACGCAGTACACAAACACCACCGCAAGTCATCAACATAGGAATCACCACATTGCCCATACCACGTAAAGAGCTGGACAAAATTTCGATAAAGATGAAAAGTGCGTAGGATGGTGCAATAATATGGATGATCTGCATACCAATTTCGATAACTTCCTGATCGGAAGTGAAAAGACGCAGGAGGTAAGGTCCTGCAACCATCATGACTGTTGTCAGAAGCAATGACGCGATCAAGTCCATGAACAGACATACTTTGATGCTTTTTTTCATACGGTCAAACTTGCGTGCGCCATAATTCTGACCGATGAATGTAATGATGGAAACGCTGAAGGCGCCGGAGATCATCCAATAGATAGCGTCGATCTTTGCGAAGGCTGTATGAGCCGCAACCGTTTCCGTACCCAGACTGTTCAAGGATGTCTGGATGATGATATTGGAGATACCATACATGACTGACTGAAGTCCGGCTGGAAGTCCAATGGTTACAATAGCAATGAGCAAGCTCTTGTAAAAACGAATTTTATTGGGGCGCAGACGATAGATGTCAACAGATTTGGTCAAAGAAAGAATGACCAGCAGTGCACTAACAGCCTGAGAGATCACTGTGGCAAAAGCAGCCCCTTTTACACCAAGCTTTAAATAAACAACAAAAAGAATATCCAAAAAGATGTTTAAAAAGCAGCAAACAATCAAAAAATAAAGAGGACGTTTGGAGTCACCAACAGCTCTCAGAATACCGGAACCGATATTATAAACAAAAACAAAAATGATACCGGCAAAATAAATACGCAGATACGTGGTAGATCCTTCGATAACATCTGCGGGTGTATTCATCATCTGCAATAAAAATGGTGTCAGCAAAATTCCTGCAACAGCTGTTACAATACCGCCTACAATGGACAAAGCAATGGCTGTGTGAAGGGCATTATTCAGCTTGATTCGATCTCTTGCACCGTAGTACCGGGCAATGATAACGGTGGCACCGGATGCAAGTCCGACGAAGAAGTTGACAACAAGGTTTACGATCTGTCCCGTAGAGCCGCCAACTGCCGCTAAGGCTTTTGTGCCGACAAAACGACCTACGACAACAGTATCCGCTGTATTATATAATTGTTGGAACAGCGTGCCCAATAATATAGGGAAAAAGAAAAAGAGCAGCTGTTTCCAAATAACACCTTCTGTGATTTGATTTTTTGATATTGCGCGCATAACGGTTCTCCTTTATGAATAGCAAATTTCATCTACTAATGTAATACGAATTATCGCACAGAGCAATACTTTTTTCGGAAAAATACAAAAGCGCTCTTGTGCCTTTTTTGAAAAGTGCTATGATACAAATGAATGGAGGCGAAATATGTATGCAAACCATTGAACAAGCGTTGGAAAAATTATCCAAATCAAGCTTTAGAAGTAAATTTTATCTAAAAGAATCAGATTTTTCTTATATAGAACGGGTAGGTATGGAGAAAATCGCACTGCATGCAAAGGAATTTGTGAAAGAAAGATTGGCGCCGGCAAATCCCAAAAACGACGGGAAACAGACACCTATGAAAGGACATCCTATTTTTGTGGCACAACATGCTACGGCCTGTTGTTGCAGGGGATGTTTAAACAAATGGTACGGTGTAAAAATGGGTGTTCCATTATCTGAAGTACAACAGCAAAAAATTATAAATTTATTGCTTGTGTGGACAGAAAAACAAGTAAAATGTCACGAACGTAATGTTTCTGTAAAAGAACAAGTAAATGAAAATATAAAATTGTGAAGTATGAAATGCTATGATATAATGGATGGCGGATGAAGTACATTTGTGTGTGGTACAAGGAAAATACATTTATAATTAAAGGAGTTTCTATGAGAGGAATTTACACATCAGTTATTGATATTCGCAGAAAAGTATTTACGGAGGTTGCGCGTCTTGCCTATGAAGGCGGTGACTATGCAAAGAAAATCGAACAACTGCCATTTAAAATTCTGCCCGGTGAATTAGCGTCTTACAGAGAAAGCATCTTCCTGGAAAGAGCCATTATCGGTGAACGGCTGCGTCTTGCCATTGGTCTGCCTGTAAGAACAGCAGCAGAATCTGCACCTGTTTCAGATGGGATCGAAGAAAGTGCCATCGCACGGAAGTATTATGATCCACCATTGATCAATATCATCAAATTTGCTTGTCATGCGTGTCCAGAGAATAAAGTTGTGTCAACAAATGCATGTCAGGGTTGTTTGGCACATCCCTGTACAGAAGTTTGTCCAAAAGATGCCATTCATATTATCAATGGTCGTTCTGTTATCGATCAGGAAAAATGTATTCAATGTGGCAGATGTATTGATGTTTGTCCTTACAACGCAATTATTCATCAGAAACGCCCTTGTGCGGCTGCCTGCGGCATTGATGCTATTAGTTCTGACCAGTATGGAAGAGCGAAAATCGACTATGATAAGTGTGTTTCCTGCGGCATGTGTCTGGTAAATTGTCCTTTTGGGGCTATTGTTGACAAAGGTCAGATTTTCCAAATGATCCATGCCATGAAAGAAGGACATCGTGTATATGCGGCAGTAGCTCCGGCTTTTGTTGGGCAGTTTGGCCCGAAGGTAACACCCGGAAAACTGCGTGCCGCTATGAAAGCCCTTGGCTTTGCTGATGTGATCGAAGTTGCAGTGGGGGCTGACTTATGTGCAACGGATGAAGCAAAAGATTTCATGGAAAATGTGCCTGATAAACTGCCATTTATGGCAACTTCCTGCTGTCCGGCATGGTCAGTAATGGCGAAGAAGCTTTTCCCGGAATTCAAAGATTGTGTTTCTATGACATTGACACCTATGGTATTGACAGGACGTCTGATTAAGCTGAAGGATCCGGAAGCAAAAGTTGTTTTCATTGGCCCTTGTGCAGCAAAAAAACTGGAAGCCAGCAGAAAAAGCGTACGCAGCGATATCGATTTTGTGCTGACATTTGAAGAAATGATGGGTGTTTTTGAAGCGAAAAACATTGATCTGGAAGCAATGGAGGAAGAAAAGGAAGTTTCTGAAGCAAGTCGTGATGGACGTAACTTTGCCATTGCAGGCGGTGTTGCGGAAGCCGTTGTAAACTGCATTAAAAAGATGTATCCAGATCAGGAGATTAAAGTAGAAAGCGCTCAAGGACTGCGTGAGTGCAAAAAACTGATGACTTTGGCAAAAGCAGGAAAATATAATGGTTATTTGTTGGAAGGTATGGCGTGTCCTGGTGGCTGCGTAGCCGGTGCCGGAACACTTCAGGCAATCAATAAATCCACCGTGGCAGTCAAACAGTACGCAACCAGTGCGGAATATCAATACTGCTGTGATACAGATTATTTGAAAGATTTAGAAGAATTAGGGAAATAATAAAGAAGAAGTCAGAAAACCATTCATTTGGTTTCTGACTTCTTTTTTAATAAAAATATAAATCCAGTACTTTTTCTGCAAGATGTTTTTCGGCATTTGCTCGAATGGCTAAGAGTAAGATCAGCATGACTTTTTTCATTTCTTCATCATACTCAGCCATGATTTCTTTTTGGAAAAGCGTATCATCAATAATACCTTCCGCGGAAGCCTGCATATAAGTCAGGGTAGCTTTCTGCAAATAGATAAAACCAGCATAAATCTTTTCAGTTTGTTTTTCAGACTCTTCCTTTGTAGGAAGGGCAAAGATTGGCTGGAATAAAGTAGCAATATCTTTTATGGATAAAACAGTTTTCAAATGAAAAATCATAATCAGCAGCATGATATGCATACGTCCGTATTTCTTTTTCACTGGCGGCGGAAGAACCTTTGCTTTTGTGTAGTTATTGATCATGGTCTTGGTCAAAACCTTGCCATCGGATGACCGCTTGTATGGTGTCAGTGCCTGATCCATAAATGTAGTGACTTGATCCATATATAAGTCAATTTTGGGAATATCTGCAATTTCCACAACGGAAACAGTTTTTAGCTTTTTTTTGAAGGTTTCCAGAATTTCTTCGTATGTTCCCATGCAATCCCTCCTTTTTCCTATTGAAATTTATTATATAGTATTTCATACTATGTTTCAACATTTTTGTGTATTTTGCTTATTGTTACTTTATGGAATACATGTTAACATATCGATATCTCAATATATAGTATTAAATACTAGATGAAAGGGTTGATAGATTTGGTAAAGCATAGTATCAAAGATCCGGTTAGTGCGTTGACACATTTTATTGGCTTATTGGCATGTATTCCCTGTATTTCTGTATTGCTCTTTCAAGCTTCACACCAGGATGCAATCATTCAGGTCATAGGTTTTGCCGTGTTTGGATTGTCCCTTATGCTTTTGTATGGAGCAAGTACCATCTATCATACTTTGAATGTTTCTGAAGCAAAAACAATACTTCTGCGCAGAATAGATCACATTATGATTTTTGTGCTCATTGCAGGAACGTACACGCCTATTTGTCTTGTGCCGCTTGCTGGGGCGTGGGGATGGACAATGCTTGCTTTGATCTGGATTTTGGCAATTGGTGGTGTCTTTATGAAAATTTTCTGGATGCAGGCTCCCAGGTGGCTATCTACTTCTTTATATGTTATTATGGGATGGCTGGCAGTCATTGTTTTCGTTCCATTGCAAGAGGCTGTCTCCTGGAAGGGGATAGGATTACTTTTGGCTGGTGGTTTGGCTTACACCATAGGGGCTGTTATATATGGTTTGAAGAAACCGCAGCTGCCCATTGCTGGATTTGGTTTTCATGAAATTTTTCATGTGTTTGTGATGATTGGAAGTGCTTGTCATATAGCGTTTATGTTTCTATATGTACTATAATTAACCATAATTATATTATGTAAATTAATTAAGGGAGAAAAAACGATGCAGCTTCTTTTTCTGGGAAATGTATACAAATTTTGGTGTTAAATCTGTCGATTCAAGCTTTTTGGTTGGCTTTTATCCTTGATTTAGAAAAAAATCCATAAAATCACTTGATTTCTTTTGGTAAATATGGTATAAATGTTTTCGAGAAAAGACATTGATAAGGAGTAGTACACTTGGTTGCTTATTCCAGAGAGTCGTTGGTTGGTGTGAAACGACAGAGCGAAAAATGGAACTGGCCTTTGAGTTTTCCGTGGAACGCCTCTGGCAAGTAGACGGCAACGGTCGCCCCCGTTATCGGGCATAAGAGTGTGTTTCTGCGGAAACAAACTAGAGTGGTAACACGGAGTGTCCCTTCGTCTCTAACGAGATGGAGGGATTTTTTTTTGACAGTGCCCAAACTGTAACACGAAGGAGGAATTCAAAATGAATCAGCGTTATGATTTTAGAGAAATTGAAAAAAAATGGCGTGCTGAATGGGAAAAGAATCCCATCAACAAAGAAGATGATGTAAAACCTAAATTTTACTGCCTGGATATGTTTCCTTATCCTTCCGGTACAGGTCTGCATGTAGGCCACTGGAGAGGTTACGTTCTCAGTGACGTAGTCAGCAGATATAAAGTATTGCAGGGTTATCAGGTACTGCATCCCATGGGCTGGGACGCATTCGGTCTGCCTGCTGAAAACTTTGCTATCAAAAATAATATCCATCCCAGCATTGCAACTGCAAACAACATCGCAAACGTAAAAAGACAGCTGCATGAAATCAGTGCAATCTACGATTGGGATAGAGAAGTAGATACAACAGATCCCAACTACTATAAATGGACACAGTGGATTTTCGTTCAGATGTTTAAACATGGTCTGGCATATGAAAAAGAAATGCCTTTGAACTGGTGTCCTAGCTGTAAATGTGTTCTGGCAAACGAAGAAGCTACTAACGGTACTTGCGAACGCTGCGGCGCTACTGTTACTAAGAAAAATCTGCGTCAGTGGATGCTGAAGATCACAGCATATGCTGACAGACTGCTGGAAGATCTGAAAACTCTGGATTGGTCTGAAAAAGTTAAGAAAATGCAGTCTGACTGGATCGGCAAGAGCTATGGTGCAGAAGTAGACTTTAAGGTTGTTGGCAGCGATGAAAAAATCACCGTTTACACCACAAGACCTGATACACTGCATGGCTGTACTTTCATGGTACTGGCTCCTGAATATAAAGATATTCCTGCTCTGACAACACCTGAATGCAAAGAAGCTGTTGAAAAATATTGCTTCGAAGCTTCCACAAAATCTTCTGTTGATCGTATGACCAACAAAGAAAAAACTGGTGTATTCACAGGTTCTTACTGCGTAAACCCTGTTAACGGCAAAGAAATTCCTGTTTGGGTTGCAGACTATGTGCTGGCTGACTATGGTACAGGTGCTGTAATGTGTGTACCTGCTCATGATGAACGTGACTTTGAATTTGCTAAGAAATTCAATCTGCCTATCGTTCAGGTAATCCTGCCTGAAGGCGAAGAAGAAAAAGAACTGACAGAAGCTTACACAGGCGATGGTGTAATCATCAACTCCGGCGACTGGAACGGCATGAAAGCTTTCGAAGCAAAAGAAAAAGTTCCTCATATTATGGAAGAAAAAGGCCTGGGCAAAAAGACCGTAAACTATAAACTGCGTGACTGGGTATTCTCCAGACAGAGATACTGGGGCGAACCTATTCCTATCGTTCACTGTGAACATTGCGGCGCTGTTGCTGTTCCCGAAGATCAGCTGCCCGTACTGCTGCCTCAGGTAGAATCTTACAAACCCACAGATACAGGTGAATCTCCTCTGGCTCACATTGACGAATGGGTAAACACAACTTGCCCGAAATGCGGCGGCCCTGCAAAGAGAGAAACAAACACAATGCCTCAGTGGGCAGGTTCTTCTTGGTACTTCCTGCGTTATGTAGATAACCATAACGATAAAGAACTGGCTAGCCAGGAAATGCTGAAAAAATGGGCTCCTGTTGATCTGTATGTAGGCGGTATTGAACATGCCGTTCTGCATCTGCTGTATGCACGTTTCTATACAAAATTCCTGTATGACATCGGTGCGGTTCCTTTCGAAGAACCTTTCCAGAGACTGTTCAACCAGGGCATGATCACAAAGAACGGCAGCAAGATGAGTAAATCTCTGGGCAACGTTGTTTCTCCTGACGATCTGGTTCAGAACTACGGCTGTGACTCTCTGCGTATGTACGAACTGTTCGTAGGTCCCCCTGAAATGGATTGTGACTGGGATGATAGCGGTATCGACGGTGTATTCCGTTTCCTGAACCGTGTATGGAAACTGGTTTACAACAACAAAGACTTGGATGTAACAGCTTCCAAAGATATGGAATATCTGCGCAACAAACTGGTTTATGACATCACAAACCGTCTGGAAGCATTGACAATGAACACTGTTGTCAGCGGTTTCATGGAATATACCAATAAGATCATCGATCTGGGCAAAAAAGAAGGCGGCGTAGACAGACAGACACTGGAAACTCTGGTTGTTCTGCTGGCTCCTTTCGCACCTCACATCGCAGAAGAACTGTGGAAAGAACTGGGTCATGCAGAATCTGTATTTGATGCAGGTTGGCCTGAAGTTGACGAAAGCAAACTGGTACAGGATACCGTAGAAATCGCTCTGCAGGTTAGCGGTAAATTCCGTGATACTATGGTTATTTCCGTTGATGCAGACAAAGATTCCGTTCTGGCACAGGCAAAAGAAGTTCTGGCTTCTCGTCTGGAAGGCAAAACCATTGTGAAAGAAATTTATGTACCTGGTAAGATTGTAAACATCATTGCAAAATAATCAAGGTATATGTGAAAAGAATAAGGCGGTTGTTCTCATAACAGATAAGACAACCGTCTTATTTGCGTGTCAGAAAGGAGATGTGGTGTGGAAGTATATTTATTTTCGTTGATATCATTGCGAGATGAACATATGCAACAGAAAGCGATGAAACAGCTTCCAGAAAGCGATCGTATTTATATAGAAGGAATAAAATCTCAGAAAAAGCGATTGACTTCTTTGGGCGGCAAAATGTTGCTACAATATGTTGCCAGTATGCATGGGATTAGGTCATTTCAGTTGACATATGGAGAAAATGGAAAGCCTTATTTTTCAGATATTCCAGATGTTTACTTTAATATTTCCCATAGTGGAGAATGCCTGATTTTGGCATGGAGCCAAAAAGAAATTGGCATTGATATTGAACAAATGAGGAGCGTATTGCCTAAATTTCCCGAAAAAATGTTTTCTTCCATGGACTTTTCGTATTGGCAAAAACAGAGTGATTTGGAAAAGAAAAAATGTTTTTTTGAGCTTTGGACAAGAAAAGAAAGCGTCATTAAATTACAAGGCAGCAGTATATTTCAGAAAGCAAAAGATTTTTCCGTATCAGATGGCAATCAACTTCTAACAAATATAGGCACTCCTGCTGCTTATTTTCACACCTGCCAATGGAATGATTATATGATTTCTGTCTGTAGTTTGGAAGAGAAGGCATATCTGTCTATCCAAATTGTTACATTACAGGAAATAATTCCTTAATAAATAATTAAACATTTGAATTTTGTCTTTCAAATTCCGTCAAAATCAAGTATAATGTAACATGATAAAAAGAAAATTTAATGATAAGAGGACGAGAATATGAAATTTTATCCATACAAAAAAATCATGTGCGTTCTTCTTTCTGCATTTCTATTGACTGCCGTTGTTCCTGATAACCAAATTGTTTATGCAAAAACAGTCAAGGAATTGCAGGCAGAGAGAGAAGCACTTTCCAAAAAGACAAAAGAAGCATTGGCAGCGATCGATGATTTGAAAAATAAAAAGCTTTCTCTGGAGGAAGAACTGAATACCATGGATCAGGCGATGAACAGTATTCAGGCAGAGCTGGATAAAGCTGAAGCAGATTTGGCAGCCATCACTGCTTCTTTGGAACAATGTCAGAAGGATCTGGAAGAAGCAACCAAGAAACGTGATGATCAATTTGAACTGCTCGGAAAACGTATGAAATATTTACAGCAAAAAGGTGCTGCTGGGTATTTGGAAATTTTGTTGGATGCACAGAGTTTTTCTGACTTGTTTTTGCGTATGCAATATGTAAATGACATTATGGCTTATGATAAGCAGATGTTAGATGAATTGCAGGAAATCCAGAATACCATTTCTGAAAAGAAAACACAGATTGAAGAAGAAAAAGCTGCACAGGAAGAAATTGTCGCTGATTACAACGAAAAAATGGCTAGTATGCAGGAAGTTGTAAATGAGAAAAAAGCTTTGATTGCTTCTTATGAAAACGACGTAGATAAATACGAACAGTTGGTAGAAGCAAATAAAAAAGCCGATCAGGCAGTTTTGAATGAAATCGCAAAACAGCAGGAAAGCACAACAGTATACTATACTGGCAGTGGCAGCTTGGGATGGCCTGTACCATCCAGAAGCGCTTCTTCCTCAAGCTTGAGCAGTGGCTTTGTACAAAGAGCGAATCCTGTTTCTGGCAGATGGGAATCTCATAGTGGTTATGATATTCCAGCTGCTTATGGTGCTCCAATTGTTGCAGCTGAAGGCGGCGTTGTTACATATGCCGGCTGGATGAACGGCTATGGCTATACAGTTATGATCAGTCATGGTGGTGGCTTGACTACATTGTACGGTCATAATTCATCTTTGACTGTTTCCAAAGGTCAAACAGTATCCAGAGGCCAGACCATTGCAAAATGCGGCAGTACTGGTAACTCAACAGGTAACCATTGTCATTTCTCTGTATTGGTAAATGGCTCATATGTAAATCCGGCATCTTATTTAGGTGTACCAAACGTAAGTTATTAAAAATAAGATATGAAAACAGACAGCAGGCAAGGGAATGTTTGCTGTCTGTTTTTTTGTGCATTTATTGACCATAATTATATTATGTAAATAAATTAAGGGGATCACTCAAAATAAGGTAATGGCTGAAAAGTTTTAGTAATGATAAGAAAACCAGCAATAACAATTAGATATAATTTGATATGGTTTTTGCAGTAATTATTTTAAACGATCATAAAGGAATATCTTTCAATAAAAAAAATAAAAGATAAGATAAAAGTAAAAATGAGATTATGGAGAATTTGTGATGGAGATATCTCTGATAAAAGAAATGAGAGGCGGAACTATGTATGATAGAGAAAAAATAAAAGATTGATTCGGATGGCAGTTATAGCAATGATTAGGCATAAACAGTAGATCTCGATTTAAAATAGTATAATTTCTTCGCAAAAGTTACGTTTTGCGAAGAATTAGAATTTCCATAAACAGATCCCCTGCCTAAGTTCATAAAACTTTGATTGGCTCGTTTTGAAGATATTTGGTATCGCTATATAGCTATATAGCAACAGCACATAGATTGATTACTTCATCTATGTGCTGCTGCCAGAAAATTTTTTTATTGTATTAGATTCTGAATACTTTCAAAAATATTTTGATCTGCTTTGATTTTTTCATTGCCACCAATGGTACAGATATTGGATACCTGAGATAATTCTTTTAAAAATCCACTAAATTGTCGAATATCATCTGCGGATGTTTCCAGAATCTCCAGACGTTCTTTTTGACGCATTTCCTGTGTTGTATCTGTAAAATACATGGCTGCTGCGTAATCCATCAGTTCTGCGTTTGTCTTTGGCTGGTCAAAACGATTGATGGTTCCCAGTAGATACTTTGTCATTTGACGTTCATCTGCCTGGAAATTAGCGATTTCTTCCCAAAGATGATCATAAATATCATAAGTATTTTTCAGGTTTGGATCACGGTAAGAATAAAAATAAATACTACCGTTTCTCTGGAAATTACAGCCACATCCATAGGCGCCGCCCTGGATACGGATATGTGTCCAGAGGTATTCCAACGTCAGGATAGTTTTTAAAACCTGCATTTTTCCACTGTATTTTTGCTGCATTTCAGCCAAATCCCATGCTTTGATATTGTATTGTACACGAGAAGCTATGGAGAATGCCTCTTTTCGTGGAACAACAGAAAAACGCTCTTCTACTCCCCTGCACTCTTCTGTATACAATGTATGGACAAAATTCAAAAATGTCTTTTCAAGATTTTCTGATTCTGACGAGTCGCATCCAAGAATGGCTGTAACATTTTCTTTGGTAAATACCAATTTTGCTGTTTTTTCTAATTGCGCAGTGACAAACTCAGGTTTATCGTTCAAAAGTTTTTCAATTTCCGTTAAGAAATGGAAATACGCAATACCAGATGTCTGTTCTTTTACAGAAGCTCCAGCAGAAACAGCACCACGACTCCGATAAATGGCTGCCAAATGAGCTTGATTCTGGAAGAAAGATTCTCCTTTTAATTTTGCGGATTGTACGATCTTTTTCAGACTCTGCACAGCAGAAAAATTACTGCTGAAAATAACCTCTTTGATAAAGTCAAAGGCTTCTGCCAGATCTTCGGAAAGTACTTTAAAATTGATACCCACAAAAGCACGATATTCCTGCTGACTTTTGCTATAAATATCATTAGAGAAAGAAAGTCCGCCAAAAATCTGGTCGATTTTCTTAGGCAAAGCCGCAAAATCTGTTGCTTTGGTATCCAGTTTACTCAAGACTTCTGCCAGCAATCCAGAATACGGAACTAAGTCTTTTGGCAAATGATTTGTTTCAAAACAAATCTCTATATAGTCAATGCCTTTTGCCTGCAATGGCAGATGGATAAAAGGAATACCATCCTGTTCTTTTTCTGTGAATGATATTTTCTGTGGTTCGGGAGAAATATCTTCCCGTTGCAGCAGTGGAATTTGTGCCAGAATTTCAGGTGTATCTTCGGCATCCTGGAAATCGGAAAGCGCCTTTTTATCTTCTGCTAACTGCTGTTTTTCCGCAGGTGTCATTGCTGCAATACGAGCAGAAATTTTTTCGGTAAAGGCAGCATCATCTTTTTGCTGTTTTCCTTCTTCCGGCATAAATACAATCCAGGTTTTTTCCTGGTTTTCCAGAAGAATTTCTTGTATAAATTGTTTCAGATATCCATTTTTGATTTCTTCTTTTAATTCCTCAAATATTTCAATTTGATGCAGGCTTTCAAATGGATCTTTGCCATGGAGCCAGCTTTTCATCAAACGTGTGTTATAAATCAGCCCTTTAGGTCTGGAACCATAATCTTCTTCACGCAGCAAGAACTCTAGTTTTTTAATGCCACCCTGCAAAAGTTCTGGATCAAAATCATGGATGGACAAATCTTTGAGTACATCTTCAACAATGTTTTTGAATTTTTCGGCATTTTGTTTTTTGCCTTTTTTTGCAATGATGCTGTAAATCATTTCATATGTGGAGGAATCAAAATAGCCTTCTGCTTCTTCACAAACATCAGCATCACGCAGTGCATTTTTGAGTGGAGAAGCATTTGTTTCCAGCAGAAGATAACCTACCAGCTGCATTGCTAATATCCGTTTGGGGTCAGTGCATTTTCCTACCTTTATATTGTAGGCAAAATATCCTTTCTCCAGGTCATTTTCATTTTCTTCTGCAGGATAAGTAGCGGATATCCACTCCATTGCATTTGGAACATTGGTTTCAGTAATAATTGGCAAATCATTTGATACATTAAAATTAGAAAGATAAGCTGTATCAATGTGTTCCAGACAAGAAAAGACATCCATATCACCATACAGATAAAAATAAGCATTGGATGGATGGTAATATTTTCTATGGAAATCCAGAAATGCTTCATAAGTCAAATTAGGGATGGCGTCAGGATCACCACCGGATTCCATGCCGTATGTGGTATTGCCAAACATACTGCGTGCAATCACGCCAGCAAGTCTGCTTTCAGGATCAGATAATGCCCCTTTCATTTCGTTAAAGACAACGCCTGTGATCTCCGGAGAATTTCCGCCATCTGCATAACGCCAGCCTTCTTGCAGAAAAATCCCTTTCTTGGTGTAAATATTAGGATAAAAAACTGCATCCAGATATACATCCATCATATTATGGAAGTCTTTTTCATTGCAGCTTGCAATGGGATACATGGTTTTATCTGCATATGTCATAGCATTCAAAAATGTATTCAAAGATCCTTTTGCCAATTCGTTGAATGGATCCTTTGCCTGATACTTCCGAGAGCCGCACAGCACAGAATGTTCTAGAATATGAGGTGTTCCGCAATCGTTATCAGGCGGTGTTTTAAAGGAAACAGAAAATACTTTATTGTTATCTTCTGTTTCGATATAGCAAAGTCTAGCGCCACTTTTGATATGGGTAAACAGATATCCCGTGGCAGAAATGTCTTCCAGCTTTTCGCATTTTTTCAATTGAAAACCATGATAAATCTGGTTAATTTCCAGTGATTTCATATGAAATTCCTCCTTTGCTCTACTAGTTTATCATAGAATGCAGTTTTTTTGCAAATTTTCATATTTTTTTATAAAATGGATTGACAAAAAGGGTATAGTAATTTATAATAATTATCAAGTAAAAATAGTTTACTTCGATTTTACATATATTTTTAATTCAAGGAGGAAAATGATTATGAAAAAATTTGTTTGTTCCGTATGTGGTTATGTTCATGTTGGTGACTCTGCTCCTGCAGAATGTCCTGTTTGCCATGTTGGCGCTGATAAGTTCGTTGAACAGAAGGAAGGCGAAATGGAATGGGCTGCTGAACACGTTGTAGGTGTTGCACAGGGTTCCAGCGAAGACATCATGGCTGACCTGAGAGCTAACTTCGAAGGCGAATGCACAGAAGTTGGTATGTACCTGGCTATGGCAAGAGTTGCTCATAGAGAAGGCTACCCTGAAGTTGGTCTGTACTATGAAAAAGCTGCTTGGGAAGAAGCTGAACATGCTGCAAAATTTGCTGAACTGCTGGGCGAAGTTGTAACAGACTCCACAAAGAAAAATCTGGAACTGCGTATCAATGCTGAAAACGGTGCTTGCGCTGGTAAATTCGATCTGGCTAAACGTGCAAAACTGG
>ENA-ORMO01002552-ORMO01002552.1-human-gut-metagenome-genome-assembly--contig:-NODE-2552-length-14185-cov-7.836589_pt1 | contig 14185 bp, 10 predicted proteins | sample MGYA00242106_ERZ509001 | MGnify/ENA primary metagenome ERZ509001 (study PRJEB26280, sample SAMEA2338736) | human gut metagenome | biome: human gut; feature: human-associated habitat; material: faeces... | reverse complement strand
TGTCCAAGGATATGACGTCCGCTGGATGCTCCGATATCTACTGCTAAATAATATGTTGCCATTTTTAAATCCTCCTCAATATGTAAGCTTCTGATCACTTTCATATCTGATGTTGTATTTATCATACATCAGGATCCTTCCGGTGATAAGAACCTCTTTTGTCAAAAAAAGTGTCTTTATTTGCAAATAATACAACGATTATTTATGAACTACTGCATTATTTGTTTAAAAAATCCGCTGACTGAATCAGCCAGCGGATCTCTTATTTTTACGTTCGTGAACGCAATCCGCGTTCATTACAACTTCACGATCTGATCGATTATATGATTAGTCATAAAGGTTAGGAGCAATATCCTCGTCTTCCATATTTGTTGCATCATACCAGTAACCGTCTGTAGGAACATCCTGAAGCTCCTGGCCGTTTGCTGCTGCTGTCAGAGCGTAGATTGCATAGTATCCCATCATAAGAGGAGACTGTGTAACAGCACCGATGAATGTGCCATCTTTAACAGCTGCTTTGATGATAGAACCAGCATCGAAACCAACACCAACTACATCACCGTTTGCCGGGTCAGAACCAAGAACGTTAAGGTTAGCATTTGCTGCAAGAACACCCTCTGCAGAAACCTGGTTGGAACCGAATACTGCGATACAGTTCTCCTGGGAAAGGATTGCCTGAGCCTCTGTGGAGCAAAGCTCTACAGTTGTCTGTGCCGGAACTGCTACCTGGATAACAACGTCTGCATCTGCTGCTTCAGCGTCTGCTGTTGTTGCTGCATTTACATAGAACTCGTTACCTGTAACTGCAACAGTTTTGCCATCAGCCTGGATAAGTTCGATCATCTTGTTGATAAATCCGCCGCCACGCTGCTGAATGTTCTGAGCTGTAGCATCCTGATTAACTTCACCGATGATAACCTGTCCCTCAGCATTTGCGATAACGTCTTTGATTGCTTCATACATCTTCTCAGCTGCTACTGCACCTGCCTGTGCATTGTCAGTACAAACTTCAGCAACTACAGATCCTTCCGGAGCGTCTGCAACACCAGTATCGAATGTTACAACCGGAATTCCCTTGTCTGCACATGTCTGAAGAGCTTCAAGTACAGAAGATGTATCGCATGCTGCAAGACCCATACCTACAGGACCTGCTGCGATAGCTGTGTTGATCATGTTTACCTGGTCTGCGATGTCGGACTCACTGTTTGGTCCCTGTGGTGTATAGGTAACGCCCAGCTCTTTAGCTGCTTTATCCATACCTTCCATAGCTGCTTCCCAGTATGTAGACTGGAAAGATTTAACCATCATCGGGAACTCATAAGCTTCGTTTGCTTTCAGTCCCTCAAACTGAGCTGCAGGATCAGCAGCATCTTCGGTAGCTGCCTCTTCTTCGGTAGCAGCTTCTTCTTCAGCAGCTGCCTCTTCAGTAGCTTCTTCCTCTGCTGCAAAAACCGGAGCAACTGTCATGCTGGATACCATTGCTGCACAAAGGCCTAATGCGATGAGTTTCTTAATTTTCATTGTTTACGTCCTCCTTAAAATTATATAGTTTTTATGATGATCCGTCAGACGTGACCGTCTGACGGTTCTCATACAAAATTGAAAACTTTATGAAATTATAATGCTGCTGCCTTCTTTTCTTTGATGATATCAATAAGTACCGCAACGATCAGTACCAGACCTGTAATGATCTGCTGCCAGTTTGCCTGAAGTCCGATATAAGGAAGACCGGTTTTCAGAAGCATAATGACAAAGATACCAACAAATGTTCCCAGTACGGATCCGTAACCACCTGTAGCTGCCACACCACCAACAAATACGCCGCCGATGGCATCCATTTCAAGACCGGCACCTGTACCAGGCTGTACAGTAGGTGTTACAGCTGCGTAAGCGATCGCTGCAAGACCTGTAAAAAGACCACATACTACATATACCATTACATGGTAGAATTTAACATTGATTCCGGAAAGAGCTGCTGCTTCTTTATTGGAACCGATAGCGATGGTATAACGTCCGAATTTCGTATGGTTCAGAACGAATTCCATCAGAAGAACCAGAATCACCATCCATAAGAAACCAATAGGATAACGGTCAGCGCTTCTTCCTGTACCTATTGTAAGTTTGAAGATGGAATGGAACCATCCGCCTTCCTGTGTAAGACCCGGCCATGGTGTAGCACTACAAAGAGATCCTGCACCACGGGTAATCATACATGTACAAAGTGTAGCAAGGAACGGCGGCAGATTCATCACACCAATAAGAACACCGTTTAATGTTCCGATCAGAACCCCAAGAAGCACACAAACCAGCATAGCAACAACAACAGGCACGCCATGGCTTCTTACCAGAGTTCCGCCGATCAGTGCGTAACATACCATACCAGTACCGATGGAAAGGTCTACGCCTCCGGTAATAAGCGGGAAGGTAACACCAATTGCCATCAGAAGATCATAGTATGAAAAATCCAGCAAACTCAGCATTGTGTTGTATTGTCTGAACTCCTTACTCATAAAGGAGAATACGGCTGTCAGAGCAATAACAACAAGTAAAACAATAAATCTCTGATCACTTAATATACTTTTTTTCTTCTTAGTCATGACTGTCCTCCTTAATCAATACTACGTGTAGCCTTATCCATGATGTTTTCCTGGGTTGCTTCAGAAATATCAATATTTCCTGTTACTTTACCCTCACACATGATGATGATACGGTCACTCATACGGAGAACTTCTGTCATTTCGGAAGAAATCATGATAATAGATTTACCTTCTGCTGCCAGTCTGTTCATCAGTTTATAGATTTCGTTCTTGGCACCAACATCAATACCTCTGGTAGGCTCGTCGAAGATCAGGATGTCACTGTCTCTTGTAAGCCATTTAGCGATAACGACCTTCTGCTGGTTACCACCGGAAAGATTTACAACAAGCTGGTCTGCAGTAGGGGTCTTGGTTGCAAGCTCTTTGATATACTTCTCAGTTACTTCTTTTTCTTTCGCTGAGTCGATCAGGAATCCTTTTGTAAACTGCTCCATAGTTGCCAGAGTTGTATTTTCAATACAGGATTTCTGAACAACACATCCGTATCTTCTTCTGTCCTCTGACAGATAACCAATACCGTATTTAACAGCATCCTGCGGACTGTTGATGGTAACTTCACGAAGCTGTCCATCTTTGCCCATGATAGAAATCTTTCCGCTCTGCTTCGGATCTGCTCCAAACAGCGCTCTGGCTGTTTCGGTACGGCCTGCACCCATAAGTCCGGAGAAGCCAAGGATCTCACCTTTACGGAGTTCAAAGCTTACATCCTGAACCATCTTGCCGGCATTAAGATTTTCCACCTTAAGAACTACCGGTGCATCCGGTGCAACCATACTGTGCTGCTTCGGATCTTCGTAAATAACACGGCCAACCATCATATTGATGATATCTTCTTTTGTACTGTCCTTTGTAATAAGAGTTCCTACATAACCACCGTCACGCATAACGGTTACACGGTCTGTAATAACTTTGATCTCATCCATACGATGGGAGATGTAAACGATTCCCAGACCTTTTTCACGAAGGTCACGGATGATCACGAACAGGTCAGCGATCTCTTTTTCTGTCAGAGCTGCAGACGGCTCATCAAAGATGATAACCTCAGCCTTGTGAGAAATTGCTTTTGCAATCTCACACATCTGCTGTTTGCCGACTGTCAGATTGTGCATTTTTTCTCTGGGATCAATTTCGATATTCAGATCCTGGAAAAGTTTTTTGGAATCCTCGATCATTTTTTTATCATCGATACGGAATCCTTTTTTCGGCTCACGGCCAATAAAAATATTCTGGGCAACTGTAAGGTCGCCTACCATGTTCAGCTCCTGATGCACGATTACAACACCTGCATCCTGTGCTTCTTTTGTATTGTGGAATTCTGTTTCCTTGCCCTTATAAGTAATAGAACCAGAATCCTTCTGATAAATACCGGTAAGAACTTTCATCAGAGTGGACTTTCCGGCACCGTTTTCTCCCATAAGCGCATGTACTTCGCCGCGTTTCACTTCAAAATTAACGTGATCCAGAGCATGAACTCCAGGAAAGGACTTATCAATGTCCTTCATAGTTAAAATAACTTCACCCATTGTTACATCCTCCCTTCCGATCAGTTCTTCCTGCGTCTTGCAGAAACGTCAGCGTAAACTGCTACAATAACGATGATACCTGTGATGATCATCTGCTGTCCTTTACCAAGACCAAATGCCATGATTCCCTGCTGAAGAAGAGAGATGATGAACACACCGATCACAGTACCGCCGATAGATGCAAGTCCACCAACCATGGATGTACCGCCCATAACGCAGCCTGCAATTGCCTCGTTGTTGTACTGATCGCCGTATCCAGGCTGTACAGTTGTATATGTAGCTACAAAGAACAGTGCGGCAATACCTACCAGGAATCCACAGATCATATATGCAAGCATACGCCATTTTCTTGTATTGACACCGGAAAGACGAACTGCTTCACTATTGGAACCAAGGCAGAGAATATAACGTCCCGGTTTTGTTCTGTAAAGAACAATACCGCAGATAACTGCAACTGTCAGGAAGATTATAATGCCTACCGGGAATCCGTTTACAGAAACAATGTTTCTGAACCATCCGTTTACAGGATCATTACTCAGTGGCCAGCTTACAGACTGTGTCTTTGTAAATACAGACGCAAGACCTTTCGCAATATTCATAGATGCCATTGATACGATGAATGGCGGAACTGACATGTAAGATACCAGCCATCCGTTAAAAGTACCAAAGCAGAGACCGATCAGTACACATAATACCATAGCTGCTGCACAAGGAATACCATAGCTCGTCATGCAGTAACCGGAAACCAGTGCACAGCAGAACATAACCGGTCCGATGGAGAAATCAATTCCTCCTGTAGCAATTACAAAAGTAACGCCCAGTGATAAAAAGCCCAAAAAATAAACATAGTTCAAAGTGGATCTGATGCTGTCCCCAACAGGGAACTTAGCTCCAAGAACTACTTTGAAGACTACGAACATAAGAATCAGGATCCCTACAAGCAGAATCCTGTTCAGGCCGAGCTTTTTCACGATTGGATTTTGTTTCAGCTTTTCCAATTTCTTCACCCTCCTACTGTTTTTCACACTCTCTGTGTTTTCTTTATAAATAATAACGTGAAAACATGATAATTGTAATGGAATATCTTACAAAAAAAGGTTAAAAATTTACGGTACTGTAAATTTTTAACCTTTTTGTCTTAGTAAGATTTACTGAGCACTTTTCTGTTTTTCTTCTGTTTTTGGTATTTTCAACGTATTAAACGGAAACAGAAGTTTTTCTATTTCACCAGAATACATATTTTCCGGCGTTACAAGCTGGCATCCGGAGTCAATCTCTGTTTCATAGCTTTGTCCCCTTAAAAGACGTGAAGTTTCTTCCACTCCCAGGTATCCCATCTTAAAGGCTTTTTGGACCACGATCCCTTTAAATACACCTTTTTCCATAAGCTGCACCGTCTCCTGGGAACTGTCTACCCCTACCACTGCGACCTGATTCTCCGCACCGGCTGTTTTTACAGCCCTGGCAGCACCTACAGAAGAATATTCATTCATCCCCGCCACCATTTTGAGATCCGGATATTTTTTCAGAAGCTCAGAAGTCAGTTCAAAAGATTTATCAAAGCTGGAATCGCAGTAAACTACATCTACAATATTATCCGCCATCTCTCCCAGCCCCTCACGAAATCCCTGTTCTCTTTCCACTGCTGTGGAAACTCCTTTTACATGAGCCACCACTGCTACCTGATCATCCGGCTGCAAAATAGACGCGGCAAATTTTCCCAATTGCCTGCCTGCTTCTACATTGTCAGTTGCAACTGTAATATCCTGTATATTCTGTTCTGTATAAGAGTCAATATATGTGATCCGTATTCCCTGATCTCTGGCTTGCTGTAAAAAACTGTCTGATTCCGTAAAGCTGGAAGGAGAAATCAATATGGCATCCGGCTGTTTTTTCATTGCCTCTACAAGGATACGATTCTGTCCATCCACATCGTTTTCTTCCTCAGGAGCCATGATCTCAATCTCTGTATTGAACTCCTTCGCAGCCATTTGGGTTCCCAGTATCAGTGAAGTCCAGAAATCATTTGTTCCATCAACTACTTTGGGAATATAGATCATGGAAAGACGTCGTTCTCCGCCTGTGGCATTTCTGTAATAAATCATACCTGCGGCAGCACCTGCTATAGAAATGATAAGAAAAGCAGCGATCCATTTTCTGTATTTTCTCATGGCTGTCCCTCCTGTCTTCCCGGTATGGTAATCGTGGCTGCAGTGCCTTTTCCCTTTTCACTTTCATATGTAATACCATACTCATTTCCATAGTAAAGTTGAAGACGCTTCTGCACATTATACACTCCAACTCCGTTTGACTGGTAGTTTACCTTATGTCTCTCATAAATATGGTCAAGCGTATCCTGATCCATTCCTACGCCATTGTCTATAACCTGAAGCACAGCATTGCCGTTTTTCATAAATCCTTTCACCAGAAGAAGTCCTTTGCTTTCCTTGTATTTCAGCCCGTGATAAATAGCATTCTCGATAACCGGCTGCAGCACCAGCTTGATCAATGGTATATGCAATATAGAAGGATCTACATCGATCTGAAATTCCATTTTGTCTTTATAACGCATTTTCTGGATTGTAAGATAGCCTCTTGCATATTCCACTTCCTGACCAATGGAAACCACTTCATCTTCATTGCTGATACTCTGTCTGAGAAGTCTTGCAAGGGATGCAGTCATAAGAACTACTTCTTCATTTTTTTTGCCTTCTGCCATCCAGATAATAGAATCCAGTGTATTATAAAGAAAATGCGGATTGATCTGAGACTGAAGTGCTTTCAGTTCACTTTTTCTCTTTGCCTCCTGCTCCCGGATATTCTGTTCCATCAGGTCCTGTATCCTGTGGGTCATCACATTAAATGATTTTGTCAGACTTCCTATTTCATTTTTTGATTCCACCACAATATCTGAAACACTGAAATCACCTTCCTGCACTCTTTCCATGGAATCGCACAACTGCTGGATAGGCTGTGTAATGCTCCTGGAGATAAATCTGGAGAAAAATAATGCCACAATCATAAGTCCCATGGCTACCAGCACATAAAGACTTTGGGCTTTGTTGCTCTTACGCAGCAGTTCTTCCACCCGCACGCAGTCAACGACTGTCCATCCTGTCTTTTCTGACCTGGAAATGGAGTATAGTTTTTCTGCACTTCCTTTTCCAAAAAGAACCGTATCCAGATCTGTTCCCATGATCAGACTGATATTCTCTGTCTGAAGTTCATTGTAAAGCTGCTGCTGCTGAGGGTGGTAGACAATATTTCCATCTGCATCAAGAATAAAAGCATATCCCTGATTTCCAACCATACTCTGATTACACAGTTCACTGATAGCGCTGTAGTTCAGGTCAATAAAAAACACGCCTTCTTTTTGGTTTCCAACTTCCGAAGCTTTATTACGGATCCCTCTGCTGAGAGTAATTACCCAGGGACGTTCTCCACTGATGATATGCTGCACATGGGAAGAACTGAGATACGAACTTGCAGAACCACTAAGGGCATTTGTATACCATTCCTGCGTATGGATATCCAGATCCGGATTTGTAAGCCGCTGGGCATCGTTGATCAGCATTCTTCCATTTTCACCTATAATACCCAGATTCAGGATATCGCTGCGGCTGTCCAAAATAGTTTTGAACTGGTTCAGGATACGTCCTCTGGCTTCCGGATCCGGTTCATCCCCAAAAAGATAAGACTGGACATCCTCATTACTGGATACCAGATAGGAAATGTTCTCCATGTAGTCAATATAAGAATCAATATTCTGGTTCATCTGCTGTATGATCGTCTGTGTATACAAAGAAGAATTATCAAATACAGAAGTTCTTGTATAATTCATAGAGATCACTGTAACAATTGCCACTGCTCCCAAAAGCAGCATGGATACCATGGCAAAGATCACGCTCTGGATACTGTTGAATTTTCCCAGAAACATAGCTCCCGGTCTGAATTTTTTCTTCATCGTCTTTTCTCCCTGGCGTATTCCGTAGGAGTAACGCCTGTTATCTTTTTAAAGGAGATACCAAAATAATGAGGATCAGAAAATCCAACTTTTTCTGCGATCTCATAGTTCTTCATAGTCGTGTTTTCCAGAAGCTCTTTTGCTTTTTCCATTCTGGTACGGATCAGTACCTCCGTAAAAGTCTCTCCTGTCATCTCTTTAAAAATGGTACTGAAATAGCTGGTACTGATATTCAGATAAGAACAGATATCATTAAGGCTAAGATCTGGATCCATATAGTTTTTCTGAATATAATCCATAGCCAGACGTGCCTGCTTCTGTCCACTGGAGCTGTTCATGTCGGAAAGCAGCTTAAAGATCTTCAAAATATAATTTTTCACTACTCTGCAGGCACTGTCAAAAGACTTTTGCTCTGTGATCTGATGCAGAAGTTCATCTCTCCCTTTCAGTACACACTTCATATCAGCAGAAACATCCTCACAGACACGATCCAGTGTCCTGACGATCTGCTGCAGATACATACAGGCACGGCTTTTTTCCACCAGTTCTTTTTTTATGGAATTTTGCATATCATGGAAAGTCTTTTCCACCAGTTCTCTGTTTCCAGCTTTCAGAGCAGCTGTCAGCTTGTCCAGAAGGAGATCGATTGGAACATTATGCCCTGGTTTTATCTCTGCCATGTCTATCAGAAGATTTCCGCCTAAAAGATAGCGATACTGCATGACCTGAGAAGCCATATCATGAGAAAGAAGCAGCTCTCCCGGTGTTTTTACCCAGGCACCAATACCCATAGATACTTCTATTCCCATAACTTCCTTCATTTTATCCTGAATTTCCTTACAGATCATTTTAGTCTTCAGGGTAAAGTCACGGCTCCATTTCTCCTGAAACAGAATACAAACTCTGTTTCCACCTTCCTGATATGCAATGCCGGCCTGTTCTCTGGTCACAATCTCATTGCTGATATTATAAAGAACAAATGCCATCAAAGCGCTTTCCTGTCTTTTTTCCACATCCACCTGATACATATCAGAATAAAGGTCTATATCAAACATGGCAACACGATATCTGACCGCTGAGAGTTCGATTCCCATGTTCTGAAGTCTCTCTATACTCTCCTCCACATTGGTAGTGCAGTTTACAAGGGCTTCGATGGCCTTGGAACGGATAACCTGAGCATTTTTGCGATAGTTCTCAGAAGCCTTGGTAAGCTTTTCCATTTTTACTTTTTCTTTGCGGGTCTGGTCTACTTTTTCTTTCATTTTGTTGATCACTGCTGTCAGCTCTACTGCCGTCACCGGTTTTAAAAGGTATTCACTGACATTATACTGGATCGCTTTTTTTGCATATTCAAATTCTCCAAATCCGCTGAAGATCACGATCACAACATCCGGATAATTGTCATGAAGAAAATGGCTTAATTCCATTCCATCCATATAAGGCATTAAAATATCTGTAAGGACAATGTCTACCTGATGTGTTTTTACAAATTCTGCAGCCTGTTGTCCGTTTTCGCAGATTCCTGCCAGCTCACAGTCCAGTCCTTTCCAGTCAATATTCTCTTTAATTGCATCTCTCACAAGAATCTCATCATCTACAAGAAGTACACGATACATAAATGCAAAAATCCCCCATCTTAGATTTTATAAAATTTTCCTAGAATGTATCTTACCATAAACTATGGGAATATGGAATATGACATCTTCTGCAAATAAAATAAAAATCCGCCAGCATTGTTTCATCAAACAATTCCTGACGGATTCTTTCTATATTATATATATTTTATTTCACAATCACTCCATCCTCATCCCAGAGGTCATGCCAGTCGTTTGCGCCCTCCCAGAGGAATACCTGACCTTTTACAAGGCGGTTGCCTTTTTCCAGAGTGGAGATGATTTCCATTTCCTCTTCTGTCAGAGGATCTTCTGTCACGCATTTCAGATTGGAAGCAAAGTTATGTACAGAAAATGGAATGGAGATTTCCCCTCTCTGATGCGCCCATTTCAGAGCAATCAGCGCCGGATGTACACCGTGAGCCTCTGCAATAGCTTTCATTTCCGGAAGCTGAAGATCTGCCACATCCTCCGGGCAGATATCTCTTTCCGGTCTTCTTGGGGAACCAAGAGGCATGTAGCCTACCGGCTGGATGTTGTGAGCCACCAGATAATCATAAAGCTCCTGCTGCTGGAAGCATACATGAAGCTCCAGCTCGCATGCCGCCGGTTTGATCTTCATAAGCGGAAGCACTGTCTCCAGCTTCGGAATGGTCATGTTGGAAATACCAATATAGCGGATCACACCTTTTTCCACAAGCTCCTCACACTGACGATAGGTATCCATAAATTCTTCTACGCTGAAAGGTCTGGAATCAGGATTTCTGGAATCCACATCACATCCCGGCGCATGATAGTTCGGAAATGGCCAGTGAATAAAATACATGTCCACATAATCGCACTGAAGATCCTGGATGCTCTTTCTGCAGGCTTTTTCTACATCTCTGTGCATGTCGTTCCATACCTTTGTCATGATAAAGAGATCTTTTCTCTCTACAACGCCCTGGTCAAAAGCATCCTTAAATACCTTTCCGATCTGCACCTCATTGCCATAGCAGGCAGCACAGTCAAACATGCGGTAGCCACAGCGTACTGCACCGGCTACTGCTGCGGAAACATCTTCTGCGGAAACACGGTCGGAACCAAAAGTTCCCATTCCTACACAGGGAACCTGTTCTCCAGAAGGAAGTGTTACTTTCGGCACAAGTGCCGGATCAATAAATTCTGCCATTTTTTCTTCTCTCCTTTTTTATATTTTTCATGAAAATCCTGCTTTTTCAGCAAATGTCCATCACATTCTTGTAAGCTTAATCTCAGGAAGTAGCTTTTCCATATCCTCCATACAGAAAAATCCGGTTTCTTCGCGCATGGCCGCAGCTGCAGAAACAGCACTTGCTTTTCTCAGCATTTCTGGAAGGGACAGTCTCTCCTCTATGCCAATTGCAAATCCCGCGATCATGGCATCGCCGCAGCCTACTGTATTTACCGCATCGATTTTCGGCACCTCGGCCCGAAATGTTCCCTCTTCTCCCACAACAAGAGAGCCATCTGCACCAAGAGAAACCGCCACAATCTCCACACCGTTTCTGTGGATCTCTTTTGCCGCCTCAATGATATCATTGATATCATCGCAGGTTTTTCCCGTAAGCATCCGGATCTCATCAATATTTGGCTTGATCAGGGTAGGCGCCGCCTGGATTCCCATTTCCAGAAGCTGTCCGCTGGTATCCAGAATGACTGGTTTTCCGGCCTCCTTTACAATTTTAACAAGACGCTGATACGCGGTTCCGTCCAGTCCTTTTGGAACGCTCCCGGACATTGCCACAATTTTTGCATCTGTTACAAGAGTACGGAATTTTTGCTCAAATCCTTCAAAATCCCTTTCTGTAAGTGTAAAACCTGGTTCCAGAAATTCTGTCTGCACATGATTTACTTCATCCCAGATATTAATGCAGGAACGGCTTTCTGCCTCCACATGATAGAATTCACTTTTGATCCCAAATGGCTTCAGAGAGTCCTCAATATAATTTCCTGCATGACCGCCTACAAATCCGGTTGCCACAACCTCTGCTCCGTATATAGAAGCCGGCTTGGAAACATTCAGACCTTTTCCTCCGGGAACATAGGAACATTCTTTTACCCGGTTTACCTGTCCCACCTGATAATCTTCCACTACATACCGCTTATCAATGGCGGCATTTAAAGTTACTGTCAGTATCATCTTAATTTTCCTCGTTTGATAAAAGGATTTTTCCTTTTACAAGACCTGGCGTTTTATAAAGCTGGAAAGCCTCCTGAGCCTTGCTCATAGGAATCTTTTTGTAGATAAATCCAGGATCAAATTTCAACTGTCCAGTTGCAAAATAATGAGCGGTAAGCTCCCATTCCTTTCCCGGGAACGGAGCGCTGTAGGACATCCAGGAACCGGTGAGTTTAAATTCTTTACGGTTCATATTCTCCCACTGTGCCGGAGTGAAAGAAAGTTCCTGATGAGGAGTGCCAATAAAGCATACATGTGCTTTGTTTGCCGCCAGTTCAAATGCCATATGCATAGTTGGGATCTGACCTGCTGTTTCAAACACATAGCCGTATCCTTTGTTTTCCGTAATCTCCATAGCAATTTTCATGTAATCTTCTTTTGTGGTATTTACTACTTCATCTGCACCAAGACGTTTCGCCAGTTCCAGACGCTCATCGCTGATGTCAAAAACTACCACCTTTTTGGAACCGAAAATCTTTGCCCACTGCATGGTAAACATACCAATGGTACCGCCTCCAAGGATTGCAACACATTCACCGCCCTGATAGTCATTCTGCAAAAGACCGTGAAGAGCTACGGTAGAAGGCTCAAACATAGCCCCCTGCTCATAGGGAACGGAAGCATCGAAAGGAACTGCGTTCTGTTCCGGAACTACCACATAATCCGCATTGCTTCCCTGCTCTCTGGAGCCGATAAAACTGTAATGTTTACAGAGAGAATAATTTCCTTTCTGACAGTCCTCACATTTCATACAGGGTACAAGAGGTGCTCCGGATACCCGGTCTCCCACCTTTACCTTTGTAACACCCTCTCCGATCTCTACTACGTCGCCGGAAAACTCATGTCCCAGAACAATGGGATAAAAATGTACGCCATTGTGAAGTACACGTGGAATATCAGAACCGCAGATGCCGGAATAACGCACCTTGATCTTCACATACCTCGGTTTTACCTCCGGCTCCGGGATTTCCAGATACTGCACATCCTCATTTGCTACAACTACTGCTGCTTTCATTATCAAAACACTCCATTTCTTTATGCTTTTTTCATAAGACCGGATAAAGACCGGTATAATTCCAGATAAGTTTCATAATTCTTGTCATATACTGCTTTTTTCTCCGGGTCTGGCTGATGTTTTCTGGTTACCTTTACAGTCTGAGCTACCGCCTCTTCATAATCCTTATAAAATCCTGTGCCCACACCTGCCAGAAGTGCTGCTCCCAGAGTAGTTGCCGTATCTGAAGCAGGAACTGCCATTGTTTTTCCGGTAATATCTGATTTAATCTGCGTCCAGAGAAGAGAGTTTGCAGATCCACCCATAGCCCGGAGAATCTCTGCCTTCGCACCGGCTTTTTCTGCTGTTTCCAGATTATGACGGAGAGAAAATGCCACCCCTTCCATACAGGCGCGTACCATATGACCTTTTGTCTTAGAAAAATCAAGTCCATAAAATACGCCTTTTGCATGAGGGTTCCATATAGGTGATCGTTCTCCAGCCATATAAGGAAGGAATACAAGCCCGTCACATCCAGGTTTTACTTTTTCAGCAATCTCATTAAGCTGATCCAAAGAAGAGATTCCTGTCTGTTCTTTTATCAGACGCTCGTAATCAGCAAATTCCCTCTCAAACCAGCGCATAACACCGCCTCCGCCTGTGGTTCCGCCCTGAAGGAGCCACTTTCCCGGAATCACATGGAATCCCAGGATCAGTCGGGGATCTGCCTGATATTTTTCAATACAGATACTCATTCCCCCAGCCTGTCCGCCCTGTTCCTGTGTCTCTCCAGAATATATCACGCCTGCGCCTAATGTTCCGCAGGCTGCGTCAAGACCACCAGCTGCCACAGGAGTACCTTCCGCAAGTCCGGATTCCTCTGCTGCTTTTTTTGTTACTGTTCCTATAATACGATCACTTGGAACAATCTCTGGAAGAAAATCCCTGGGAATTCCCATTTTTTTGCACATTTCTTCATCCCACTGCCCGGTACGCATATCGAAACAGTGAAGTCCATATCCCTGGGAAAGATCCTGAGATATCTGACCAGTCAGTTTAAAAGCGATGTAACTGTTGGACTGGAGGATCTTATAGATTTTGCTGTACACCTCCGGAAGATTTTCCTTATACCAGAGAATCTTTGCCGTAGTGTAGGAAGGCTGAAGGGAATTTCCGGCAATACGGAAAATTTCCTCTTCTCCAATTTCTTCATTTAAACGGTCACAGATGGACTGCGCTCTGGTATCCATCCAGATAGGCGTATTGGTAAGTACTTTTCCGCCTTTGTCAATGG
>ENA-ORMO01002550-ORMO01002550.1-human-gut-metagenome-genome-assembly--contig:-NODE-2550-length-14198-cov-11.538075_pt1 | contig 14198 bp, 7 predicted proteins | sample MGYA00242106_ERZ509001 | MGnify/ENA primary metagenome ERZ509001 (study PRJEB26280, sample SAMEA2338736) | human gut metagenome | biome: human gut; feature: human-associated habitat; material: faeces... | reverse complement strand
GTCCCACGCGGGTCACGTCGTCGCAGAGGTAGGGGTTGCGGAAGCGCCCGATGATCTTGTCGATATAGGCGAAGTGGGCCTCGCGGTCGAAGCCGTAGAGCGCCACCAGCCCCCGTCCGCTTTCGCGCATGGCGGCTTTCACGATGGTATGGATATGTTCGTCAGAGATGCTCTGGCAGATGGTCATGTAGCCTTTCATCCGTCCCAGGTAAGCCGTGATGGCGTGGCCGGTATTGAGCGTGAAGAGCTTGCGCTCGATATAGGCGATCAGGTTGTCGGCCGGATTCATGCCGGGGATTTCGGGCACGGCGCCCTTGAATGCGGCGCGCTCGACGTTCCATTCGAAGAAGCGTTCGACGACCACGTCGATCGGGTTCTCGCTCTTGACTGGCGGCACGATGCGGTCGACCGAGCAGTCGGGGAAGCCGACGTACTGCTCGCACCAGTCACGCTGGGCCTCGTCGAGGTGCTTGAGGACAGCCTCCCGGAGCTGTGTGGTGGCGCGGACGCCGTTTTCGCAGGCGATGACATTGAGCGGCTTGGTGACGCCTGCATCCCTGCGTGCGGCGATACCCGCCGCGATGGCTCCGGCGATGCGGGGCAGCACGGTCAGCCCCACCGCCGTGGTGACGAGTTCCGCCCCGGCGATCTGGGCAGCAAGTTCCGGGCTCCGGGAGTCCATTGCCGAAATGTCGGTAATGCGCATCTGCTCGCAGACCGTGTCCATGATCTGAACCGTATAGGCCCTGTCCGAGTTGATCCTCGCGACGACCTGTTCGTTCACATCGGCGAATACCACATGGTAGCCCGCCTGTTCCAGCACGGCGCCGATAAATCCGCGGCCGATGTTCCCGGCTCCGAATTGAATAGCTTTCTTCATTGCATTCGTGGTTTAAATATAGCTTCTGTAACAAAATACCGTATCGGTTGCCGCGGCCCGTCGCAGCGCTGAGCCCCGGCGGCGTATGCCCTGCGCCCTATTCCCAGAATATGCGGGTGTAATACCTGCCCTTGCCGAGGATGCAGTTCGTGAATTCGACCTGCTCGCCCTGCCTGATGTCGATGCGCAGCACCTGCCCCGCATAGACGGGCATGGGATAGTCGTAGGAGGCCGGACGGACGGCGAAACGCAGGTCGGACTTGTTGGCGATCTCGAACGTGCGTTTGGTCTTGTTGACCTGGCGGATCTCGCGGATTTCGAGCGCAGCGTCTATCATCTGGCCGATGTACTCCCCGCGCCCCATCAGGTTGCCGTCGAAGCAGGCCAGGGCCCGCCCGGCGAGGAGTGCTTCGTGGATCGCCCCGGCCGTGCGGGCGGTGGCGAAGACCAGGGTCATCGGACGGCTGCCGCGCACGGGATAGATGCTCCCGCTCATATAATGTATGTCGCTGTTGGCGAACGGCACGAGGCCGTACTGAACCGCGTAGTCGAATGCGCGGGGATAGGATTCGGTCTTGTTGAACACCTCGACGCCGCGGAGTTTGCCCTGGGCGATCAGGTGTTCGTGGACGGGATAGATGTCGCTTTTCCGGTCGGGGTAGCCGGGATGGTTCCACAGCAGGAAGGCGCCCTGGCGGCAGGCCTCCTCGACAGCCTGCATCTCGTCCTCGACGTCGAGTTTGTCGGCATCCCGGATAAAGAGCGTGCAGATGTGCCCCAACGGCTTCTTGCGGGTGATTTCCGCACCGGGGATCACGATCATCCCGATCATGTCGCCGCGTGCCTTGGCAAGTTCGTAGGGTTTATTGAGGCCGCAACGGATGATGTCGGCGTTCTTGTGCACCTCGATGTGGTCGGTCATGGCGATCGCGTCCAGTCCGTCGTTCCACGCTTCGTTGACCCGGCCGACGGGCCACACCTGTCCGTCGGAGATGTCGGAATGGACGTGGAAATCGCATTTGAGCGTGATATAGCCGCCGATGTCGGGTATGCGGAGGTATTGGCGGTAGTTCTGGCGGCTGACGGCCTGATGGACGTGGACATCGTCGTTATGCAGTTGTGCGGCGGCGGTCAGGGCACAGAAAAGGGCAAAAAATGCGAGGGTAAGGTTTTTTCTCATCGGTCGTGTAGTTTGGTCGTGTCATATTAAATACAACCGATCGCGGGAAACCACCTAACCGGATTACAAAAAAATTAAAAAAGGTACCGGACATTGTTTCGTTCGGCGAGAATGTTTATTTTTGTACCGAATCTGATTATCCGATGGAGAAAATCTCGCTAATATCACGGGTTCGCGCGGGCGACCGCAAGGCGTTCGACGAACTGTGCCGGAAATATTACGCCATGCTGGTTTCCTACGCCCGTCTGTTCCTCAGAGACGACTGGGCCGAGGACGTGGTGCAGGACGTGTTCTACAACGTATGGCAGCGGCGGGAGACGCTCGACGATTCGAACTCGCTGTACAAGTACCTGCTGCGTTCGGTCTACAACCGCTCGCTCAACTACCTGGACAAGAACAGGCGCGCCGGCGAATACGGCGCCTACTACCGGGAGCGCATCGCCGCGCTGGGCAGTTCGTACTATGCACCCGACAACAGCCCCGTCGTGCAGAAACTCTACAACGACGACCTGCGCGCCAGCCTCGATGCGGCCATCGAGTCGCTGCCGCCCAAATGCCGCGAAGTGTTCCGTCTGAGCTACATCGAAGACCTTTCGAACCGCGAGATCGGAGAGCAGCTGGGCATTTCGCCCCGCACGGTGGAAAACCACATGTATGCGGCGCTCAAGCAACTGCGCCGGAAACTCTCCAAGGAACAACTGTTGCTGCTGCTTTCGCTGCTCTTCATGCGGGGCGTATAGGCCGGAGCGGCACAGACCCCAAGGCGTCGGGATACATAGTATCCCGGCGCTTTTTCGTTTGATCCCGCTCCCGATTTTTTCAATTTCCGGTAAGTGGTTTGGGCGGGTCGACTGTATGTATCTATGAACACCGCCTAAACTACACGACCGATGGAAACGACATTCCCGAAGGCGCCTTCAGCCGCCGATAGCACCCTCATTCGCAGAGGTGCCATGAATTTGATATATAAATATATCGTATGATTTACCTGCACGATGGCTTTAAATGTGTTTTTCCGCCGTCAGAGCCGGTGCGCGACAGCCGTACGAAAGGTTTGCCCGGCACGGGCAAACCCTGCAACCCGTATTTCCACCAACCAAATATTTCTTAACCAACAAAACAAAACCATGCGAAAAATTTTTCTTTTCACAGCAGCAATGCTGGCGATCGCAGGCTGTTCGGAGGACAACACGCATCCGAAGGTATCCCCCGTGGACGAACCTTCGGCGGATGCCGTGACGATCCTTGCGACGATCGATGCGATCCCGTCCGCTACCGGGGACGGCGAGGCGTATGCTCCCCTATGGCAGGAAGGCGACCAGATCATCGTCGGCTACAAGGGGGTGTCTTATGTGTACGAAACCTACGATGCCGGCAACGGTGTCGAGTTCCATCCGGTGGCCCTCTCGCTGCCCGCGGACGCTCGCGGCGAAGTGACGGCCTATTTCAAGGCCGTCAACGGCGTATTTGCGGTCGGTGCCGACCAAACGGGCGCTACCCTGCCGATGTATGCCTATGAGGCCGATGCCGCACCCGCCCAGGGCAGCCTCGGCCTGCACTTCAAGCCGCTGGCTTCGGTGCTGTCGCTCACGATCGGCAAGGAGGCTTCGAAGACCATTTCGAAAATCACGCTCGAACCGGTCGACCCCGACGGTGTGGAGGGGCACCTGGCCGTATCGGAGGCCGTGGTCGATCCCCGGACGGGTGCGGTGACCGTCGGCGAGGATGCCGCGGTGTCGGACATCCTTACGATGGAGATCGGCGAAATGTCGCTGGTGCAGGCCCAGACGGTGAATTTCCTGATCGCCAGCGGTACGAAGGTGGACGGCGGGCTGAAGGCGACGATCTCCTGTACGGACGGGAGCGTCTTCGTCAAAAACCTGTTCGAAGGGCAGGAAGTGGCCTTTGCGGGGAACTGCGTCGGAGCTGCGACCGAGCTTTTCTTCCGGCTGAGGATCGCCACCTATGAAGACATGGTGAACTTCGCGCAGGAGTGCGCCGACGACAACGGCGGTGCCATCGTCGACCTCCAGGCCGACATCGACATGCGGAATGTCCCGTGGACGCCGGTCGAGAATTTCACGGGGACGTTTAACGGCAACGGCCACCGTATCTACAATATCAACGTATCGGCCGACGGGCGTTATGCCGGGTTCTTCGCCTATGCCAAGGGAGCGATCTCGGATGTGGTTTTCGGGTCGAAGGACGGCACGTCCTATGACGGGACGAGCCGTATCGAGCTCAAATACAGCGCCGACACCGATACGTGGTGTTATGCGGGCATCGTCGCACAATCGAACAATACGCTCACCGGCGTGACCAGCTTCGTACCCGTGACCGTCTCGGCGGATTCCCGATGCAAGTCGCGCACGGGCGGCATCGTCGGCAGCCTGTATAACGGGAAGATGAGCGGCTGCAGGAACTACGGCGCGGTGAGCAACGTGGCGACGGCGGGCGTGGCGAGCTATGTGGCCGGCATCGCGGGCATCGTCGACGGCTCGGGCGACGCGGCCGGGGCGATCACGCTGGACGGATGCCACAACCACGGCCCGGTGATGACTTCGCTCGGGCTGGGCAACGCCGTGGCGGGAATTACGGCCTCGGTGATGAAGACCGCGGTCAATACGACCATCAGCAACTGCACCAATGCGGGCGAGATCCGGTTCGACAACGCGGGCGCGTCGGCAGCCCACCGCATCGGCGGTATCGTCGCCTATATCGTGGACAGCTGCCCGACGCTGGTGATCGACAACTGCACTAACAAAGGCACCGTCGTCTCGAACATGAACGGCAACTGCTTCATCGGCGGGATCGCGGGCGTGAACTATGCGGCAGCGATCCGGGATTGCACGAACGAAGCCGAGGTGAAATTCGTGCAGGCCAATGCCGCAGGCGCGGGTTACCTCTGCATCGGCGGCATCGCGGGGCAGACGTACAGCGGGGCGAAGGTCACGGGCTGTGCCAACAGGGCGGCCGTCAGCTCCGACAAACTGCAGGTGACCCGCATCGGCGGTATCGTCGGTACGCACAACGCCAGCACGATAGACGACTGTTCGAACAGCGGCGACATCACCCTGGCCTATACGGCGACGGCCAACAACTGGGAGGCCGCAGGCGGCATCGTGGGTTTCTACGACGGCACGGACGGCACGGCGGTGACCAACGGCTGCACGAACAGCGGCAAGGTCTCGGCGACGGTAAATTCCAGCAACGCCAATATCGGCGCCGGAGGCATCGCGGGCATCATCAAGTCGGGCCATGCGACCAACAACACCAACGACGGTGCGGTCTGGATGCACAATGCCCAGGCGGGCAAGAGCTCCTATGCGGGCGGCATCGTCGGCTACGACTACAATACCAAGGACAAGTCGGCCGTCACGGGCAATGTCAACAATGGTGCGGTACAGGCCACCGTCGAGGGCACTTCGGCGCTGCTGGCGGCCGGGGGCATCATCGGACGCAACGACGTGGGCGCCGTGTCCGGATGCAGGAACTTCGGCGCGGTGGCATGCGCGCTGCATGCGGGGGCACTCGTGGGCTGGAACAAGCACAGCGTGGAGGACAGCGCCGCAGGCGGTTCGGTGAACGGTACAGCACTCACCGGGACGAACTATGCGGAACTGGCGGTTGGCTTCCAGGACGGGGGCTCGTCGTCGGGCATCACCTTCGGGGAGAAATAGCCCGGCAAATCATTAATTACTTAACTGAAAGAAACCTATTATGAAAAGAGTCCTTACGACACTTTTGAAAAGTGTATGTATAATTGCTCTGGTGCTGTGCGGGATGGACGCGCAGGCGCAGGGCAACCTCGTAACGGGTGCGGTCAGGGATGCGAAGGGCGAACCGGTGATCGGCGCCACCGTCATCGTGAAGGGAACCGCAACCGGCGCGACATCCGGGGCCGACGGCCGCTATTCGATCCAGACGGGCCCCGATGCGACGCTCGAATTCAGCTTCATAGGCTACAAGAAACAGGAGGTGCCCGTAGGCACCCGCTCGGTGATCGACGTTAGGCTCGAAGAGGATGCGCTGATGGTGGACGACGTGGTGGTGATCGGTTACGGCACGCAGTCGCGCCGCACGATCACGGCCGCAGTTTCGAAGGTGGACGGCGAGAAACTCGCCGGCGCCCCGGTCAACTCCATCGGCGATGCCCTGAAGGGACGTGTCGGCGGCGTGCGCGTATCGTCGGCCGACAACCAGCCGGGTTCCGACCCCGTGTTCCTGATTCGCGGCGGTTCGTCGATCAACCAGTCGAACGCCCCGATCATTATCATCGATGGCGTGAACCGTGAAATGACCGGCCTGAACCCCAATGACATCGAGTCGATCGAGGTGCTGAAGGACGCCGCTTCGGCGGGTATCTACGGTGCCCGCGCCTCGAACGGCGTAATCCTCATCACGACCAAGAAGGGCAGCATGGCACGGGGCCCGCAGGTGACATTCGAGGCGCAGGCCGCATGGACTTCGCCCGCCGTGAGGTTCGACCTGATGAACGGCGGCGACTACTTGCGCACGATGCGCACGATGCTGAACGAATACCCTTCGACCTACGCCTACGGCTCGGGCATCCTGACGGGCGCCAACTCCGCCGGTATCGGCAACGGCGACAATTCGGTGTGGACGCCCAAATTCGTGGATACGCCGGCCGATGTCCCCGCAGGCTGGAAGGTGATGGTCGACCCCATCGACCACTCGAAACTGATCGCCTACCAGGACAACGACCAGCAGAAGCAATGGTTCGACGACTCGTACTGGATGAACTACTACGTCGGCGTGAACGGCGGCAACGACAAGGTGCAGTATGCCGCGTCGGCCGGCTACACGAAGGACGGCGGCATCGGCATCAACACCGATTTCTCGCGTTTCACCTTCCACGGCAACACCTCGTTCAAGATACTCAGGAACCTGAAGGCGACGACCGTGTTCGACTACTCGGAAACGAAGGGCAACACGCTCCCTTCGTCGGGTATCGCCACCTACTGGACGACCGTGGGCCGCGGCATGTTCATGCCCGCCACGCACCGCGACTACCTGGACGACGGCACGCCCGCCCAGGGAACCAACAACACGACCATCTCGGCCGCATGGTTCGACCGTTACTATACGAGCAACTACACGGCACGCCGCATGACGGCCAATTTCAACCTCGAATGGGAAATCGTCGACGGGCTGCGCGCCGTGATGCAGGTTGCCAACCACAACTATTACAGGATCGACAACCAGCGCCTGGCGGGCAACGCGATCTCCAACCAGCGCCGCACCTACGAGAAGTGGGGGCAGACCAACCGCTTCAGCACGCAGGGCTACCTGAACTACCGCAAGACCTTCGCGCAGGATCATACGATCGAGGGCACGGTCGGGTTCGACTACATGAAAAACACGGTCAACGGCCTTTCGCTGACGGTCACGGGCGCCGATTCGGACAAGGTGCCGACGCTGGCCGCAGGGACGGACGCCACGGGCTGGGCGGACACCAACACCAACGAGGCGCTCTCCTCCTATTTCGGGCGCCTGAACTACGACTACAGGAAGAAGTACCTCTTCATGTTCACGTTCCGCGCCGACGGCTCGTCGAAATTCGCCGAAGGAAACCGCTGGGGATATTTCCCTGCGGCGTCGGCCGGCTGGGTGGTCTCGGAGGAGAAATTCTGGAACGTGCGCAATTTCAACAGCTTCAAGATACGCGCCTCGTACGGCCTGACGGGTAACAACTACATCGGCCTTTACGATGCCTACGGAGGGTTCGGCGCAACGTCGATCTACAACGGTGCGAGCGCCATCCTGCCCACGGCGCTGCCCAACATGAGGCTCAAATGGGAGACCACCCATCAGCTGGACATCGGCGTCGACATGGGATTCTTCAACGACCGCATCCGCCTGATGGCCGACTATTACAACAAGAAGACCACCGACCTGCTTTTCAGCGTCACGCTGCCCGATACGTCGGGTTACGGCTCGGCCCGGCAGAACGTCGGTTCGGTACGCTTCTACGGCGCTGAGGTGGAACTCTCGACGGTGAACATCCAGAGCAAGAACTTCATCTGGACGACCGACTTCACCTACTCGTTCAACATGAACAAGGTGTTGTCGCTCCCCGACGAGTACAGGTACAAGGACGTCGACGGCAAGGATGCATGGCGTATCGGCGGGTACACGATGTCGGAGACGGGATTCCGTTTCGGCGGCACGGCTGTCGGCGAACGCATGGGGCGCATCTACGGCTACAAGACCGCCTACATCATCGAAACCGAGGCGCAGGCCGACGCGGCGCTGTACGACGTCAATTCGCACGGCATCCGCCGTTCGGACGGCCGTTCTATCGCCGGCCGCAAGGACATCGGCGACTACGAATGGCTCAACCGCGCCGGGTCGGCGCGTACGGCGGACGGCAGCGAGCAGATCAACGACGAGGACATGTTCCTGCTGGGGTACGTGACGCCCCACTCCACCGGCGGTATGAACAATACCTTCAAGTACAGGAACCTCTCGCTGTCGGTCTACGTCGACTATGCGCTGGGGCACTCGGTCTACAACTACATGTATACGCGCGGCCTGCAAACCTCGATGGGCAACTGCAACTGGAACCTCATCTACGATGCGAACGACTGCTGGCAGAAGCCGGGCGACAACACCAAGCTGGCGCGCCTGTCGGCCAACGACGCCGACGGCGGCAACAAGAACTATTCGCGCATCTCGGACATCAACGTGCAGAAGGGCGATTACCTCTGCCTGCGCGACGTGACGCTGTCGTACAGCTTCCCCAAGCGGTGGATCGGCAAGCTCGGGCTGGGCAACCTGACGGTCTCGGTCTCGGGCAACACGCTGGTATACTGGACGAAGGTCAAGGGCGTGTCGCCCGAGTCGGCGGTGGCCTCCTCGGGATCGAGCACGGGCATGTACAGCGCGGTGAACACCAGCTCGGCCGATTATAACATTTACCCGCCCACGCGCAAGGTGATGTTCAGCCTGAAGGCCACGTTCTGAACGGGATGATTCTCAACAACTAAATCGAATATACGAATATGAAATTCCATAAGCTATATATTGCAGCGATAGGCGCCGCCTCGATGGCGATGGCGGGGTGCGAGCTCGATATCGTCAACTCCGACCAGCTCAACACGACGAACATGTGGGTGGACGAAAGCGATGTCACGGGCGCGACGACGGGTATCTATTTCGAATTGCGCAACGCCTTCCGGCAGAATTACACGAACCAGTTCTTCTGGGGCGAACTGCGCGTCGGGCCCGCCATGTGGGACCGCGGTACGAACCGTTCGCTGATGGACTCGGACATGCTGGAGGTATTGCACAGCCTGCTCAACGGGGGCACGTCGTCGGTAAGCTGGACGAACCTCTACACCTGTATCAACCAGTGCAACTCGGTGATAAAGTACGCGCCGTCGGTCGAAATGTCTGACGAGACGCGCAGCTACTGCCTCGGGAACGCCTATTTCGTCCGGGCATACGTCTACTACTGGATCGCCCGCGTATGGGGCGACGCGCCCGTCATCCTGACGCCCACCGAGAGCACCGGGCGGGAGATTTACCCTTCGCGTTCGCCCCGGGCCGAGGTATACGCCCAGGTGGCGCAGGACATCGAAAGCGCGCTCACGCACATCACATCCAACGCCAAGGGCTGCTATTATGCCACGGTGGACAACATCAACATGCTGAAGGCCGACTTCGCGCTGTGGATGTACGCCGCACAGAAAGGCGGCGATTCCTACCTGACGATGGCCGGGGAGGCGCTCGACGCCGTTACGCGCACGCCGCTGCTCGGCAAGTTCGCCGACGTGTTCGACGTGAAGAACAAGGCCAACAAGGAGATCGCCTTCGCGCTGCATGTCGATGCGACGAACGAGGTGCATTCGGCCAGCTACATCCAGCGTTTCATCTGGGGCTCGACGCAGGTCAAGGCCTCGTACCGCAACGTCGAGGGCGGCGTGCCGGTATCGAGCAACCAGTGGTTCTGCTATGCGGACGAATTCATCGGAGAGCTGAAGCGGAACAAGGAGCAGAACAACGACCAGCGCAGCGACGTGACCTATATGGAGCGCACGGGCGTGAGCGACATGTACGAAAAGGTCGGATGGCCCAACAAGTTCACGGGCGACTGGTCTTCGGGGACGCTGCTCTACGACGATGACCTGATCCTCTACCGGTATGCGCAGTACTATATGTTCCGTGCCGAGCTGTACTATTACAGGAAACAGTACAAGGAGGCGCTCGGGGAGCTGAACGTGGTCGCGCAGCGCGCCTACGGAAAGGCCGACTTCTACACCTCGGCCACGCAGCAGGACGTGCTCGAAGCGCTGGCTGCGGAGAACCGCTGGGAATTCGCCGAGGAGGGCAACCTGTGGTTCACCTACATCCGCCTGGGTTACATCGACACCTACTGCCCGCTCAAATACTGGCCCAATACGGGTGTCGAGGGCGGCGTGGGCGGTTCGACGAACCCCAACATCTACCTCTTCCCGATCTCGACCTCGGCGATCAACAAGAACAGCAACCTCAGGCAGACCGAAGGCTGGTCTTAATCCATTTACCCAACAGAAAACTATTCAGCTATGAGAAAATTCATATCCGGCCTGCTCGCCATCGCCGCCGCGGCATTCACAGGCTGTTACGAGTCGGGCACCGATGCGGACAACACGAGCCGGGAGGCGCGCATCTCGATTTCGCCCGCCGCGATCAGGTTCGATGCCGACGGGCGGACGACGGACGGACTGGCGTTCGGCACATACATCGTGACGGTGAACCCCTACGGCAAAATGTATAGCGACTGGTATGCCGAACTGGTCGGCACCGACTGGGCCACGCTCGACTACCATACGGCCTCGCCCGACGGCGCGGTCGAAAAGGCGCTGCGGATCACCTGCTCCGCGAATACGGACTACAAGCGCACGGGAACGCTGCGCGTAACGCTCTCCAAGACGGGCGAAAGCGTCGATTTTCCGATCACGCAGGTCGGGCTCAAACCCGATGCCACGCTCACCCTCTCGACGGAATCGGACATCGAAATGATGGCCCTGGAGCCTGCCGAGGTGACTGTGGCCTTCGAGACCAACATGCCCGCCTCGACCGTCACGGCCGAGCTGGAAGTGGGCGTGGAGTGGCTCACCTGCACGCTCGACAGGGAGGCCGGGACGGTCGTCCTCGCGGCTTCGGACAACACCTCGCCCACCGACATGCGGGAGGCGACGGTGACTGTGAGCGCCGGGACGGAGGATACGAGCCTCGCCACAAGGCAGATCAAGGTGCGGCAGCTGGCCAACGAAACCTACCTGTTTATTTACGGGTCGGGCATACCCCACTTTGCGGCTTTCGGCGATGCCGCACAGATGAACAAGAACGACCTGGTGTTCGGCCTCGACCACTATTTCCGCAGCGGCAAGGTGATCCTCTCGACTTCGCGTACGCCGGACGCCTATCCGCGCTATGCGCTGACGGCCGACGGCAAGCTCGCCGTACTGGCCGACGCGGCAGCCGAGGCCGCGGCGCCCGAGCTCGCGTTCGGCATTGCGGGGATGAACGCCCTGCGCGTGACGATCGCGCTCGACGACGACAACAACGTGGTGGCAGCCGACTCGAAGGCCGAGTTCACGCGCATCTCGACCCTGAACAGCATGCCCGAATCGGAACTGGCCGGCTACCCCACCAAGGAATACGTCACGCGTGACGGAAAGACCAAGACGTGGATGACGACCGGCCTGCACTGGAACGGCGGCGCGGCGATGGGCACCTACAAGCTGGGCAGCGGTCTGGTCGGGGGCTCGAAGACGGGCGGTTACAACGAAGCGGAGTATTCGATGCGCAACCCGGCCTATGACACCGAGGAGAACGGCGGTACGCTCAAGGAGCTGATGATGCCCGACGGCGTGACGACGCGCGCTTCGGTCTACGGACGCCTTTACAGTTCGTACGAAACGCTGACGGGCGACCCGGCCGGCGCGCTGAGCCCGGCCCTGCTGATGCCTTTCCCGCTGGGAGGCGCCGGGACGGTGGTCGTGGATGCCGTGGGCAACAGCATCACGCTGGAACCGATCCTCAAGGCCGACCTGAAAGACTACGCGGCCTCCGACGGCGGCAATACGCAGGCCGAGGCCGACCACCCGTCGCTCTCGATGCAGGTGCAGGGCATCTGTCCCTATGGCTGGCATATCGCCAACATGTCCGACTGGAAAGACCTGATCTACGCGGTGGCGGAGTCGTCGAAGAGCTATTCGGACTACCCCGTGGCGGCTGCGACGGCATCGTACGGCGCCATGACCTCGGGCAATGCGGCCAATGTGGCGGCGCACCTGCGCTGCAAGGAGTGGCAGGACGCCGAGTTCAACCCCGCGACCGTTATTTCGAACGGTGCCGAGGCCTTCGCTTTCAACCTTTACCCGCAGGGGTGGCGCCTCTACAAGAGCGGCTACGACTACTGCGCCAACTCGGGCAACGTGCGCTTCTACTGCCTGATTCCGATGATGGGACAGACGACGGCCTCGAAGATGGCCCTGTGGCGCGCCTACTGTACGACCTCGGCCGATATGGTATTCGACGACGGGTTCGACGTGGGCAACGGTTCGGGAGCCGCGGTGCGCTGTGTGAAAAATTACGAGAATTTCTGAATCCGGAGCGGGCCGGACGGGAGAACGCCCCAGTCCGGCCCGGGCTCCGGCCATGGAACGACAACGAATAAAAAAAGAAAAACCTATGAAATACGATAAAATGCTTATGCTCCTCACCCTTGTCGCAGCCGGCCTGGCGGCAGGATGCAGCGACGACGAAGATCCGCTGAAGGACTGGACGGGGCCGTCGAAGCCCGGCTCCGAGATCAAAACCCCGGCCGAGGTCGGCAACCGTGTCGTCGCGCACCGCGGCGGTTCGACGGAGGCAGGGACACGGCAGTTCCCCGACAATTCGGTGGCGGCGCTCAACTATGCCATCGGGCTGGGCTGCTACGCGTCGGAGTGCGATATTTACCTTACGAAGGACGACGATGTCGTGGTGGCGCACGCATCGGCGGGGTGTTACATCAATAACCTCAAGCCGTGGGAGCATACGCTCGCCGAACTGCGTGCCGCAGGGACGCTGGACAACGGGGAACAACTGCCTTCGCTGGCCGACTTCATCGACGTGGTGCTCGAAGCGGGAACCACGCGTCTGTGGCTCGACGTGAAGAACATTACCATCGACGGTAAATCGACCGAAGAGGGGCGCGAGGCTTCGGCCAGGGCGTGCGAGCGGGCGTGCGAGATCATCGAGGAGATGGACGCGCAGAATTTCTGCGAGTTCATCGTCACGGGCAACGCGACGAAAATCAGTTCGAGCAGCCCCGTCACCATCTGGCAGCGTTCGCTCGCCGCGGCAGGCGCCGTGGGCAGCAATGCCGGGTGGATGAGCTTCCGCAACCCGGCCGATTACATCTCCTACGGCTATCCGTGGGCGAACCTCTCGACGGAAAACCTCTATTTCGAGGGGAAGACCGTGAACAAGAACGGTTATTCGGTGCAGAAATTCCTCGATGCGGGGCTGAAACTCAGCGTATACAATGCCGACCTGGATGTCGACATGGATTACTACCTGACCTACAAGGATAAGCTCTACGCCATCTGCACGAACTACCCCCGGAAGCTGCTGGGCAAGTGGAACTGACCGAACCGTTCCGTATCCTGCCCGGCACTTGTGCCGGAGGTACGGCCGGGATGATATCCGGGCTTCGAAGCCCGGATATTTTTATTACCTTTAGCCCTGCGCAACTTCGTCCATAACCCGTATTTCCCGGGATTCCAGAAAAAAAATGCACTTTTTCGAAAAAAAAGTGAAAACAGACTAGGTATTTTTGCGCCTATGGCTGTATAGTATAAGTAAAACCCTAAAAGTATACATATTGGAACGCCATACAGATACCCCTACCATAACCGACATGGAGGGACTGCTATACAGATACCTCGTCCGGCGGACGACCGGGGCCGAAGACCGGGAGATATATGCCTGGCTCGAAGCCTCGGAGCAGAACCGCGGCCTGTTCTTCGAAGTCGCGGCCGTATGGAGCGCGCACAGGACACTCGCCTCCCCCGCCACCGGCGAGCGCTGCGATGCCATGCTACGGCGGCTCAACGCGCGTATCGACGCCGACGGCGCCAT
>ENA-ORMO01002548-ORMO01002548.1-human-gut-metagenome-genome-assembly--contig:-NODE-2548-length-14222-cov-2.341921_pt1 | contig 14222 bp, 10 predicted proteins | sample MGYA00242106_ERZ509001 | MGnify/ENA primary metagenome ERZ509001 (study PRJEB26280, sample SAMEA2338736) | human gut metagenome | biome: human gut; feature: human-associated habitat; material: faeces... | reverse complement strand
ATGAGGGCCTGCCGCAAATTTGTTTTTTGCAACAGGCCCAGTCTTTGTCCATTGGTATCGCCCCGGCAAAACGCTTACCGGCGCATCACGGCTTCCGGAGCGCCAAATTCAGGCCCAAGGCCACCACCGTCAAGCCCAGAAGGAGGAGGAAGGGCGCCACATAGCCTCCGGTGGCGGTCAGTAGCAGACTGGACAGGGTGGCCACCAGAGAGCCGCCCATGAGATTGAACGTCATATAGGCCACATTGGTGGGATAATGCTTCATGCCATAGAACACAGCGGGGAATGTGGCCGTGGTGGTGGAGCAGGAGCCATAGCTCAGTCCCGTCAAGCACAGTCCCAAAACACACAGCGCCAAGGTACCAGTCAACATGGCAATGAGGATCGCTCCGGCGGCACAAATGGTGAGACAGTTGGCAATGAGCATGGTCTTCCGTCTGCCCAGGGCATCGAAGGCAGCGCCAGTGGCCATTCGGCCCAGGCCATTGCAGATGGACAGAGCGCCTACCAGCGAGGTAGCCAGTGCAGCTGGCGCCCCTACAGACAGGGCCAAATCACGAGCAAAGCTGATCACGGAGCTACCCACAGCAGACAGGCACACCAGATAGAAGAACGCCATCCAGAAGCTGGGGCGGCGGAGCATCTCCCCGGAGGTAAAGTCCTGGACTTGAGATGATTCTTCGGCCTTGTTCACCCTGGGAAATACCTGATTGGCGGCGGGCCGCTTCAGAATCAAACCCGTTAGGATCAGCACCGCACCCAAGGCCAAACCCAAAATCACATAGGTCCTTCGCCAGCCCATAGCGCCCTCAAACATGGAACTGGCCCAATTGCCCAAAACCAGGGCACTGGCCCCAAAGCCCATCATCAGGCAGCCGGAGCAGAGTCCCTTTTTATCCGGGAACCAGGCGCTGACCGTAACCACCACCACATTGTATGAAATCCCAATGCCCAGACCTGCCAAAAATCCATAGGCCAGGTACAGCAGAGCCACAGAAGTCCCAGTCAGAAGAGAGGTCAAGGCAAAACCGCCAGAGGCCAAAAGGCCTGAAATGACAATGGCAAAACGGGAACCCATACGCTTGGATATCTGGGCGCCCAGAAGGCCTCCCATGCAAAAAAATGACATGGTGATGGTAAAATTGAGGGTCAGATCAGAGGGCGACCAGCCAAATTCCACGGAAAAGGGGGCCTTTAAAATGGACCAGGCATAGAGAATGCCTGCAAAAAGCATAGCAAAGGTACCCACTGCCAGATAAAGCCAACGGATGTTTGTCTTTTGGGTGGTATTTTCCACAAGTGAACAGCTCCTTTGTAAATAATGGGGCTTGATCTTTCACGGGAGCCGTCCCGCGAAAGCAGAACAAATGGGTCGAACCATGGCGGCAAAGAAAGACTCGTACCGGCAGGATATTCTGAGTCTATCCAGCAAGTACGAGTCCTTGCACTGATGCGATTGAACCGTCGCGCCCGGAGGCGCCCACGATGATCGGGGTAGCCGGAGTTGTCTCAAAGCTTATGGGAAAGCAACCCCAGCCCACCCAATTGATAGAAAATCAATATTCATAATCCGCAGCCATACGGGTGGCTACATATTTATGAACCACTTCCTTGGCGGCCACGTGATCCGGGTGAACCTGATATCCGGCCAAAGCCTCGGCGCTGTCAAACTCGGAGTACAGGACATAATCCGCATCCCCCTGGTAGGTGGGGCAGACCTCCAGCCACTGGAGGCCAGGAATGACGCCAACCAGGGGCTCCAACGCCTGAGAGATTTCCTGTACGGCAGCCTGCTTATCACAGTCTTCCCGCAGCTGATAGATGACAATGTGCTTCACCATAACATTTATTCCTCCAACGACGATACCGGGGCTGGCAGGAGTCAGCCCCGGTATGTAGTCTGTCTTATTCCTCTACCGGAGCTTCGTCCTGGTCGTTCAGCAGTGCGCGAATGGACAGAGAAATCCGCTTGTTCTCTGCATCCACGTCGATGATCTTCACAGTCACGTCCTGGCCTTCGCTCAGCACATCGTCGGGCTTGTTGATGCGGCGGTCGGCAATCTGAGAAATGTGGATCAGGCCGTCCACGCCGGGAATGATCTCGGCAAATGCGCCGAAGGTCATCAGCTTCACAATCTTAGCCGGAACCACATCGCCAACGGAGAACTGATCCAGGAAATGATTCCAGGGATTGGACTCCGCCGTCTTGCAGCCCAGGGAGATCTTCCGCTTCTCGGGGTCAAAGGAGAGGACAAAGACATCAATCTCGTCGCCCACCTTTACCACATCTGCAGGAGTCTTAATCCGGCCCCAAGTCAGCTCCGTCACATGGACCATACCGTCCACGCCGCCGATGTCCACAAATGCGCCATAGGGCATCAGGGACTTCACCACGCCGTGGTACTTCTTGCCCACTTCGATCTCATTCCAGATCTTCTCAATGGCAGCCTTCCGGGCTTCTGCTGTCACGGCCCGGATGGAGCCAATGACTCTCCGGCGGGAACGGTTGACCTCGGTGATCTTCATCTGCACAGTCTGGCCCACCATGCCGGTCATATCGCCGCCCTTGGGAATGCCGGTCTGAGAGGCGGGAATAAACACCCGGACGCCCTTCATGTTGGCAACCAAGCCGCCCTTGTTCACTTCCGTGATCTTGCCTTCCACCACAGCCTTGCTTTCGCAGACCTCGCTTACATTGTCCCAGACTTTCAGGCCATCCAGCTTCTTCTTGCTCAGCTGGCAGGTACCCTCCTGGTCGTTGACCCGGACCACAAAGACCTCAATCTCGTCGCCCACCTTCAGGACCTCTTCCGGCTTGATGGCAGGATCTGTGCTGACTTCGTCGCAGGGAATATAACCGGCATGCTTGGTGCCCAGGTCCACCTGGACCTCGGTGGCGCCGATGTGGGTGACAACGCCGGTTACCTTATCTCCTGTATTTAAAGTTTTAATCGACTTCTCCAGCATTTCAGCGAAGGATTCCTCGATCTCAATGTTTTCGTCGCTCATTTTGTCATAGACCTCCTTTATTATCCACGCCGGCGTCGACGCGCCTGCCGTGATTCCAACATCTGAAACACCACGGAAGAAATCCGGCTCCAGCTGGGAAGCCTGATCCACCAGAATCACCTTTCCGCAGTGCTCTCGGCAAATCATCGCAAGACGGCTCGTGTTGGAACTCTTGGCATCACCCACAACAACCATAGCTTGACAGATTTCTGACATGTGTGCCGCTTCTTTTTGCCGATATTCTGTTGCTTTGCATATTGTATCAAAAATTCGGAAGTTAGTAAACTGTTTTTTTACGATTTTGACGCACAAATTCCACAAATTTGCGGTGAGGGTCGTTTGGGAAACCAGACAAATCGGCAAACCTGGAGAAGTCTCCGGCAAAGCTGCCCAACGCTCCAGCTCCTCCGGGCCCTCAAAGACCATGCCCCTCCGGCACCAGCTGGCAATGCCCACCACCTCCGGGTGGGTGCGGGTACCGATGATCACGGGGGTCCGTCCCTCCGCCTCTGCCTCCTGAACCAGGCGGTGAATCCGCTTGACAAAGGGGCAGGTGGCATCCACCACCTGGACCGGCAATCCAGCCAGGGTCTCCTCCACCTGCCTGGGTACGCCGTGGGCACGGAGCACCACCGTACTCCCCGGCCGGACCTCCTCCGGGCTGTTTGCCACCTCCACCCCCATGCGTTGGAACCGGTCCACCACATGATGGTTATGAATGATGGGCCCCAGGGTCACCACCGTGCCCCCAGCCTTTGTGGCTTCCTCCACCATGCTCACCGCCCGGTCCACGCCAAAGCAGAAGCCTGCGTATTGTCCAAGTTGTATATTCATCGGGCAATCCGCTCCTCCACAATGGCCTTCAGCGCCGCCAGAGATTCCTCCTGGTTGAGACTGGACGTATCCAGCACCACCGCATCCTTCGCCTGCTTGAGTGGGGCGATGGACCTGGTCATATCCTGGTGGTCCCGTTGCCGGATTTCCTCCAGAACCTGTTCATAGCTGACTGTGAGGCCCTGGGCTTCCAAGTCCCCCAGCCGGCGGCGGGCTCGGACCTCTGGGGAGGCCGTAAGATACACCTTCACATCCGCCCCCGGCAGCACCACAGTGCCGATATCCCGGCCATCCATCATCACGCTGTACCGTTTTGCCATGTCCCGCTGCAAATCCAGGAGAAATGCCCGGACCGCTGGCTGGGCGGAAATCAGAGAAGCCACCCGGGACATCTCCGGCGTGCGAATTTCCTCAGTCACGTCAGCGCCATTGAGGATCATATGCTGAAGCCCCCCGCCGTCATAGCGAAGCTCCAGATTCACATCATCCAGCAGCCGCTCAATGCCGTCCCGGTCCTTGGGTCCAATGCCCATGAGGGTCATGTGGTATCCCACTGTCCGGTAAATTGCCCCGGTGTCCACATATTGGAAGCCCAAATCCCGGGCTGCCTGCCTGGCCAGGGTACTCTTCCCCGCCCCCGCAGGGCCATCGATGGCCACGCTGTATACCTTTTTTTTCGTCATGGTCTCTCCCTCTGCAAGCTCCATTCTTTATTTGGTCACCCAGTTCCCGGTTACCATACAGGTGAGGTAAGCATTGATAAACGGGTCCAGCGCACCGTCCATTACGGCGTTTACGTTGGAAGTCTCACACCCTGTGCGGGTGTCCTTTACCAAAGTATAGGGCATGAACACATAATTCCGAATCTGGCTGCCCCACTCAATTTTCTGCTGGACGCCCTTGATATCGGAAATCTTCTCCAAATGCTCCCGTTCCTTGATCTCCACCAGCTTGGACCGGAGCATCCGCATACAAGTCTCCCGGTTCTGGAACTGGCTCCGCTCCGTCTGGCAGGAGACCACAATCCCTGTGGGCTTGTGAATCAGGCGGACGGCGGAGGAGGTTTTGTTGATGTGCTGGCCACCGGCGCCGGAGGAGCGGTAAACCTGCATTTCAATGTCCTCGGGGCGAATTTCCACATCGTTGGAGGTATCCGTAATTTCCGGGATCACCTCCACCGCAGCAAAAGAGGTCTGCCGCCGGGCATTGGCGTCAAAGGGAGACACCCGCACCAGGCGGTGCACGCCGTTCTCACCCTTCAAAAAGCCGTAGGCGTTGGGGCCCTCAATCATGATGTCCGCAGATTTTAGTCCCGCCTCATCGCCCTCCAGATAATCCAGAATTTTATACGTGAAGCCGTGGCGTTCTGCCCAGCGGGTGTACATCCGGTAGAGCATCTGGCACCAGTCCTGGGCCTCCGTGCCACCGGCTCCGGCGTGGAAGGACATGAGCGCATTGTTGCCGTCGTACTCCCCGGTGAGCAGGGTCTCCAGCCGCGCCTCCTCCATGCGCTGGGAGAGCTCCTCAAAACCCTCCTGAAGCTCCGGCAGCATGGAGTCGTCGTTTTCCTCCAGAGCCATCTCGCAGATGGTGAGAAGGTCCTCCATCTGCGCCGTCATGGCGTGGTATTTCTCCAGCTTGGCTTCCAGCAGCTTTGTCTGGACCACGATTTTCTGAGACCGGTCCGGATCGTCCCAGAAGCCGGGGGCCTCCTGCATGGCATGAAACCGCTCCAGCTCATTCCGGACCCGGTCCAAATTGAGAGAAGCCGCCAGCGCCTCTAGCTTCGGCTTCAAATCATTGAGTTTCAGTTTGTATTCTTCAAATTCAATCATAGCCACCGCTCACATTCTTTTTTCATATCCCGCCTATTATAATCTGGGAAAACCCCCTTTGTAAAGGGGAAACTGGCAAATTTTCAGGGAAAGTTCTTCTGCAGTGACAAGTAGCCAGTGCGCAAGAGGCCAGTGTCAGCGCTCCTCGGGTGGGTCAGTCTATAAATCCATGCTGCATTTCAGCTAAAAGGCAACGGCAAGAGCGTTGCCTGCTCTTGCCGCCATTTTATGTACACGTCTCATCTAGTCCAATAAGATCTTGTCCCAGAGTAAGGGCAATCATTTAAAGGGTGATTGTACACTCCAAGTTGCCCCCACTTGGCATTACAAGAAACATATGGGCTATTTTTTAAATCTTCTGCTAGGATCCCAGAATACTCCGGATAAAACGTGCCATAAATCTCTTCTCGCCAATATATTTTATTGCCAATACTCAAAGAAGACATTTCCCAATAGCTGCCATCAGTCATATAGAGAGTAAGATCAGACAGCCAGTAGCAGTTAGATGCCGACGTAGAATACCAGGCATATGAATGGCAATTGTACTTTAAGCAGCGCAGTCTGAAAGAAGAAACTTCCAAAGATCAAAAAGCAGCCCATCATCACGGCCGAACTATGGCCTCACTCTATCATCGTCTCCTCCGGCTCCGTCGATTCCTCCTCCGGGGCGGTAGACTCCTCCACCGGTTGGTTGTCCTGGGTTTCCTCCGGCTCTGGCGGTGCGGTCTCCTCCGTCGCTGGCGGTAGTGGTCTGGGGCAGGGTGGGCAGCTCTTGGTATTCCAGACATAGCCAACCATGTCCTCATCGTATCGGGTGATCAGCGTCCCGGCCTCCAAATCCGTCAGCACATCCACGTGATAGTACACGCCATCCAGGCAGATAATATTCCAGTACCACTCCCGGCCATTGCTGGTACCAGAAACCACCTGGCAGTCCAGCCCAACCCGGCGGCACAGCAGTCCATAGACCATAGCCACCGACCGGCTGTCCCCAGTGCCCACACACAAAAGGCTATACACTGGCGTCTCGGAGGGTCTGCTCTGAACGAAGAGGGGGCGGAGAAACGCATACAGCCGGCTTGCCTTGATTTCCTCGGAAGTCTGCCCCTCCACATAACCGGCAGCCGAATTCAGAAGCACCTGCACCTCCTGGCGCATCTGCAGGAGGGTCTCCTGGCTGGCGCTATACAGGAATTGAATTTCCACCACCCGCTCGCTTCCCTGCTCCGGATAGACCTGCACCACCACCTGGGGGCACTCCATAATGGTCTCCAGGTGATCTTCATAGTATGTCCGGACAAACAAGTCCAGATTAACCGGCTGGTAGTTGGTCACCTGGAGGGTAATGGCCGGCTCTACCCGCTCCAGGGCGGCAGTCACCCTACTTTTAATGCCGTTCTCTCCCCAAGCCGTCTGAATGGCCTGAAGCTCCTCCTGGGTCCTGGAGTAGGTGATCTCCACAGACACCATCTGACGCACCCCCACCTCGGTTTGTTGCAGCCGGATGTCCTCTGCCGCATACGCCACCACCGGGTCTGTCTCCATCACCTTGAGAACCGCCAAGTCCAATTCCTTCTCCAGGTCCCCCTCATACTGGCTCACATCCACGGAGGCCTGGTCTGTGTGATTCTGCACCAGGCGGGCCAGCACAGAGATCAGTTCGCTTTGGCTGGAAGCAACCGCCGTATCCACCGGCTCTGTCTGGGCATAGCCCTCCGCATGGGGCGTCACGGAGGCATAGCTGCCTCCCATCCAGGCCGTACAGCCCGCCAGCAGGCACACAATCGCCAAAGCAAGAAGTACAAGCCCTCTTCTCATCTGTCCACACCTCACATTCCCCGGTGGATTTCCGTCCTAAAGTGCGTCCTTGGAATAACGGCTGAAACCGTCTCCCAGAACCTGGTGGGCCTCCTGGAGGATGATGAAGGCATCGGGGTCAATGTTCGTCACCAGCTCCTTCAGCTCCGTCACCTGCTGGCGCTTGATGGCCGAAAGAATCACCTTGATTTTCTGCTGGCTGTAATAGCCCGCTCCGTCCAGGAGGGTCACGCCCCGCACAAGCTGCTTGCTGATGGCATCTGCAATCTCCTCATATTTAGGGGAAATGACCATGGCTACCTTCGAATAGTCGAACCGGTAGATCACCGCATCGATCACCATAGCGCTCACATACAACGTCACGCCGCCGTACAGGGTTTTGGTAAAGTCATGAAACACGATGCCTGTGAGCAGAGCCACCGTCACATCCAGACACAGGGAAATCCGCCCAATTGGCATATCCCGCTTCCGCAGCTTCACCAGCCGGACGATGATATCCGTCCCTCCGGAGGAGACCCCGGACAGAAACACCAGGCCCATGCCAAAGCCGGTAATCACGCCGCCATACAGGGTTCCAAAAATCGGCTCCGTCTGGGGCGCGGGAATCGCAGTAAACAGGTCCAGGAAACCGGCCATGGAAATCATCCCCACGAAGGAGCCAAAGAAAAACCGCTTTCCAATGGCCTTGCCGCCTAAAATAAACAGGGGGATATTCATCACAGCCGTCCAAAGGCCCACGGTGCCGACGCCAAACCACTCCACACACACCTGGGCAAGGCCGGACAGGCCGCCGCAGTTGGTGTCGTGGGGCCCCAGGAAGAGATTAAAACCCAGGGAAAAAATGGCGCAGCCAGCCACTACCATGGGCAGCCACTTCCACTGGGACCAAAATTTTTTCAATGTATTCGCTCCCCTTTCTCTCTGACGCCTTTCGCGTAAGATCCGTCATTCCATGTTCCATGTTATTTGCTTTTCCTCCAGGTCCTCCGTCCGCAGGATGGCTCCTGCCGCCGGGAGGGCCCTGCACTTGTAGCGGGCCTGATTGGTAATGCCACTTTCTGCCAGGCGTACCGCCCGGTCCAAAGTGGATTTCTTTCGTAACGTCAACACCGCCACTCCCTGGGTGGCCCGGGTCGTCTTAGGCGTCAACTGCGCGGAAGAGAAAATCATCGCCCGGCCATCGGTGGAGTAAGCCCCCCCCGGTCCGTCCGCCTCCATGGCCAGAACAGTCCGCAGGGGGCTCTTATCTGAATATGCTCCCGTCAGCTTGCGGCGATTGGATTTCGTATCGTAAGAAGACAAGGGCACCTTAGCTACCTTGCCGCTTTCAAAGAAGAACAGCACAAAACCGGAATAGTCCCCGGGAAATACGGTCTGCACCACATTTTCTCCCGGGTCCATGGAGAGCTTGGTGGGCAGATAATCTCCCAGCTGGGACGCCTTGCCATCGTCAAAGTCCGAAAGCCTGGCTTTATAGCACTGGAACTGGTCTGTAAACACCAGGAGTTCCGCCCGGTTGGTGGTCTCCCAGGCAAAGGCCAGGCCGTCGCCTTCCTTGAATTTCTGCTCCCCCGAGGCCCGAAGGGACTGGGGGGTGATTTTCTTGAAATACCCTTCCCGGGAAACAAAGGCAGTGACGGGGTAGTCCGGCAGCTCCTCCTCCGGCTCCTCTCCCGAAGCGGCATCCCAGTGATACAAGAGCTCTGTTTTCCGGGGCTGACCGAACTTTTTAGAGACCTGCTCCAGTTCCTTGATGATGAGGCTCCGAATCCGGCGGTCGCTGTTCAGGGTCGCCTCCAGCTCCTGGATCTCCCGCTCCAGGTCACCGGTTTCTGCCGTCCGCTTCAGGATATACTCCTTGTTGATGTTTCGCAGCTTAATCTCCGCCACAAACTCCGCCTGGACCTGATCGATGCCGAAGCCAATCATCAGGTTGGGGATCACCTCTGCCTCCAGCTCCGTTCCCCGGATGATGGCAATGGCCTTGTCAATGTCCAGGAGAATTCGCTCCAGGCCCTTCAGCAGGTGGAGCTTCTCCCGTTTTTTCCCCAGTTGGAAGAAGACCCGGCGCTTCACGCACTGGCAGCGCCAGGCAGTCCACTCCTCCAGGATCTCTCCCACTCCCATCACCCGGGGCATACCGGCGATGAGAATATTAAAATTGCAGGGGTAGGAATCCATCAGTGTGGTTTGTCGGAACAGCTTCTGCATCAGCTTCTCCGGGTCCGCCCCCCGCTTCAGGTCGATGGTCAGCTTCAGGCCAGACAGGTCCGTCTCATCCCGCATATCTGCAATTTCCCGGACTTTCCCGGCTCGGATCAGTTCTGAAACCTTGTCCAGAATGGCCTCCCCAGTGGTAGTATAGGGAATCTCGTATATTTCAATGAGATTTCCCTCCTTCAGGTACCGCCACTTTGCCCGGACCTTGAAGCTACCCCGGCCGGTTTTATAAATGGCGCGCATTTCCATGGGATCATAGAGGAGCTCTCCGCCTGTGGGAAAGTCCGGCGCTGGCATGGTCTCCATCAGGTCGTGGTCCGGGTTTTTCATCCGGGCAATGGCGGTGTCACAAACCTCCCTCAGGTTAAAGCCGCAGATGTTACTTGCCATACCCACGGCAATGCCGGTGTTGGCCGAGACCAGCACATTGGGAAAGGTGGTGGGCATAAGAGTCGGCTCCTTCATGGTGCCGTCGTAATTGTCCACCATATCCACCGTGTCAAAATCCATGTCCCGGAATAGCTCCTGGCAAATGGGGTCCAGCTTGGCTTCGGTGTACCGGGAGGCAGCATAGGCCATATCCCGGGAGTAGACCTTGCCGAAATTGCCCTTGGAGTCTACAAAAGGGTGCAGCAGCGCCCCGTAGCCCCGGGACAGGCGGACCATAGTGTCGTAAATCGCCGCGTCGCCGTGGGGGTTCAGCCGCATGGTCTGGCCCACAATGTTGGCGGATTTGGTGCGGCCCCCGTTCAGAAGGCCCATTTTGTACATGGTATACAGCAGCTTCCGGTGGGAGGGCTTAAAGCCGTCAATTTCCGGGATGGCCCGGGAAACAATGACGCTCATGGCATAGGGCATGTAATTGATCTCCAGGGTCTCCGTAATGGGCTGCTCCTCCACGGAGCCCCGGAGGCCCACCACCCCGGCCACATCCCGCTTCACAGGCTGCTCGTCTTTTCGTTTTCTTGGCATTTTCTACCCCTTCCTAGGAAAGGTCCGCCAGCTCCAGGTAGCGCTGGCCATTTTCTGCAATAAAGTCCTTTCTGGCGCTGAGGCCATTGCCCAAAAGCATGTCAAAGTACCAGGCCGTGCGCTCTGCATCCTCCGGCATGACCTTGATGAGCCGCCGGGTGGCGGGGTTCATAGTGGTCATCCACATCATCTCCGGGTCGTTCTCACCCAGGCCCTTGGAGCGGTTCAGGATGGGCTTTTTTCCCTCCATCCCCTTGAGAATCTGGATCTTTTCCGCCTCGTTATAGGCAAACCAGGTCTTATCCTTGTAAATAATCTCAAAGAGGGGCGTCTCTGCAATGTAGACATACCCCTCCCGGATGAGCGTAGGCGTCAGCCGGTAGAGCATGGTGAGAATCAAGGTGCGGATTTGGAATCCGTCCTCATCGGCATCGGTGCAAATGACCACCTTGTTCCACCGGAGATTCCCCAGATCGAAGGCAGTCAAGTCCTTCCCCCGCTTGCCGGTGACCTCCACGCCACAGCCTAATACCTTCAGAAGGTCTGTGATGATTTCGCTTTTGAAAATCCGGTCGTAATCCGCCTTCAGACAGTTGAGAATCTTGCCCCGGACCGGCATAATCCCCTGAAACTCCGCATCCCGTGACAGCTTTACGGAGCCCAGGGCGGAATCGCCCTCCACAATGTAAAGCTCCCGCCGGGACACATCCCGGCTTCGGCAATCCACAAATTTCTGAACCCGGTTGCTAATGTCCATAGAGCCAGAGAGCTTCTTTTTTATGGAGATTTTGGCCTTTTCCGCCGTCTCCCGGCTGCGCTTATTCACCAGGATCTGGTCCACCGTCCGGTCCGCCTCGGCCTTGTTTTCCAGGAACCAGACCTGGAGGTTCTCTCGGAAGAACGCAGTCATGGCCTCCTGAATGAACTTACTGTTCACCGACTTCTTGGTCTGGTTTTCAAAGCTTGCCAGGGTGGAAAAACAGTTGGTCACCAACACCAAAGAATCTTGAATGTCCTGAAAGAGAATTTTGGACTCGTTCTTCGTGTACTTTCCCGTCTCCCGGATATATTTGTCAAAGGCAGACACAAAGCCGGAGCGGGTAGCCTTGTCTGGAGAGCCCCCATGCTCCAGCCAGGAGGAATTGTGATAGTATTCAATGTGGCTTAACCGCTTGGAGAAGCAGAAGGCCGCCGTGATTTTCAGCTTCATTTCCGGCCGGTTTTCACTGTCCCGGCCCCGGCGCTCCGCTTCAAAGTAGGCGGGCATGGTGAAGGCATCGTCCCCTGCGAGCTCCTCCAGGTACTGGGTAATGCCATTTTCGTAGCAGTACTCCGTCACCTCAAATTTCCCTGCCACCTGGTTGCGGAAGCGGAAGGTAATCCCCTTGTTCACCACCGCCTGGCGGCGAATGACGTCCTGAAAGTATTCTGCGGGAATGTCAATCTCCGTAAACACCTCCTGGTCCGGCTTCCAATGGAAGTAGGAGCCCGTCTTTTTCCGGTCCGCCGGCTCCTTTTTCAGGCCGCCGATGTTTTTTCCTTTTTCAAAGTGGAGGCTGTACCGGTATCCGTCCCGGCGAATGACTGCATCAAAATATTCTGAGGCGTACTGGGTGGCGCAGGTGCCCAAGCCGTTCAGGCCCAGGGAAAACTCATAGTTACTGCCGCCGGCGTCATATTTGCCGCCGGCATACATTTCACAGAACACCAGCTCCCAGTTGTACCGCTTTTCCTTCTCGTTCCAATCCACAGGGCAGCCCCGGCCGTAGTCCTCCACATCCACAGACAGGTCCTCATACCGGGTGACTACAATCAAGTTCCCATATCCCTCCCGCGCCTCATCGATGGCGTTGGAGAGAATTTCAAACACCGCGTGTTTACATCCCTCCAAATCGTCTGAGCCAAAGATCACCGCAGGCCGCTTGCGCACCCGCTCCTCATCCTTCAGCATGGAGATGGAGGTATTGTCATATGCCTTTTTCCTTGCCATAGGTTCCCTCGCTGTACATTTCGGCATCTAGCCTACAAATATCCATTATATGGCCCTAGTATACGCGATTCCCTCCGGAAAGTCAACAAAATCGCTGCCTGGAGGTTTTGTAGCGTGTAGGATTACAATGCTGCCCTGTCCGTTCTCTTCTCCCATCTTGTCAACGAAGTTTCTCCGTGATATAATTCGGGAACATGTAAAAATGGGCAAACTAAAGACAAGTGCAGCTGCAAGGAGGGAATCGGTGTGAAGCGGGACACTTTTTCTTCTTTTCATCCCATCGTTGGGCTCCTCTTTTTCGTCCTGGTTCTGGGATTCACCATGTTTTTCATGCACCCAGTGTGTCTGGGGATTTCGCTGGTCTGCGCCCTGGCTTACTCCGCCCGGTTGGAGGGCGGGCGAACCTTGGTGGGTCAGATGCGGTACATGCTGCCCCTGCTGCTGTTCACCGCCCTGCTGAATCCCCTGTTCAACCATCAGGGCGCCACGGTGCTGTTCCAGCTTCCCAACGGCTCTTCCATCACCCTGGAGGCTGTAGCCTACGGCGGGGCGGCGGCGGGGATGCTGCTGGCTGTGGTGGTCTGGTTCCGTTGCTTTGGGGCCGTCATCACCTCCGATAAATTTCTCTACCTCTTTGGGCGGATCTCGCCGTCCCTGTCCCTCCTGCTGTCCATGGCCTTTCGGTTTGTGCCCCGGTTCCGCACCCATATGCAGGACGTGTCCCGGGCTCAGCCGGACGCCGGGGGAGCCCAAAAGCTCCGGGGGGTGCTTCTCGCCTTTTCCGCCACCGTCACCTGGGCCCTGGAGAACGCCATGGAAACCGCTGACAGCATGAAGGGCCGGGGCTATGGCCTGCCGGGGCGCACCTCTTTTTCCATCTACCGGTTTGACAGCCGGGATCAATCGGCACTTTCATGGTTGCTCTACTGCGGATTTTTCCTCTGCTGCGGCGCGGCGGCAAAGGGCTTTTACTGGCGTTATTATCCTACGGCGAGAGGAGTGCCGCTGACACCGATGACCGTCTGCCTTCAAGCAGTGTATCTGGCTTTGTGCCTGATGCCGGTTATCCTGAATATACGCGCGGACCGGGAGTGGGGAGTGCTGCGCAAAGAAAACGAGGTGCAGCCATGTACCAAACAATGAGCCTCCCGCTGTATTCGGGGAGCTTTGAAGAATACCACGGCTGGGGCGACCTGCGGGCGGAGCTGGCAGCTCTGGGATGCGACGGCATGGAGGGTATCTGGAGCGGTGAGGAATTTCCTGAGGATTTGCCGGCAGACCTGGTTATCGGCTATCACCTCACCTTCTATCCGGACTGGCTGGACTTCTACCGGGATGACCGGAGGGCGCTGAAGCGAAAATTCGGTTCACTGGATGCTGCGGCACGCTTTTACGGCGGTCCAGGGCCGGAGACACTGCTGGAGCAGTACCGGGCGGATCTGCGGCGCGCGGCAGGGCTGAATCCCCACTATGTGGTCTTTCATGTATCGGATGTCTCAATTGAGGAAGGGTATACCTACCACTGGCTGCACACCAATCAAGAG
>ENA-ORMO01002547-ORMO01002547.1-human-gut-metagenome-genome-assembly--contig:-NODE-2547-length-14222-cov-2.721818_pt1 | contig 14222 bp, 9 predicted proteins | sample MGYA00242106_ERZ509001 | MGnify/ENA primary metagenome ERZ509001 (study PRJEB26280, sample SAMEA2338736) | human gut metagenome | biome: human gut; feature: human-associated habitat; material: faeces... | reverse complement strand
CACACTCGCGCCGAGCGCGGTTGCCGCCAGGCAACATCTACATTACGCGAGTGCGCATCAACATCTTTTTTATTCGATAGGAAATGAAATTTCCTATCGAATAAAAAGGCCGATGCATTGCGCACCGGCCTTCTCTTCCATTATTCAAATATTCTTCTTACTGCCACCGGCGTTCTGTAATCCGCATCAGAAATCTTAATTCCCGTGCTCGCCGTGCTGGCATGTACGATCTGATTGTTTCCAATATAAATTCCCACATGTCCGCTGTAGCAAACAATATCTCCTGGCTGAGCATTCTCCAGACCGCCTACATCCACGCCCACATTCCTATCTGCCGAAGAAGAATGAGGAAGGGATACACCGAAGTTCTCATAAACGCTCATTACGAATCCGGAACAATCCGCCCCGTTCGTGAGGCTCGTCCCTCCATATACATATGGATTACCAACAAACTGTACCGCGAATTCTGCCACATCGCTTCCAACGCTGTTTTCTACTGTATGAGAAGCTTCTGCGCTTGCTACGGAAGGTGTTTCTGCCGAAGCGGTTTCCGTCGCCTGTGTCTGGCTTGCCGTCTCAGATGCGCTCTCCGTCGGAGTTGTCTGCGTCTGGCTCTCCGTCTGTGTCGATTCAGCAGGCAGCTGTGTCACAGTTTCTGAAGCGCTCGACTCAGCCTCACTGGACGATTCAGGAACACTCGGTGTTTCCGCTGCACTGGACGATTCAGGAGTGCTGGGCGTTTCCGCCACGCTGGATGACTCAGGAGTGCTCGGCGTCTCCGCTACACTGGAAGATTCGGGAGTGCTCGGCGTCTCCGCTGCGCTGGAAGATTCCGTCGCGCTGGACGTCTCTGTCGAACTCTCCGAAGAAGAACTTTCTTCTACCTCAGGCTCTTCCTGACTGTTTTTCTCACCTGCGGTGGACGCTTCCTTGCTTTCGTCCCCCTGTTCAGAAGTGGTCTGATCTGCCGCTGCAACTTCTACAGCGGATTCCGTCATACGTTCTGTATCATTTACCGTCTGCGTTTCCTTCAGGTCTACAGGTTCTACGATTGTATTCTCTGATGTCCGCACTCCGATGTCTGCCAAAGAAGGCTGCACGCTTACCGCCGCTTCTTCTCCCGCTGAGAGAGGCACCGTATCATTTTCCTTCACAGGTTCTGATGCCGGCTCCGTACTCAGGACGCTTGCCACTCCAACACCGTTGGAAATGGCTTCTTCCACCTGCTGCTCCTGCACATGGTCAACGACATTCACATCAATGACCGATTCGCCAGCCCCGGTGACTCCGGATTCAATATCCTGCGTGGTCACCACCGGCGTCTCCTGCGCCTGTGCAACAGTTTCAGCGGCTTTCTCGCTCTGCTTCGCTTCTTCCTGTACACTTGAAAGGGAACTTCCTTCATCCAGAACGAGCCCAACGCCCGCTGCCGGAAGATCAAACGATACACTCGATGCATTTGCGTGTGCGGCTGAACCTAAAAGCAGCACTGACGCGGTCAGCGCACAGGTCACAGCTCTTACCCGTGTATATTTCATGTCTGCTCCCATCTGTGTAAATCATGTGGAGAATGAAATCAAGGTTTCTTTCGTCCAACTTTTACTTCAACTGTTACATTTGTTACGGAATTATTACATCCAAGAACAACTATAACACCCGACTTTCCTTTTGTCAACCTTCGCACAATCCCGCAAGCGCTTTCAAATACCCCCGCAAACCCGCATAAAATAAGGGAAAAAGGAGATTCTCGCTCCTTTCCCCCAATTATGAACATTTTTTGAACTTTTTCACTTTCTCAACATTTATATAATATTTTTTAACAAATGTTAAATAAACGCAATCCATTTTTCAGAAATTTCGCCAAAGCTCCCTTGAGAGATCTGGGAAAAAACACCTATAAGAGATTTGCTAAGAACTCCTACAGGAGGTTCGCCAAAAACTCTTACAGGAGGTTTGCTAAGAACTCCTGTGCTCCCTCAACCGCATTGGCGCCGTCCGCCACCGCCGTGACGATCTGACGCAGCTTCTTGGTACGGATGTCTCCGGCCGCGAAAACGCCAGGCATGCTTGTGGCACAGTCTTCTCCTGCAATCAGATATCCCCTCTCGTCTGCAGCGATGTTGCCCACGAACGGTTCCGAATTGGGGCGGATGCCCACAGCGATAAATACGCCCTGCACCTCGAGTTTTTCCAGTTCTCCCGTCTTCTTGGAGCGCACGGAGATATCCGTCACCCCATCTTCACCATTGATACTCTCCACCACGCTGTCCCAGCAGATCTCCACATTTTCCATCGCCATCATGGCCTTCTGGAGAGAGCGGGCGGCCCGAAGGCTGTCCCTGCGATGGATCAGATAAACCTTCCGGCAAATACGGGCCAGGAAAATGGCATCCTCCACCGCCACATCCCCGCCTCCCACAACGGCCACATCTTTTCCTCTGAAAAATGCGCCGTCGCAGGTCGCGCAGTACGATACACCCATTCCGGACAGTTCTTCTTCTCCCGGAACCCCCAGGTGGCTATGGGTCGCACCGGAAGCGATAATCACAGAACGGCCCTGCAGTTCTCCCTCCGAAGTGAGCACCGTCTTATAATCTCCATTGTCTTCAATGCCGCTCACATCCGCTTCCATGAATTTTGCTTCCATCTTCTCCGCGTGTTCCCGGAACTTCATCCCCATATCAAAGCCGTTCATTCCGGGCAGGCCCAGGTAATTATCTACCTCATAGGTATTGAGCACCTGTCCTCCGCTCATGGGATTTTTCTCGATCACCAGCGTGGACAGTCCGGCCCTTCTTCCGTATACAGCAGCGCCCAGGCCTGCAGGCCCGGAACCGATAATAATCAGATCATACATGAAATATTCCTCTTTTCTTTCAAATTCACGCGGGCGGCTTGCCGCCCCGTTTCGTTGAACCCATTATACCCGCTTTGCGCGCGGGGTTCAACCTTTGGTGTGTAACTATGTCACACTCCTATGTCGCACTGGGGCTGTTGCCCGGTAACCGTTCAGATAGTTTCAAACCGTTACGCCGTCCGTTCCTTTTCATGGGCATTGGTTGCCTACATTATATATAGTACTGCGCCTCTTTCTTCCTTAATATGCAATCCTAAAATAATCCAAATATGCTTTATATTTATCCTGTGCCGTCAGACAAGTATCTGTCAAATAGCCCTTTTCGTTATTCCATTCTTTCAATCCACGATAATAAAACAGTTTCAAATTATCCTCAATAATAAACGGGACAATATTATATTTCAAACACTCTTTAAACATAATCAATCTGCCCACACGGCCATTACCGTCTTGAAACGGATGGATTCTTTCAAACTTCACATGGAAATCCAGAATATCTTCAAAAGATTTTTCTTTCTTGCCGTTGTATTCTGTCAGTAAAGCTTTCATTTTATCGGCAACCTCTTCCGGAAGAGCGGTGTCCATACCTCCCACTTCGTTCGGCATCTTCTTATAATCACCAACAGCGAACCAATCCTTTCCGGAGTCGCTGGTGCCATTTTTCAACATCAAATGCAGTTCCTTAATAAACTTTTCAGTCAGTGCCGCTTTTGCGTTATCGATAATCATATCAACGCAGCGGAAATGGTTTACCGTCTCAATCACATCATCTACATTGAGAGCTTCCTTTTCCCCTCCAATGGTATTGGTTTCAAAAATGTATCTGGTCTGATCGTGGGTCAAACGGCTGCCTTCCATATGATTGGAATTGTATGTTAAATCAATCTGTGTCTTATGGTAAATACCGCCGGAATATTTACTCGCTTTTTGTTCCTGCAGAATATCCAGCAATGTTATCGGCTGTTCCTTCCTCTTGTTAGAACGTTCCGGCTTTTGGGCATTTTCAGGAATATTCCAGGTTTTTCCAGTAATAAATGCTCCAATCACACGTCCCTGCGCACAATAATTTCTAACACTACGTTCCGATACATTCCACCTTTTCGCTATTTCAGCAACCGAAAGGTATCGCATCTGCTTTCCTCCGTTATATATTGAATAAAAACTGTACGAATCTACTGTATAGTATAACACATTATCGGCAAAATTTTTAACTTTTCCCATCGTATTTTTTCTTTTTTTGCCGTTATGGAAAATTTGCTACCGCTCAACCACCCGAGTTTTGGTGTCATCCCGGTCGGCGTTAAAACTCGGATGGCTGAACAGTAATGGAAGGTCTAATCCGCAGCAGCAAAGGAATTGTATTTCCCGCCGTTCCCTTATATAATCATGTTAATTGGACAGTGTATGAAAAGATTTGAATACAGACATTTACAGGAGGTTCATCCGAATGGAACATAGAAAAGCATTGATCACGGGCGCTTCCAGGGGAATCGGGCGCTCCATCGCCGGAAAGCTGGCAGAATTGGGTTATGATTTGTATCTGACCTGCCTGCATTCCAAAGACGCGTTGGAAGCATATGCACAGGAACTGGAACAAACGTATGGCATTCTCTGTTTCCCATTTCAGGGAGATATGGGAAATGCGTCTGATGTGGGCCGTCTGTTTGACAGCATCCGGAGCCTGGACGTTCTGGTCAATAACGCCGGTATCTCTCATATCGGCCTGCTGCAGGATATGACGGACGAAGAATGGCATCGGGGGATTTCCGTCAATTTGGACAGCTGTTTCTATACCTGCCGCAGGGCGATCCCGCTGATGCTGGGCGCGGGCGGCGGGCGCATCCTGAATATTTCTTCCGTCTGGGGAAATGTGGGTGCATCCATGGAGGTCGCTTATTCCGCCTCAAAAGGCGGCGTAAACAGCTTTACCCGCGCGCTCGCTAAGGAATTGGCTCCAAGCAATATCCAGGTCAATGCGCTCGCCTGCGGCGTGATCGATACGGATATGAACAGCTGCTTTTCCGAAGAAGAACGGGCGGCGCTGCAGGACGAGATCCCGGCAGGACGCTTCGGTTCTCCAAAAGAGGCCGCACAGATGGCCGTGCAGCTCATCTGCGCGCCCGGCTATCTGACCGGGCAGATTCTTACTTTAGACGGGGGATGGATCTAGTCTTTTCGTTTCCACATACAGATATCGCACCGGAGGGATGGAGTCATTCTCCGGGCAGAACACGGATATACTATATCCGCTCAGGTCCGCTCCAGGCAGTCGGGAAGCTTTTTCCATGGAAGCTTTTTCCATGGAATCTTTTTCCATGGAAGCCTTTTCCATGCATCCATCTTCATCGATATACCAGATATTGGTATCCGTACGCTTCCATTGCCGCCTTCCCAGATAGAGAATCCCATCCTCCTCTTCCTGCCAGGCAGCCACCGTCTCCTTAACCGGAATCGTCCGAAGGGCTTCCACCAGAACGCCAAAATCCTTTTCCTCATCATACGCCGGCCCGCCGCTTTGCAGCCGGACGGATATCCGTTCGGAACGGGCGGCATCATAGGTAATTAAATAGCTTCCCTCGCAGGAACCATCCGCAGCATATCCGCTCAGATATGCGTATACGCTGCATATCCTGCCGTCCGGCGCAAAATGCAGGTTAAATCCGGCATTTATGGCCAGCGTATCCGGAAGATCCACCTTGGTTTCCACGGCTTCCAGCAGACCGTCCAGCCCGTCTTCATACAGATTATCCCGCTCGTAATCCATCCATCTTGTGTCCGCAATTTCCCGGATATACCAGCCCAACTTGCCCGAATAGGGACGGGCGCTTTCTGCCACCTTCACCGCCCCTGCCAAAGTGATCACGCACAGGAGCGCCAGGACGGGCACGCCCCAGACGTGTTTTCTGAAAAAGCGCAGCGCAGATAATTTCAGCACCAGGGTATCGCTGTCAAATCCGCTGCAGTCGATCTGGATAAAATGATCTCCTTTTAAAAATACGCTCACCCTTTCACCGGATTTGCGATAGTGCGCCACCTCATCCAGACAAAAGGACCTCTCTTCCTTCTCCCCTTCCCGAAACAGGCGGATCCGTTCCCCTTCCGTTTCAGCCCGGTTATAGAGAACATCCGTGCCATTTCGCCTAAGGCGGTGCAGCCCCAGCAAAAGCCGCACCAGCCAGATCAGCCACAGTGCCAGGCACATGGCCAGAATGGGAAGGTTCTTGGCAAGCCGGCCGTATTTACATACAGACCAGACGTGGAACCAGGAAACTGCATATAATATCAGGCAAAAGGGATGGGTGAGCATCCACCAGAACCATTCTTTTTTCATCCACTTTCCTTTCCGTGCTTTTATCCGCGCAGCGCATATCCGTCAAATTCCCAGGTCAGCCCATTATCCTGTGTTACAAAGCGCGCCTTAACGCCCGCATCCTTCGCATATCCTTCCTCGCTCACATAAAGCACCAGTTCTCCATTCTCCCATTCCGGCAGATAGCAGATGGTATAATACTCCGGCGCATCATGGAACTGTGCCTTCTGCCAGGTGGCGCCCTGATCCAATGTCACATACAGAACCGGGGACTGGGAACTGTTTACAGCGATAAATCCCAGCTGGTTTGTAAGGAATCCGCCGTCCATGGTCAGGGAATGATAGCTAAGCCCCTCGCAGACGCAGGGTTCCCAGGTATTTCCGCCGTCCGTTGTATGGAAAACCATATTTCCTTCCTGCCACATGGTTCTTTCACAGGTCAGGATCAGAAACCCTTCCAAAGAATTTTCCGGAAAGGAGATGAACAGCCTGCGGACGCTCGTATACTCGGAAGTGACCACGCTCTCCTTCCAGCCGTCCTCCGCCTCGTCATACCAGGTTACCCGAACGGGAACCGGCGTCTGTGCTTCATAATCATACGCACCGCCATAGGCGAAAATCTGTTTTCTTCCGTCGCATTGATAGCTTCCCTCCTGAAGCGAAGTGAGTGCGCCGTCCATCTGGTCCCCTCTGTCAAAGAGCTCTTCGCTGCTCACAGGGGCTTGTTTCCATTCCCCCTCTCCCTCTCTGATACGAAGCCATCCTTCCTCCAATGAAATCTCCCAGTCCTGCCCGCCGTCTGTGCCGGTTCCGGCTGTATTGGTTCCGGTTATATCGGTTCCGGTCGTATCGGCCTCGGCATCTGGCGTCTGGCCGCCCTCTCCGGCGCTGCCGGTGCCGGCTGCGGCAGTACCCGGCGCCCCGTTCTCACCTGCATCCGCAGCATATCTCAGCTGCAGATCCGGAATATCCGAATAGTCCTCTTCGGGATAGTGCTGCGCAAATGCTGCTGCCGCCTCATCAAGGGATGTGATCCCCACCAGTTCATACACATGTTCTTCTTTTCTCTCTATGTGCAGAGCCACAGAATAATACGCATACCTGGTTTCACCCTCCTGGGCCAGCTGTATCCATTCCCTGTCTTCCGCTTCTGCCAGAATTTCTTCGCTCTGCTGGGATTCGAGCAGATATTCCCGGCATATGACGGCAAATACCGCTTCCTGACCATCCCCCGCCATCAGCCGGGTATAGACGCCCTCCAGCAGGGACGAATACCCCAACTGCTCATAGTCCCTCTCGCTTTCCCATTCCTGCCTTCCGAAATAACACAGATATCTTCACATAGAAGACAGTCCGCATACCGTACCGTATCCTTCAGGCGGATCTGCCAGGGTCCCTCAGCCTGCACAGAAAGTTCTTCATAGGATTCCACCACGCTGCCCTCTTGAGCCTGTATCTGCCTGTAATAGGTTTCCTGAGCCGCGCTTTCAAGCGTCAGCATTTCGTTCAGGGCCTGCTCGGTAAAATGTTCCGGCAGTTCATAGCCTTCATAAATATTGAACGGCGCTGTGGCCTCCATATACGCGGAAACCGCCCCCTTTATGAGCCATCCTCCAAACAGACAGGTTTCCAGTACCAGAAGGCCCACCGCCGCCTTTGCCGCAGCGTCCGTATTCTGCCGGTTCTCCGTCACCGCCTGGATCCTGGCTTTCATGATGGCTGCAGAACTCAAGAAAAAGGTGGAATACGCCTCCTGTTCCTTTGCTCTGCGCAGGCTGTCTATCAGGAACTGTCCATAGGAAAGCCGTTCTTCCTCGCTTTTTCCCTCCACAACCGTTTCGTCGCAGTCCACTTCCACGTCCCGAAATCCCAGATGACGGGCCAGATAAGCCAGCGGCTGAAACCACAGCAGGCGGTTCATCACAAGCAGAAACAGTTTGTACTGCGTATCTCTGTGCTTCATATGCACGCATTCATGCAGAAACATCAGATACCCATCCTCCCGCAGCGCTTCCCGTGGAGCAAACAGGATGGGCCAGCGGAATCCCATCACAAAGGGAGAGCTCATCCCATCACAGACATACATCTTCCCAACCCTGTCCGCATCCAAACCGGCTTCCCAGACCGCCTGCCAGTAAAGCCTGACGATCTGCCCATCCCGCACCTCCTCGGCCGCTCCAAGGCATTTCCTGCGAAACGCCGTATAGCGGATATAATCCAGCACCAGCCAGCATACTGCTACCGCCAGCACGCCGCACACAAGAAAGAGGGTTCCTTTATCATAGAACCACAGAGGCAGTCCCAGGCGCACGCTTCCCCTCCAGGACAGCCAGTTCAGGGTCTGGCTGCATCGTCCCAGAAGCGCCAGATGCAGCAGGAGCAACTGAACCATCAAAATCGCCCATACCGCCTTTTTCCATCTCGCTCTCATCGTTTCTTCCCTGCCTTTCCCTTCTTTTCATCCAAGAACGCCTGCAGTTCATCCAGATCCTTATCCGACAGGTTATCTCCCTCATAGAGCGATGCCACAAAGGAACGGATCGAGCCCCGATACAGCCTTTTGAAGATTTCCCCGCTTTCCTGTTTCAGATATTCCTGTTCCGTAATGAGCGGTTCATATACATTGCTTTTTCCCCGCCGCTCCACCTTCAGGAATCCCTTTTCCTGCAGCCTGGATAAAAAGGATAGGATCGTGGTCGCGCCCAGCTTACGGCCTTCTCCCAATCCAGCCTCAATCTCCGGACGGGTCATGGCCCTGCCCGCCTGCCAGATAATCATCATCAATTCCAGTTCTGATTCAGGTAACTTTTTCATACAATACTCCCATCTGCGTCCATCCGTTCCCCAAAAAACAACGGACGCTGCGCTCCATGCTCGCCCTTTCATTTGGCTGCGCGCGCATTTTGTAAACCTCTTTTATCTTTTTGCGCAAAAACATTCGGCAAATGTAGAAGATATCTTCATTCTACATTTGCCGAATATCATTGTCAATCTCTTTCTGCAGCAATCCGGACATCTTGGCGCAAAGAGCCTGCGCGTCTGCGCATTCTGGCCGGAATGGCTGAGCCGCTACCTTTTTTTCGCTTCCCTCCTATATTCCCTGGGCGTCTTCCCGAATTCCCTGCGGAACAGTTTGTTGAAATAAGAAAGGTTTCGGAAGCCGTTTTCAAGCGCTGCATCCATCACCGGCGCGTCCGTTGTAGCAAGCGCTTCCGCCGCCCTAGACAGGCGGCACTGGTTGATATATTCCACACAGGTCATTCCCACGCATTTCTTGAAAAAGCTCATGAAATAGGGCTGACTGAAATGGCAGAGTCCGGCCAATTCTTCTATGGTCAGTCTTTCCGCATAATGTTCCCTGATATAGGAAAGCACGGTTTTCAGTTTTTCTTCCGCGTTGGGATCCAGGGCGGAGCTCTCCTTTTTTACCACATAACCATGCTGGTAAAGAAGGCGGAAAAAGCGGAAAAGCAGCTCCTTCATGTACAGCTCCTTCCCCTCCCAGCGCATGGCCGCCCTCCCTTCCTCTTGTCCGGAAAGGGTACGGTTCTTATCCTCCACGCAGCCAAGCAGTTCTTTTAGGCATTCCTGCAGTTCTTCGTGCCCTGCCTGTCCGGAACGTATCACCGGCATAAAGCGGTATTTCCCATTCTGAAGCGGCCCGAGGTAACGGATGGAGCAGGCATCCGGAACCGAATAGCCCAACATATTCAGGTGAAATACCAGGCTGTCCGATATCATCCGCCCTCCGCCTGCCACCCGCGCCGCATGCAGGGTGTGTGGGGAAATCAGCAGAAGATCCCCCTTTTTCACAGTGTATGTTAAAAAATCAATGTCATACTCCGCCGCCCCTTCCGTGAGCCATCCCAGTTCCACTTCCTCATGCCAGTGAAGGGACAACGTATAGGAAGCACGCCGGATATCGTTGCGGTATCTCTGTACGGGCATCAGTATATCGCCGTGAGAGGCTTTTTCTTTATAACCGGACAGCTCCGCTTCTGCGGAAGGCTGGCCGGAGAGGCTGTCTTTTTTCATGTGAAGTTCCTCTTACAATATCATTCCAGAAACAGATATCTCGGCCGAACCATTTGATATCCATCTCCCCATCACTTTTCCCGTTTCCTATTTTATCATATTCTTCTCCCTAAAATCCACGGAAATATCGTTTTATTCACATTTTCATTTCGCTATAACGTTTCTTCTCCATTTGCACCGCGTTAAGATATTCCCGACTTTTCCATATTTCAGCAAAACACTGCTTTTAATGCATACATAAAAGCCATATATTCTCTCATTCTATGCGTTTCCATCCAGCCTTCAGGAGAGACCATTTCGTTCTTTCTTGTCGGCTGTCCATTCCTCCGTAAAACGTCAAGAAAACGCGGTCATATAACCGCGTTTTCCCAACATGTGCAATATTCCCGCAGAACCTTTTCTTAAAAAATCTATCCTCACATCAGCGATACATCACAATCGATTCAAACGCCCTTAACCGCATCCGCTGTTCCGGGCAGCTGTCCTTATAATTGGACAGAATCATCCGGAACCCTTCCAGGTCAACCGGACAGTTCCATTCGGCGTCCCGCCCATAGAAATTATTCACCACCAGCAATTCATGGCCCTGCCAGGTGCGCTTATATGCCAAAATCTGGGCATTTTTCTCATCCACCGGTTCAAAACCGCCGTAGGCGATGATATCCATCTCCTTCCGGAGCCGGATCAGCTTCTGGTAATGATGGAATACGGAATCTGCATCTGCCAGTTCGTCTAAGGCATTCACCAAAGTGCAGTCAGGATTCACTTCGATCCAGGGCGTGCCGGATGTGAATCCTCCGTTCGCTCCGCCATCCCACTGCATGGGCGTGCGCGCGTTGTCCCTGGAATGGATCTGAAGGATCCGGTAAGCATCCGCTTCCGTAAGCCCCTTCTCCTGCAGGATCCGGAAATAGTTGATGCTCTCCACATCCCGGTACTGCCCGATCTTGGTAAAGCCCGCATTTCCCATACCAAGCTCTTCTCCCTGATATACATAGGGCGTGCCGCGCAGGCAATGGATGACGGTGCCGAGCATCTTGGCCGATTCTTTCCGATACTTCCCCTCGTCGCCGAAACGGGATACCACCCTGGGCTGGTCATGGTTGCACCAGAACACGGCGTTCCAGGCGTCGTGCTGCGCCATGCCGCTCTGCCAGTCGAACAAAATCTTCTTCAGCTTCTGGAAATCAAAGGGCACCAGAACCCACTTTTCGTTTCCCGCAAAATCCACTTTCAGATGATGGAAACTGAATACCATGGAAAGCTCTTTTCCATCCCCGGAGGCATAACGGAAGCAGTTTTCCATCGAGGTGCTGGACATCTCGCCCACAGTGACGATCCCTTTGTCCTGCCCGAATGTCTTTTCGTTCAGTTCCTGCAGATACCGGTGAATGTTAGGTCCGTCCGTATAGAATCGGCGTCCGTCTCCCGTCTCGTCGTCCTCATAGGAAGCCTTGCTGATCAGGTTCACCACATCGAAACGGAAGCCGCTGACCCCTTTTTTCATCCAGAACTTCACCACATCCTGCACGCCTTTTCTGACTTCCTCATTATCCCAGTTCAGATCCGGCTGGGAGACATCGAACAGATGCAGATAATATTCATCGAACTGGGGCACATATTCCCAGGCGCTTCCCCCGAATTTGCTTTCCCAGTTGGTGGGCGGCTGCCCGTTCGCCTTTCCCTTCCTGAAAATATAATAGTTCTTATACTTCTCATCGCCCGCCAGCGCCCTGCGGAACCACTCGTGCCTGCTTGAGGTATGGTTGAACACCATATCCAGCATCAGGCCGATCCCGCGCTTTTTCGCTTCTGCGGACAATTCCTCAAAATCTTCCATGGTGCCATAGCGGGGATCGATGTTGTAATAATCCTCCACATCATAGCCATTGTCTTTCTGCGGGGATACAAAGAAGGGCGTCATCCAGATATAGTCCGCTCCCAGCTCCTTGATATAATCCAGCTTCTCTATGATCCCGCGCAGATCTCCCAAGCCATCCCCGTCACTGTCATAAAAGGATTTGGGATAGATCTGATACACCACGCTTTTCTTAAAATCTTTCATTCTCGCTCCCATCCGCGCGCTATGGCGCGCATCCAAAATCAAAGAGAGTGCACTCGCTTTTGCCACCCTGCCCTGCTGCCGACCGGTCAGCTGTACTGCGCGATCACCGTTTCTCCGGCTTTTGCTTCTATATTGGTATGAAATGCGATCTCTCCCGCATTTCCCATATCCGTGATAATGAACGCCGTGGTCATGGGATGTCCGGCCGCTTTAATCTTCTCGGGGGTAAATGAAATCAGCCGATCCCCGGCTTTCACCCGATCCCCTTCCTTTACATACAGTTCAAATCCGTCTCCGTTCATATCCACCGTATCGATGCCCACATGAATCAGGATCTCCATCCCGTTATCCAGAACCAGGCCGCAGGCATGCTTGCTGTCCGCCATCACCACGCCTACAGTGGCGTCCGCAGGGGCAAGGACCATATTTCCGGCAGGCTCAATCCCCACGCCGTCTCCCATCACCTTCTGAGAGAACACTTCATCCGGCATTTCCTCGATGGGAATCACTTTTCCATCCAGAACCGATTTCAGGACGCCTGATTCTGTTTGTTTTGTTTCTGATTGTTCTTTTTCTGTCTGATTGGTATCCGCTTCATTTTCTTTCCCAGCATCCTCTGCAGCCTCGTCCGCTGCCGCAGCGGTCTGCGCCGCAGAGCCTTCCGGCTGTGCGGCAGCCGTTTCAGAAGCGGCGTTCTCTTCTTCCGTCTCTCCGTATCTGTCCGCTTTAGACAGCTTCCTGCTGCCGACCAGCAAAGTCAGCGCGAAGGGCACCGCAATGGCGATGGCCATACACAGCAGGAAAATCCCCCAGAAATTGGAATAGATGGAAAGGATTCCGGGGAGCCCGCCCACGCCGATGCTGACAGCCTTCACACCGAATCCAACGGATACCATGGCTGAAAGGGAGGAACCGACCATGCCGCAGACCAGAGGGAATACATACTTCAGGTTCACGCCGAACAGCGCAGGTTCCGTAACGCCCAGATAGCAGGAGATGCAGGCGGGGACGTTGATCTGCTGTGCTCTCTCATTCTTTTTCTGCAGGACAGACATGGCCAGAACAGCTGAGCCCTGCGCGATGTTGCTCAGCGCGATCATAGGCCAAAGGATAGTTCCTTCATACATATTGGTGAGCTGCGTATCGATGGCATTCGTCATATGATGCAGCCCTGTCATAACGATGGGCGCATACAGCAGGCCGAACAGCCCTGCAAACAGCACGCCCCAGCTGGACATCAGCCCATTATATACCACATCCGCAATCGCATCGCCGATCTTCCAGCCGATGGGGCCCACCACCGTGTGCGCGATGATGACCGCAGGAAGCAGGGAGCAGAAAGGCACCACGATCATGCTGATCACCTGCGGACAGATTTTGCGGAAAAACTTCTCCAGATACACCAGTACGAAACCGGCCATGATCGCCGCGATGACCTGGCCCTGATAACCGATCATCTCCACCTGGGCGAAGCCGAAATCCCAAACCGGAATATCCTCCGGAGCCGTATTCGCCACGGAGAAGCCGTTCAGAAGCTGCGGGGATACGAGGGTCAGCCCCAGCACGATTCCGAGAATCTGCGTGGTTCCCATTTTCTTGGTGATGGACCAGACGATTCCAACCGGCAGCAGATGAAACACCGCTTCGCCGATCAGCCACAGGAAGCTGTAGGTCCCCGCCCAGAACTGGGAGATGTCCGCCAGGCTCTGCGTGCCGTCATTGAAAAAATTGATCTCACCGATAATATTCCGGAAACCCAGGATCAGACCGCCGCAGATCAGCGCCGGAATGATGGGCGCGAAAATCTCTCCCAGGTTGCTCATGATCCGCTGGATCACATTCTGATTGCTCTTGGCCGCCTGTTTTGCGGCATCCTTGCTGACGCCCTCCACTCCCGCATGGGCGGTGAATTCATTGTAGAATGCTGCCACATCATTGCCGATGATGACCTGATA
>ENA-ORMO01002541-ORMO01002541.1-human-gut-metagenome-genome-assembly--contig:-NODE-2541-length-14250-cov-2.556323_pt1 | contig 14250 bp, 14 predicted proteins | sample MGYA00242106_ERZ509001 | MGnify/ENA primary metagenome ERZ509001 (study PRJEB26280, sample SAMEA2338736) | human gut metagenome | biome: human gut; feature: human-associated habitat; material: faeces... | reverse complement strand
GAGTGCATGGCAATGATGGATTTTCCTCCTTTGGACATCTGGGAGCCCTGAACGGTTTCCGACTGTCCACCAGTTCCGGACCACTGATGATAACCTACCGTTTCCGACGCGCACTGTCCGGTCAGATCGATTTCCAGCGACGCATTGACAGACACGAATTTATTATTTTTTCCGATTGTATACGGATCATTGGTAAACGTGCAGGACTTAAATAAAACAGATGGATTATTATCAATATAATCGTAGAGCCGCTGGCTTCCCATGGAAAAGGAACATACCGAGTAGCCATCATATAATCCTTTACAGGAGTTATCTACGGCGCCGCATTCAATCAGATCCACCATGGTTTCTGTAAACATTTCTGTATGAATCCCCAGATGTTTTTTGGTTTTCAGTTCTGCGGCAACTGCATTAGGAATATTTCCGATTCCAAGCTGGATGGTAGAACCATCTTCCACTAAAGAAGCGATATATTTTCCAATGGTAGCGTCTACTTCCGTATAAGGCGCAAGATTGCTCACCGGAATCGGACGATCTGATTCAACCAGCGCGGCAACTTCGGATACATGTACCTGTGTGTCTCCAAAGGTTCTTGGGAAATTCGGATTGACTTCCACGATGGTCAGCGCTCCCCGGTTAATCAAATCTCTTTCATAAATTGCGCTGACGGACAGCCATGATCATCCATCGGAGAAACTGTAGCCAGCACTACCGGCCGACGATTTTCCGCAGCAATACGGTCAAGAACTTTTCTGAGAATAGAAGTAGAACTCTGCGGAATAGCGCTGACGAATTTTTTCTTGTGGGCATCCCGCAGGCCTGCGCTGAAAAACCAGCCGTTATGGGACATAACGCCCTGCATTTCCGGATCTTTAAATGCCTCATAATACTGGAGAGGCAGACAAGTATTTAACGTCGTATTTTTTACTCCTGTTTTTTTCAAATGCTGCAGACAGGATAAGATTGCCGCTGGTTCCCCTGCTGCCTGCGCCGAAAACATATAGTCGCCATCCTGAATTAATTCCAGCGCCTGCTCTGCGCTCATTCTTTTTTCTTCATACATTTCTTTAAAGGTTTTCATTTGATTTATCACCGAGACAGTCCTCCTGCCGGAGCTTCCCGATTCTCCTTTCCATCTTTCGATTTTTTTTCTCTATTTATCTTTTCCTGTTTCCGGCAGAAGGAAGGAACCAAGGAATACGGTTACGCTCATGATCAGCGCCAGATTCAGTCCCATGCCATATCCTGCTTTATCAATAACAAATCCGATGATGAAGTATACGATGGTCTCAATAATATAAGATAAAGCCCAGAAAAGTCCCATGATCGTGGTCAGTTTCGCCGGGGTCATTCCTTCTAATTCCTGTGGAATCATCATAAGAGAACTTACCGGAAGGAACATAAAGACGCCGATCAGCAAAGCGGAAACCGATGCCAGTACGCCATTGCTGGTATTAAACATCAGGATACCAAATCCGGTCATGCCCACACCGCAGATTCGGATGATCGGCAGCCTTTTTCCATACACTTTTGCCAAAGCGATGGCCATCAGGGAGCCAAGGATTCCTCCGATGGCAACCAGCGTACTAAGCGCTTTGCTGCTGATGGCTGTCGTCCCGGAGATTGGGAAAATATTCAGCATAACCAGATAGAAAGTCAGCAAGCCGGAATAAGTAAACGGCAAAAGCCAGTTGATTTTTTCTTTTAACGCCTGTCCGATTGTATAAGGGGCCTGTTCTGTTCCCGCATTTTTATTTATAGCAAAATCCTGTCCGATGAACGGCCATACCAGCCAGAGCACCGCACTGATTACCGCAAAGAATGCCATGCTGTACTGCCACGTTTTGAGCCATGCAATAACCGGTCCCACAACGAGCATGGCGATCACGCCACCGAAGTTATACGCTACGCCGTTTAAAGCATTGACTGCCGGTCTTTTCTGCGGGGAGAAATAGTGAATCACCACCGGACTGAAATAAACGACATACAATGCGCCGCCAAAGCCCATGATAAAACGTCCTAAAATAAACAGCCAGTACTGCGGAGCAAAAATAGCGATCACACTTCCCAAAACGATCAGCCCGGAACCCAGTCCAATGGCTTTTTTCGGAAATAATTTTGCCAGAATACCTGCGGCCATAAAGTTACCGATAATCTTTGCGACGGTGATGGCATTGGAAATAAAGGTTGCCGAAGCAAAAGTTTTCAGATGAAAATGTTCCATAATCTGTGGAGTCAGCGTACTTCCTGCAATCCAGTTTACCGCAAAGAACGCATAGGTAAAAAACATGACGAACTCGATAATCCCTGCTCTGGAAGAAGTTTTTGTTGTTTGATTTTCCATAATCTTTCGTCCTTTCTCTTCTTTGTTCAGTTGTTGTCTCGTTCGCTTTGGCCATTGCGATTTGATGGCTTAATTATAACATGGGGTTTTCCAAAAGAAAAATATCCTTTATTCATGGGAAATGAATAAGATTCATGGGAAACACGTTGATCGGAAATGGCATAATTTTCTATCAAACAAAAAAAGCCGCTGCCCCGCCTTTTCGGAAAACGGGGACAACAGCTTTTTCTCTGTACTTTTATCTGGCTTCAAAACACATATCCAGAAAACACTGCATAGGGACAGTGATAAATTTATCTTTTTTATAAATCAACGACAGGGTCCAGGGAAACTCCGGCTCCGTCAGATGAAGCAGACTGACTCTGGTGGTATTGAACTTATCCACCAGGGGTTTGGGCAAAATGCTGACTCCCTGATTATCGGCCACCATCTCAAAAATCCATTCCCACTGATAACTTTTAAAGGCAACCTCCGGTTCTACTCCACCTTCCCGGCATTTTTCCATCATCACATCATAAAACATATATTCCGGGCTGATGGTCACAAACTTTTCTCCTTTTAATGAAGCGAACGGTACTTCTTTTTCCCCTGCCAGCGGATGATTTTTGGATACCAGCAGGACTGCCTCGGATCGATATACCGGGCGCTGATAAAAGCGATCGTCGCTAAAAGGCTCAATCACTGCGCCCATATCCAGCTTACCTGACGCCACCAGCTCCTGAATGGGTTTGGATGTGGTTTCTTCAATCTGTAAATCTATGCCTGGATACTGTGCCTTAAATCTGTACATCACCGAATAGAAAAAAATCGCTCCCGCCGTCGGCGGTATCCCGATACGTAACGTCCCGTCCGCACTTTTCAGACATTGGAATAATTCCTGCGTCTGCTCCCGGTAATAATCCAGAATCCGAACCGCATAATCATAGAAAATTTCTCCCTCTCTTGTCAACTGAAAATCCTTCGCCGTCCGATTGATCAGTTCAATCTGAAACTCTTTTTCCAGTGCACGAATGGATTTACTTAATGCCGACTGGCTGACAAAAAGGTGCTCTGCCGCCTTGGTGAAACTACTCTGCCGGACAATTTCCACATAATAGTTTAACTGATTTAATGTCATAAACAGCCCCCCGTTCTTCTGTTTTCCTTTTCAGCGCTTCAAAGTATAGCACTGCTTGGCGGCAATTTCAATTCTTACCCCTCCGTTTTTTCATTGACATTCTTACCAATACCGTCTATACTTCATTTATTACACACGTAAGATTAAGGAGGAATTCGCAATGCGTGATTTACCACAGATTTCTGAAGCCGAATTTGAAGTAATGAAAATCATATGGAAATATGCGCCGATCAGCACCAACGCGATCATCGAACAGTTGACAAAGACCACCCGCTGGAGTCCGAAAACCATCCAGACCCTCCTCAAACGTCTTGTCAATAAAGGGGCGCTGACCTATGAAAAACAAAGCCGTATGTTTGTCTATACGCCAACAGTCCAGGAAAATGAATACCTGAACCAGAAAAGTCACTCGTTTCTGAAACGTTATTACGATGGCGATCTTACCGCCATGGTCTCCGCTTTTATTGAAAATGACCGGTTATCCACCGCCGAGCTGGACACGCTTCGCTCCCTGCTTTCGGACAAAACCAAAAAGAAAGGAGATTGCCATGGCTGATTTTATGCTGCGTTTTCTTCTCTGTAATGTTTTTCTCTGTGGAATCATCGGCGTGCTTTTGCTGGCAAAACGTCTGGGCAGAAACCATTTATCCAGCCGGATGCAATACCGTCTGTGGTTTTTGCTTCCCTGCCTGCTCACGGTTCCTTTTCTCCCTTTTCCAATCATCGGCTTACCACAGCTTTTCTCCTGGCTTGTCCGTCAGGTACATTTTTCCGGCGCCGCAGATAAAACGGTGATGAAACATATGATAAACCTTCCTTCCACGGGAAGTTCAGGCTGGGATCAGGATTTTACCCTTTCTGTCCACGGGGAAACATCCTCTTTTTTCGGCCGTTTTCTCCTTGGCCTGTGGATTACCGGTATGTTTGTTATGCTTTTCCTGCTCATCCGTTCCGCCCTTAGACTGCAGCGTTTAAAAGCCTCCGCCCTCCCTCTGCAGAACCGCTCTGTACGCAGACTGTATCGCTCCTGTCTGGACGAAATGCAGATTCACAGAGACATCCCCATTTACAGCACTGCCTTTCTGCCGTCTCCCATCATCACGGGACTCTTCCGGCCATGCATTTATCTGCCCATCCCTTTGCTTTCTACGTATGAGCTTTCCTCCATACGCTATATGCTGCTCCACGAATTGCAGCACTATAAGCATAAGGATGCTTTCCCTGACCATCTGATGCATCTGTTTATCATCGTATACTGGTTCAACCCTGTCGTATGGTTTGCCCGAAAAGAAATGCGTAATGATAAGGAAATTGCCTGTGATACCTCGGTTTTAGATATGCTCGGAGAAGAAGATTATAAACCATACGGGTTTACCCTGATTGATTTTGCACAGAAACTGTCTTCCGCCCCTTTTTCCTTTTCTTCTTCCCTGGGAGGAACCCATCGGCAAATAAAACGTCGCATCCTCAACATTGCTTCTTATGAAAAAACTTCCGGAAAAAAACAACGGCAAAGTATGATGACATTTATTCTTATCGCCAGTATGCTTTTCGGCCTTACTCCGTTTCTTTCCACCCAGGCGGCAGAGAAACATCGCTTTTCGTGGGATCTTTCATCCAGAAATATTTCCTATCCGGATCTGTCTGCCTGTTTTGGAAAATATGACGGAAGTTTTGTTCTCTATGATCTGGAAAGAGATACCTGGCATATTCATAACCAGGAACGGGCGCTTCTGCGGGTTTCTCCGGATTCTACTTATAAAATCTATGACGCGTTACTGGGACTGGAAGAAGGCGTCATCCAGCCGGATGATTCTTTTATGGCCTGGGACGGAAACCACTATCCCTTCGCCGCATGGAACGCCGATCAAACTCTGGCATCCGCCATGTCTTCCTCTGTGAACTGGTACTTTCAGGCCATCGACCGGCAGCTGTCCCGTACTGCGCTGCAGCAATATATTCAAAAAATCGAATATGGAAACCAGGATCTGCATGGAAATCCCACTGCCTACTGGATGGAATCTTCCCTGAAAATTTCCCCGGTCGAACAGGTTCAGCTTCTCGTCAGACTGCATCAAAATGCCTGGGGATTTTCTCCAGAAAACATTGAAGCCGTCAAGGAATCCATCTGCCTTTCTTCTTCCGATGCCGGAACATTTTATGGAAAAACCGGAACAGGCTGCGTGGAGGGAAAAAACATAAACGGATGGTTCATCGGCTATCTGGAATCTGCCGGACATACCTGTTTTTTCGCCACCAACATTCAGGCCAGGCAGAACGCGGAGGGAAGTCAGGCAAAAGAAATCACCCTGTCCATTTTAGCAAAAATGCATCTCTGGGAAAAATCTCTTTAGGAATTTTCCCGGAGACTTCTGGGCACACGGTACTGATAAGCGGGAATCTTTTGTAAATCCCTCTCCTTTATTTTATTTCCCAAATACTGAAAACGACCGTCTTTGCCAAAACGTACGGTAAGTTCATGGGTGATGAGCGCATCATCCCCCGTAAACATTGTGCATACGGCGTCTACCGTCAGCGTCACTGTCCCATCCTGATTTTGCCGGATTGCCGTCACTTCCGGCAAAGAGGTCTGAAACAATGCCATCGCATGGGAAAAACTTCGCAATCCCGCCCGGGGATACGTCTGTGTTTTTTCCTCAAACACTGCGTATTCCCGTATCGGCTCTGCCGTTATGGGAAAATATTCTCCAATCAGCTTTTCAAACTTCTCCCGGGGAATGCCCTCCGGATATTTTCCGGTATCCAAACTTTCCCCATATTTCATGGCATATAAGTATTCAAACATTCCGTTATAATCCAATTTTTCCATATGCGCTTCGTCCCAGTTACTACATAAAACATTGTTTCCCTGATAGCCAAGGCCTCTTACACATTGTTTTGACATTCTTTGCTGTTCCTCTGTCATGGGTTTTACCCTGATCATATTGCTTCCATCTACGATTTCACTGACCTCCGGGGGTTGCGGCACACACAGTTCATAAGCGAACCACCCTTTATCCGTATAGTTCCATTCTTTGATTCTGCTATGAGAAATATCCGAAATTCCCGGCTGGCCGTCCTTTTTCCAGACATACCTTACCCGAAGCAGGTACATTTGTCTCCCGTCAAAAATAAATTTCATTCTAACGACACCACCGTCATGGTGGATTTCATACAGGATGACCGAGCCGCTTTTTCCTTTCGCACAGTCCTTCAAAAAAGTATCTACCTTTTCTTCATTTATCATATTTTCATATGGCAGTAAAGTCATCACCGGAGACTTTGTTTTCCCCAGCTCCTCCTGCATCTGCAAAATCGTTTCCTCTTTCAGCTCCACGTTAAAGGTCTTTCCCTTATCGGCATCCCGATAAAGGGCAAAGAGTTTGTTCATCATGGTTTTTCCATCCCTTTGCGCTTCTTTTTGCTCCCGCTCTTCCACAGGGAGCGCATACCCTTTCTCCCATAATTGTTTATCCTGCGCCCTTTCTCTTTTCTTTGGATCCTCCATGGAAATCTCTCTGGATTTGCTTTCTTTTTCCGGTATTTTTCCGCAGCCAAAAAGACCGTACATCGACAACACATTAATGACCAGCAAACCACTGATCCAATACTTGCGCATCCTTTTTGACCACATATCCGCTTCCCCCCTTTTCTTTCACGTCTTCGGTCATACTGATCAACAGAATTGGACAATCCATATTTTTCTCTGCTGTACAGACGGCGAACCAACCCAGTTCCGTTCCGGTTTTATCCTCCTTTGCCGCTTTGATTTCCGCAGTTCCGGTTTTTCCCGCCAGCACAACATCTGTCCGACGGGCGCCATACCCCGTTCCGTCAGGATGGTTCACGACCTTCTTCATGGCCTCCATCACCCGGTCAGCCGTTGCCGGAGAAAATGCATCGGCAATCCAGGATTCTCCCGAAACGCCCTCTTCACTGAAAAGCCAAGGCCGGATCATATTTCCTTCATTGCAAAAGGCCGAATAAATACAGGCCAAATGCAATGGATTCATCAAAATCTCTCCCTGTCCATAACCACTGTCCGCCAACTGAATCTCCGTTTCCATACCGTCTCCGTTGGTATACTGGGATGGCGCCATCTTAATTGGAAAAGGAATCTCTTCGCCAAAACCAAGCCCCCGCAGCGCTTTTTCCCACTGGCCGGCGCCGATGCGCAGCGCCGCTTTGGCAAAATAAATATTATCTGAATAAATCAACGCATTTTCTAAATTCACCGGCGCATAGATATGGAGGGTTGAGACAAAATAGGCTCCCCAGGAGGCGTCCTTTTGCCAGCGTAATCCCTCGTTTCCATAATCTCTGGTCGGGTCGATTGCCCCTTCTTCCAGTCCGATTGCCGCCGTAATTGGTTTAAAAGAAGATCCCGGACACCATACCTGTCGGAATCGGTTATACATGGGCTTGTCCTCATCTTCACTGAGTTTTGTCCACTGTGCGTCAGATAATCCCAGAATAAAAGCATTGTTATCATAGGATGGCGTACTGACCAAAGCCAGCACTTCTCCGGTATAAGGATCCATGGCCACCGAACTGCTTTTTTCCTCCTTAAACTGCTCATATAAAGAATTCTGCAGATCAGCATCGATGGTCAGTTGAACATCCTGCCCGTTTTCCACCATACTTACGGCCACTTCCTCTTTTTCCCCGCCTTCTTCATCTACGATAACTATTCTGTGGCCATCCTTCCCTTTCAGTTTTTTCTCCAAAAGTCCTTCCATTCCGCTTCTGCCGATGACGCTGTTTGCAGTATAGCCTTCCCCGTCATGTTCTTTCAGATCTTCTGCCGTCACATTTTGTACATACCCGATTAAATGTGCCGCCGCTTCCCCCAATGCATAATTCCGAACCTCCACATCCGTAATCATCACGCCGGAAATCTCCAGTAATTCCTCCTGCCTTTCCTTTTCCTCCATGGCCTCTTCCCCTGAGGCAGCCGCTTCTCTTTCTAAAGGATCTCCTTTCGGAAGTGTTTTCAACGGAACAAAAGAATCCTCTTTTACCCACTGCGCCGATAGCTTCTTTTCTATTGCCTCCTCAGTCATTCCCAACAACCTGGCCACTTCTGGAATGGCTTTCTCCCGGTTTTTCAGTTTACCGGGAATGATTCCCACCGAAGATGCTGTTCCCTGTCCTGCCAGAACCCTCCCTTTCCGGTCCAGAATCTTTCCCCGCTCTGCCGGTATTGTCGAAACCCTGACCTTATCGGAAGCAGACAAACCAGGAAAAATCAGAGAATCCTCCCAGACAAGCCGGTATCCTTCCCTGTTTTTCGAAAAAAGCGCCTCATTCTCAAAACTTACTTTCCCTGCGATTGTCTCGAAAGAAGTCTGATAAGATACGGTTTTTTCTTTTTCATTACAGCCAATGATCCTGATCTTCATCTTTTGCATTTCCATGCCCTCATAAATGGCTGCGTTACGTTTGATGAAGTCCTCCCGACGAATGCCTCCTGCAGCCTCCGGATCGATCATGGCATACATTTTTTCGTACTCCTGCCGGGAAATATGGTTCATGTATTCCACCAGAAGTTCTTCCGGCATCTTTCCCTCCTCTCTCCTGATTATTTTTACTGCCATACCCAGAACGACTGCCAGCGCGATCATTCCCAAAATACCTATGTACATTTTTCTATGTCTCATATAAACCTCCCTGACGTTGTAGCGCAATCTCCCTTCTCCCCTTCCTGTCCGGACAGACTTCTTCCCGCAGATTATAATATTACATTTGTAAGATTTAAGATTAAAAAAATTTCCCCGGAGACGGGGCAGGGAGACGGTACATTTTTCCACATACTCTATACATCTAAGATTACAAAACAAGAGGGCCTGCCTGCAATCTTAGATGTATTTAAATCTTACACGAGTAATATTTAAAAGTCAAGAATGAATTCCGCCGTTTCCCCTGTATTTTTCTGAACAGCCACCCTCTATTTTGCCGGAGAAAAATCAGCGCTGGTAAACGCACTCCAGGGAATGTCCACAGCCTTTCCTTCGTTGATTATCGAATCCACATGCATAAGCAGCGGAAAGTCAGCCAGTTCAACCACACCTCTTTGGGCCAGTTTTCTCACTGCCCGGGCAGTTCTGGTTGCAATGACGATGGATTCCAGCGTCACGTCCTGCAATTCTTCCATCGCTTCAGCAAACGTCATTCCTCTTCCCAGAAGGGTTCCGATCTTGCGGGTACGACCGCCAAAGATCGTCACATATAAATCCCCTGCACCATGCACGATATTTTCCGGCTTTCCGCCAATTAATTCCAGTAATCTGGTCATTTCTTTTATGCTTTGTCCAAACAATGCCGCCTGTGAGTTATAATGCTGTACTCCGATTTTCCCTTCCATTTTTTCCGACAATCCCACAGCCAGCGTCACACCCAGCGCATAGGCATTTTTCATGGCAACCGCACATTCCACACCGGCCACATCGGTGGAAAGGCTGATGTGATAATAGTCGGTCTCCAGCAGGGATTTTATATATTCCAGGGTTTTTCTGTCTTTTCCACAGAAGGCCACATGACTGTGATCATGATCTGCCAGCTCATAACTGGTACATGGTCCGCCAATGGCGTTAAAATTAATATGCTTTCCTTCCGGCTGTCTTCTGGCAAAAAGATAAGGATACGGTTCAAGCATTCCGTCTTCGTTATCCAGCATGCCCTTGGTCACCGTGAGCAGGGGCACTTCTTCCGGGATAACCGGCAGGATTTCCTCACAAAACCAGTCCAGACCGAAGCTGCTGACGCCGCCAAGAATAAGATCTGCTCCCTTTAAGGCTTCCTCTATTTCTTCCATCTGATAATACCTGATCCCATCGTGCAGCGTACGCTTTAACGTGATATGATAGTTATCTTTCCGTAATCCGTCAATAATCTCCCTGTCCAGCGGAGAACCAACCAGTCTTACCTCGTGTCCATTTTCAAATGCCGGAAAAGTAATCGCTGAATTCATCTGGCCTGCACAAATAAAAGTAATCACACTCATTTTTCTTTCTCCTTTTGCTCTGTTTCCCTCTGCGACAGTTTCTTCCTGCCCTCAGAAATTTCTTTGCCTTCGTCGTACTCTTTATATCCTCTCCAAAATGTGTTGTCAAATCCCATACACCCTTATTTCATGCGATATTTTCCTGTTTTTGATTAATTTTTTCTTTTGATTAATTTCCATTTTTCTCTGGGAATTTCCCCTTCATCTGTTTTCCTCCAGCCCAAAGCGCTTCCGGCCTTTTCTTTTCCTTTATTTTTCCGATGGAGATTGCAGATTCTATTCATCAACGGTATACTATGATTAATCAAAAGCAGTTCTGATTAATTATCCTGATATTCATCAAAATAAATCAAAAATCATTGCCTGTGAAACAGGAAACAACGGACGCTGTCTGCGTATTAGAAAGGAACAAAATGGGAAAAAGAAATAAAGTAACAACCAGAGATATTGCCGAGGTACTGGGCGTTTCCCAGTCTACGGTTTCCATGATTTTAAGCAACAGACCTGATGTATCTTTTTCAGAAGATACCGTACAAAAGGTGCGGGAGACCGCCCGGAAAATGGGGTATAAAAAATCTCCCGCAAAAGAAAAAAACAAAGCAAAAATTTTATCCGATACCATCATCATCCTGTGCCCTCTTGCTGCCAATGGATATTATTCCCTGATGATACATTCCATTACGAAACAGGCGCAAAACTATGGCTACACGGTCATGAACGTCTCTACTTTCCGGGACGCCTTTATTGAAGAAACCTATCTGGATCTTCTCTCCCGCACGGAACTTGCCGGGATCATTTCCCTCTATCCGCTGCATAACATCCAGAAAATCAACAGTCTGTCCCGGCAGATTCCCGTCATTTCCGTAGGAGATAAACCGCCTTCCTGCCACTTTGATTCCGTTGAACTGGACAGTAAAAAACCCGGATATATGCTTGGCGAATACCTTCTTTCTCTGGGGCACACCAGAATTACTTACATCTCGACTCCGATCCGCTCCCGGGAAATCGGACGGATACACCGACTGGAAGGCGTAAGGCAAAGTTTCCGCGACCATAACCTTCCTGTGGAGTACATCGACGTCCGTTACCCAAATCAGCCTTCTTATGACCGTTATGCGCGGGAAAATGCCGAATACCAAAACGGTTATGACCTGGCTGCGCAGGCCCTAGCCGAACACACGCCTTCCACCGCTTTTATCGGCAATAACGACATGGCAGCTCTGGGCATCATGGGCGCCATCTTCGATCATGGCTATCGCATACCGGCCGATTATTCCGTCTGCGGATTTGACAATATTTCTCTGGCTTCCATGCCGCAGATTTCTCTGACGACCATCGATCACGCTTCCGCACAAAAGGGACGGGAAGCTGTCGATATGATTTACCGAAAAAACCAACAAAAAAAGAACAAAACCGAGCGAAATTACATCATGCACATGGAGTATGAGCCCCAGCTCATCATCCGCAAAAGCACCGGCAAAGCCCGCAGACATTCTCTGTAGTGTCGTTTTCCTGTATCTCCTGTGGATTTGTCGCACTCTTCTTCTTTTTTCATATACTGTTATTGTACAAATCATCCGAAAGGAGACGAAGAATGGAAGGAATGAAAACCCCGTTTTCCTGCTTTCCGGAAACGGCAATGAAAAATGTGGATTCTCTTCCACTGGCCATGGCTTACGTTCCATGGCAGAGCTGGGGAAATATTTATAAAGCCGAAGACGCCTTAAAGGAAGGGACAATTTTTGAAAATCTGAATTTACCATTCACCGGAAGGAGATGCATGCGCTAGTGTCTAACATGGAGAAAAAACATCTTTTATTTTATATTGACGCTGTCAGCTTCGCCGCCCTTGATGCCTCTCTCTACCTCGACACCCATCCAAAAGATACGGAGGCCCTTGAATATTTCGAACATTTCAGTAAAGCGCGCCGACAGGCTCTTCACGAATATTCCGTGCGTTTCGGTCCGCTGACGCTGGACACTGCCCAGCCGGATAACTGCTGGCAATGGGCAACACAGCCTTGGCCTTGGGAGGGGGAATGTTAAATGTTTAATTACGAAAAAAGATTACAGTATCCTGTCAACATCCGCCGGACAGACGCCCGGATGGCCAAAGCGATCATTACCCAGTTCGGTGGGCCGAATGGCTTATAGGTGTAGGAAACGTAATACAACTTTCTTTTTATTTATCCAGCTTATTTAATCCATCCGGTTTTCTCAAATTGCCCTTTTCGGCCAATTCAAACAAGGCATCCTTGACCTCTTTGTTCGCAGCGTTCTCCGCTGCGATCAGACGGAGATTGTGTTCCCCGGCGCCGTAGCCTCTATTATGTAAAAATTCTGAGATATTGTCCGCATTTTTGTTTCTCGAGAAACATCCTTTCTTTTTAATATCGTCCACTTTTTCTTCCTCCTTCTTTGGTTCTAAAAATAGTTTTCTTTCTGCTTTCCGACGGCGTGTTAAACCACGGTAAACTTTTCCTCCTGCTTTGTTGTATTCCAGCATCTTATCCGCAATCGTCACTTTACTCCGGCTTCCGTTGGCCGTAAGCTGATCAATGCTGCCGATGTTGTACGCAAAAGACACAAGCGCATCCAGTTCGTTTTGATTCCAGCCGTACCGGGTGTCATACTTCATTACTTTGAGCAGATATTTTTTATTCAGCGATTTTTCCAGCCACTTTTCGGCGGTTTCCTGAGAAATTTTCAACCCACGCTTAACGGTTGTCCCTGTAATAGATTTATCCGCATTGGTGATTCCGTACCCAATGGTCCAGACGCCGACTTCATCCCGGTAGGCTGTCAAACGACAGCCTTCAAATTCTTTGATTAATGCCAGACATTTCACACTGATTTTTTTGTTTGCCATGATCATTCCTCCTTCCCGTAATCAAAACACCGCCCATCACTGAGCGGTGTCAAAATTTTTATCTTACTTTTTCCATTAATGCTTCCTGCAATACCTGTGAAAAATTAATTCCTGCTTTCATAGCCGCTTCGTTCAGCCATTCTGGAATACTAAGGGTTTTTTTCACTGCTTTTGAATTATGCTTCCGTAAATACTCGAACATATCAAACTCTACAATCACAAGAACGCCGTCATCAACCTGCACCTGATCAATTTCTGATGGAACTGGAATCTCTTCCTTTTCTTCTTTCCTATTTGCCAATGCGAGCCCCACGGCTTCTACTGCCATTTCATACGCCTGCGCCATGTCATCTCCTTCTGTCAAACATTCCGGCAGATCAGGAAACGAAATCCAAAAACCTCCTTCTTCTGCTTTATGGAAAATTGCCGGATAAAATAATTTGTTCATACGTAATACCTCCGTTTGTTTTTTCAGGCGCAGGGGCTATTTAAGCCCCGCCTGTTTCAGTATCGCCTGCTCCAAGCCTTTTTTCATAGCTTTGGAGTGATAAGGAACGATTACTGTCTTCCCATTTTCCTGATTTCTCATTTTTTTATGAGAACCATTTTGGCCGACTTCCTCAAACCCGTTCTCTTTGAGATATTTTAGCATCTCTCTCGGTGTCATTGGCATCTTTTGTACTCTCCTTTCCTTATCATGTTTATATTTTAACACGTAACATTACGTATGTCAATGTATTTTTACATAATATTACGTGTTATTTTTCACTCCTTCTACTTCCGGCAGGCCTGCCACGCTGGTCAATAATGACACCACTCCGGCCAGTACAGCGGTAGATCCAACTACGCACCAGTCTACCGTTCCCAGCGTAACAGCGGCGCCGATTGCGCCGATAGCCGCCTGTGCCATAGTTTTG
>ENA-ORMO01002539-ORMO01002539.1-human-gut-metagenome-genome-assembly--contig:-NODE-2539-length-14269-cov-3.055016_pt1 | contig 14269 bp, 10 predicted proteins | sample MGYA00242106_ERZ509001 | MGnify/ENA primary metagenome ERZ509001 (study PRJEB26280, sample SAMEA2338736) | human gut metagenome | biome: human gut; feature: human-associated habitat; material: faeces... | reverse complement strand
CTTCGGTTTCTGTTGGCTGCTCCGCTATGGTGGGAGTTTCGGTTTCTGTTGGCTGCTCCGCTATGGTGGGAGTTTCGGTTGCCATCGGTTGCTCTGCTATAGATGGCTCTTCGGTTGCCATCGGCTGTTCTGCAGTAGTTGGCTCGGTTTCATCTGTTGTGTAGAGGATCTTTCGGGAGTCAAAGTGGATGTTTGGAGACATAGCTGTAAGGAAACTTCCGTTAGGGAGTTCCAAAAAGAAACCATCTATTTCATTTAATGTATGTTTGGAAGGAAAATCTAATTCTGACACAATGGTTTTGTCGGAGATGGTGTGATCCAGACAGGGAATTTTGCAAAGCTGTTTTGCGGTTATGGTTTCTGTGTCCAGATAGAAGGCGGAAAGTATGCTGGAATCCTGTGGGGTGACAGGGATGCTGCGGGCGTGAAATTGCAGAAAACAGGTGTGTTCTTGTTTGGTAAGTTTTAGGAAACCTGTATTGCGAAGTTTGTGCGTATCTTTAAATTCGTATAAATAGAAAATTCCGGTATTCATAAGTCGTTAGTACCTCTGGTCTTGTCTTTTTATAAGTGTATTCATGAAAAGAGGTTCTATGCCTTGAAAATAAAATAAATGTAGGAGTGCGGCGAAATGGAAAGTCAAAATATTCAGGAAGATTTAGAACAAAAGAAGATTGATGAAAAATATATGAGGGAGGCAATCCGGCAGGCGAAGAAGGCGTATGCGTTGGAAGAGGTTCCCATTGGCTGTGTGATTGTTTATGAGGGAAAAATCATCGGGCGTGGGTATAATCGACGTACGATTGATAAAAATACGCTGGCACATGCGGAACTGCAGGCAATAAGAAAGGCCAGCAAAAAGATGGATGATTGGAGACTGGAGGATTGTACACTTTATGTGACGCTGGAACCTTGTCAAATGTGTTCCGGAGCCATTGTGCAGGCGCGGATAAAGCGTGTGGTAGTAGGATGTATGAATCCAAAAGCAGGCTGCGCAGGGTCGATTCTGAATTTGTTGGATATGAAGGAATTTAATCATCAGGTAGAATTGACAACAGGAATTTTGGGAGAAGAATGCAGTCAGATGATGAAACAGTTTTTCCGGGAGTTAAGGGAAAAGAGAAAAAAGTAGAGGAGCGAGATTATACTCGCTCCAATTTTTCTACAATCTTTTCAAATGCCATCGCATGTGATGCTTTTACAAGAATGGTATCCTTTTTTTCTAAGATAGAATCCATTTCTGCGAAGAAATGATCTTTATCCGGATAGTGGTAAATCCGAATGTTTTGTGCGGTTTCTTTTGCGCCGCGGGCCAGTTCTGCGGACAGAGAACCGATACAGATCAGTACATGGATGCCGGACATAGCAGTATGCTGACCGACGTCATAGTGCATTTCCTTTTCTTTTTCACCCAATTCACCCATATCTCCGAGAATTGCAACTGTTCGGGTGTCTGCCTTAGAAAGTACATCGATAGATGCCTTCATGGAAATCGGGTTGGCGTTATAGCAATCATCGATAATAGTATATGTATCTGTCTCGATCAGGTGATTGCGGCCGGCAAGTGGCTTGAGAGCTTCGATGCCGGCTTTGATCTCTGGATCGCTCATGCCGAGTGCATAGCCGACTGCGATTCCGGCAAGGGCATTGTGGACCATGTGCTCTCCGGGGATGGAAATATGGGCACAAAATCTGGACTTTGGCGTGATAAAAGTTGCATTTGTTCCGCGAAGTCCCTGATTTTCAATTTGTTCTGCACGATAGCTGGAGTGATCTCCCAGTCCGAAATAGACAGGTGTGATGCCGTTCTCCGGATGATAGGTAATTAACTTATCATCATCTCCATTGAAAATGATGGTGCCGTTCGGATTCATATATTGGAACATTTCTGTTTTTGCCTTTAAGATGCCGTCCCGGGAACCTAAGAGTTCCATATGAGCCACACCAATATTGGTGATGACACAGATATCCGGCCGCGCCATTTTTGCCAATCGGGTCATTTCTCCAAAATGGTTGATGCCCATTTCCAGAACAGCAATTTCATGCTCTTCCCGGAGATTGAAAATGGTGAGCGGAACACCGATTTCGTTATTAAAATTGCCTTCTGTTTTTAATACGTTGTATTTCTGGGAAAGGACAGAGGCAATCATTTCTTTTGTACTTGTTTTTCCTACACTTCCGGAAATGCCGACAACCTTGATGTCGAGGCTTTTCCGGTAATGTTCTGCCAGATCTTTGAGCGCCTGTGTGCAGGAATCTACCAGAATATACGGAAAAGTAACTTCTCCGAGCGGTTCTTCTGAGAGAGCACAAAGGGCGCCCGCCTCAATGGTTTGAGGGATAAAGGTATGGCCGTCTACTCTTGCGCCGCGAATGGCAACAAAGAGACTGTCTTTTGTTACTTTGCGGCTGTCAATGACAACGCTGGAAACTTCTTTTTCAGCAGATTGTGAATCGCCAAAGTAAGTTCCGCCACAGGCAGCCGTAATTTCTCTTAAAGTCATATGTTTCATTGATATCGAGCCTCCAGAGATTTCTGAATGATCAGTTCGCACAAATCTCCGTATTCAATTCCGGCTGCATTGGCCTCTTTTGGAAGAAGACTTGCAGCAGTCATTCCCGGAAGAGTGTTGACTTCCAGACAATATAAGTTCCCTTTATCATCTAAAAGAAAATCTGCGCGGCTGTAGACATTGAGTTTCAGTGCATGGAAGGCACGTACAGTCAAAGCCTGCATTCTTTCTGTAACATCCTGTGGAATATCTGCAGGGCAGACTTCTTCTGTAGCTCCATCCTGATATTTATTTGCATAGTCAAAAAATCCGGTTTTCGGAATAATTTCAATAGGTGGGAGCGCTTTTCCGTCAATGATACCGCAGGCAAATTCACGACCTTTGATATATTCTTCAATGACAACTTCATCTTCATAACGGAAAGAATTTTTCAGAGCGTTTTCATATTCTTCCTGTGTATGTGCAATGTAAACACCGATACTGGAACCGCCGGAACAAGGTTTTACGACAACCGGGAGCTGCAGTCCCAGATCTTCCAGCGCTTTTTTATTTTTATTTTTGTGAATGCAGACGCCATTTGGAGTATCTACACCGGCCTGCAGGAAAATATGTTTTGTAAGTCCCTTATCCATTGCAACTGCACAGCCGAGAGAATCAGGGCCTGTATAGCGGATGCCAAGCAGATCGAAGGTTGCCTGCAGTTTACCGTTCTCCCCTTCTCCACCATGAAGACCGAGGAAGGTAATGTCTGCCATGCGGCAGAGCTCGATAACATTTGGTCCCAGAAAACAGTCGGACTGATCCGGGCGGGATGCGCGGATGGCATCCAGATCCGGTTCTTCGGTACTGATATTCTTGACAATATCCAGACCATGATCCGGTAAAGTAAAGACTTCTTCCAGTTTATCAGAATCATAGGGAAATCCCATAAAAACGTCTAAGAGAAAAGCATCGTGTCCCTTTTCCAGTAAAGTACGGCAGATGCCGGCGCTGGAAGAAAGAGATACATCACGTTCGGTACTTAATCCTCCGGCTAATACAATAATTTTCATAATCGAATACTCCTGTTTCTTTTTTTATTTGCTCATTTCATTTAACAGAGCGGCTTTGGTATCATATAACTTTTGAGATAAATCAACATATACCTTGTGTGGATTGAACAGACGCATAGTTTCATCCCACAGAGTTTCTTTTTCTTCTTTGCAGAAAGCGGAAATCTCACTGACAGAAGGAGAATGGTAAATACATTCGCCATGCACGAAAATCGGTTTTAACAATTCTTTCATGCGGTAACTTCCGCCTGGAAGACGCGTTTTCTTCCAGGTAGCTTCCGGATCAAAGAGTAATAAGTCTTCAGATTCGTCAAAAGTTTCGTCTGCGAAACAAATCAGGTCTGCACGCAATTTTCCTGTTTCTTTATCATATACACGATAAATCGTTTTGTTTCCTGGATTGGTGATTTTTTCTGTGTTTTCAGATAATTTAATCTTTGGAACAAAATCGCCATGTTCATTCTGGATTGCGGCCAGTTTATATACACCGCCAAAAGACGGACAGTCTTTGGAGGTGATCAGGTTCGTGCCGACTCCCCAGGAATTGATCTTAGCCCCTTGAATTTTCAAGTCATGGATCAAAAATTCATCCAGATCGTTGGACGCGGCAATTACAGCATCTTCAAAGCCGGCCTCATTCAGCATTTTTCTTGCTTTTTTAGATAGGTATGCCAAGTCTCCGCTGTCCAGACGGATTCCATATGATTTCGGATGGATTCCTGCATCACGCATTTCCTGAAAGACGCGAATAGCATTCGGTACGCCGGATTTTAATGTGTCATAAGTGTCAACCAGCAGTGTGCAGGCATCCGGATAGAGCTTTGCATATTCTTTGAATGCCGTATACTCATCTTTAAAGCTCATGATCCAGCTGTGGGCATGCGTTCCCATAACCGGAACGTCAAACAACTGTCCTGCAAGAACATTGGAAGTGCCGACACATCCGCCGATCACAGCGGCACGAGCGCCGTAGAGTCCGGCATCCGGTCCTTGTGCCCTTCGAAGACCAAACTCCATAATGCCGTCCCCCTGAGCTGCATAAACTACGCGGGATGCCTTGGTGGCAATCAGGCATTGGTGATTGATAATATTTAATATAGCAGTTTCTACAAGCTGCGCCTCCATGATCGGAGCAACAACCTTGATCAGAGGTTCCTTTGGAAAAATAACACTTCCCTCTTCAATGGCGTAAATATCGCCGCTGAAATGAAAACCACTTAAATAATGTAGAAAGTCTTCGCTGAAAATACCAAGACCACGCAGATAATCTACATCTTCGTAGGAAAAGTTCAAGTTTTTAATGTATTGTATGACTTGGTCCAGACCAGCCATGATGGAATATCCACTCTTATTCGGATTGGCGCGAAAGAATACATCGAAGATCACAGTTTCATTTTCCTGTGTTTCAAAATATCCCTGCATCATGGTAAGTTCGTACAGGTCAGTTAATAAGGTCAGATTTGGTGTATTCATAATCGTATGTCCTTTCTATATACCTTGTACAGTGTTGTATGCAGCAATCTCTGCAGATTTGCAGAAACCGTAGCATGGGCATATTATAGCACATCCCATAAAAAAATAAAATTTATTTATGAAACAACAGGTTTATTCAAATTTCGCAAATATTTTCCGGAAGAAGATCGAATTCAGATAAGCTAAGCCGGAAAAACCGAACAACATCCATACAAGACCGATTATCTGGAACGGGATATAAATTGTAGCCAAGATAGTCAGTACAGCAAATGCAACAAAAAGTAAAGTATAAGGAAGATATGCAATTGCCATAAAAAAAGCATTTTTAATTGTCTTAAACAGTGTGTTTTCAAATCTTGCAATATAAGGGAACAGATATGTTGCAGTGATCAAATACAGGAAAAATGCAAGCAGCAGAAAAACAGACATCACTGTCTTTATAGAGTCCGGCATGGATCCCAGGATTCGGAAATCTGCCCATAAGACAAAACCTGCAATTAAAACAATCAGCCAGGAAAGCGTTCCGATTTTGAAATTATCTTTGAACGCTTTGAGATAGCTGCGGAAAATGTAACTCTCTTCATTTCGCGCAGCCTTTAATGTAATCGTATAGAGTGCTGTTAGCGCCGGGCCAATCGTGATGATTGGAATACAGCTGACGATAAATAAAATGTTTAAAATAAATAAATCAGCAATTTTTCCTAAGCCCTGCATAAGTGGGCTGTCTAAGTTGAATAAACTCATAAATCAAACGTCCTTTCGTAAATCATTAGTAAAGAAAAGGCCTTTCGAGACCTGTAGAAGATTATACTATAAATTTTATAAAATGTGCATAAATAAGCGTATTTTTTCTTGACAATTATTTTTTCGTTGTATAGTATATAATACTCGTCAGATAGTTCGGTAGCGAACAATTCGGGACAGAACTATTTAACCGGAATAAAAAGAATTCATGGAGGTGGAGATGTGACAGAAGAGAGAAAAAAGCGTGTGGGGTTTACAATACGCCGTCTGGATCATGTATTAAGGCGAAATCTGGAGGCACGTGTCAAGCAGGAAGGAATCGATGAGATTACACTGATGCATGGCTGGATCATTCGATATCTTTATGAGAATCAGGATCAGGATGTTTTTCAAAAAGATATTGAGAAAAATTTTTCGATTGGGCGTTCAACCGTAACGGGGATCCTGCAGATTCTGGAGAAAAAAGGATTTGTCAGCAGAGAATGTGTGGCTCATGATGCACGACTGAAAAAGGTGATTTTGACAAAAAAAGGGATGGAAAGCCATCGAAAAATAGAAGAACTGATTACGTGTCAGAATCAAAAAATGACAGAAGGTGTAGATGCCCGGGAACTGCAGATTTTTATGCGGGTAGCGGAACAGATCCGGGAAAATCTGGAAAAAGATAAGACAACAGAAGGCGAGACAGAGAGGTGAAAGGATGAATATCATCAGAAGATTATTAGAAGAAGTAAAGGAATATAAGCGGGCATCCATTGCAACTCCGATTTTTATGATCTTGGAGGTGCTGATGGAGACTATGATTCCGTTTTTGATGGCGTCGATCATTGACGATGGTGTCAATGCCGGAAATATGAATCATATCTATAAGGTAGGCGGTCTGATGCTGGTGGCAGAAGCGCTCGGTCTGGCAGCAGGAATGGCGGGAGGACGGTATGGAGCTAAGGCATGATCTGTGCAATGGTTATGGCATTTTCTATCAATGCGGAATTGTCCATGATCTACTTGATCGCAGTGCTGGTTTTAGGTGCGATTCTTTTTTTGATCATCCGTCATGCAACGGCGTATTTTGAACAGGCATTTCCAAAGTATGACGCGCTAAATGCATCTGTACAGGAAAATGTATCTGCAATCCGCGTCGTAAAAGCGTATGTGCGGGAAGAGCAGGAGACAAGTAAGTTCCACAAAGCCAGCGAAAATATTTACAAAATATTTGTAAAGGCAGAGAATAATGTAATTTTTAATGCGCCGCTGATGATGTTGACGGTGTATACTTGTATCATTTTGATCAGCTGGTTTGGCGCAAAAATGATAGTAGTCGATTCTTTGACTACCGGAGAGCTGATGAGTCTGCTGGCATATTGTATGAATATTTTGATGAGTCTTATGATGCTGTCTATGGTATTTGTTATGATTTCAATGAGTACGGCGAGTGTAGAACGTATTTATGAAGTATTAAACGAGCAGAGTGAGATTTGTAATCCGGAACATTCGGTGAAGAACGTGGCAGACGGAAGTATTGTATTTCGTAATGTAGAATTTTCTTATAAGAAAGACAGTGAAGAACCGGTGCTGAAGAATATCAATCTGGAGATTCAGTCAGGAGAGACAATTGGAATCCTTGGCGGAACCGGCCACGGCCAGCAGGGGTTTGTTCTTGCACCGGGCCAGCCGGTTCACGGCGTCCAGCACGGCCCGCACGGACTCGCGCACCGCCGGAGCGATGAAGCCGCAGGTATTGATGAAGACCAGGCGCGCCCGGCCCATCTGGCTCACGCTTTTGACGGGCAAGCCCAAGGAACCCAGCAGACGTTCGCTGTCCACCCGGTTTTTGGGACAGCCCAGGCTCAGGGACCAGACCGGCAGGGCTTTCGTTGGGGTATGGATGCTCATCGCCGCATAATACAGCGCCCGCGCCCGCTTGTCATCCGGTCCGCGCCCGGCGCGCGGAGCAGGCACACCCCATCGGGAAAAAGGAAAACGGCACAGAAGGGGCTTGCTCCGGCAAAAGGTTTTGAAGGGATGTTTTAAAATGAATCCACCATACATCTTGTTAATCCGGTGGCCGACATGCTAGTCTTTTTTGTCATTGGGACAAAAAGATACGGCGATCCTTCCGGCGGCCCCTGTCCTGCTGCCAGCCGCTGTTTCCCGAATATGCGCTGAAGGACGGCCTATGAGAGAGAGAGAGAGAGAGAGAGAGAGAGAGAGACCATGAGGCCGTATGCGCCGGATGACCCGGCTGCGGCGGCCGTGGAAAGGCGCTATGCCCGCCTGTTGAGCAATTTCTACGACCAGATCTACGACCTGGATTTCAACGCCGGGTTCTACCGTTCCGTCTTTCAGAGCGGCGCAAAATTCTGCGCGCCGCCTGAGGGGCGCGGCCTTGCCGCCATGCTGGAAGCGGCCGCCGACACCCTGATCCATCCCGAAGACAAGGCCGACTTCCGGCAGATGTTCCGGCGGGAGGAACTGCGCCGCGCCCTGGCGACCACGGGCAGAAGCACGGGCGCCGAATACCGCAAAAAGTGCCTGGACGGCAGCTACCGCTGGGTACGCGTCATGGTTTTCCCTTTCGACGAGAGCGGGCTGGAGCGATATCTGATCTGCTTTCAGGATATCGACGGCTACAAGCACCTCGGCGCCAGCACCCGCGAAAACGTCCTCCTGCACCTCCAGAGCCTGGACTATCTGCGCTACAGGGCGATCACGGAACAGACGCGCAGCCTGGTCTTCGAATGGCAGGACCAGACGCTTACCTATGTGGACGCCACGATTCCCCGGCTGCTGGCCGGCAGTTACGACGGCCGGCATCTCTTTGACCTCTGGCGCGAGGACAGCGTCCTTTTTTCCGAAGATCGCGCCATATTCGAAAACTTCCTGCGCGCCCTGGCCGGCAGCGACCCCTCCAGCGCGGTCACCGTGCGCCTGCGCCGCAGGACGGGCGCATTCACCTGGTACGTCGTTTCCTGCACCCGGATCGACAATACCGCGACCGGCGCGCGCTATGTAGGCAGCATCCGGGATGTGGACAAGGCCATCCACACAGCGCGCGCCCTGCGCCAGCAGGCGGAATACGACGACCTGACCGGCGCCTGCACCATGCCCACCTTTCTGGGAAAGACCGAACGGCTGTTGCGCAGAAATCCGGATGCGCCGCGCCACATCGTGCGCTATGACGTGGCGGGCTTCAAATCCATCGACGAACGCTTCGGCCAGGAAGAAGGCAGACGCCTTTTGCGGGCCATCTCCTACCTGACCAAGGAGAATCTCTCTTCGGACCGGGAGATTTTTGCCCGGCTCTCCGGCGATATCTTCCTGGCCTGCCTGGAGGGCGACCACGAGCGCGTCTGGGAATTCATGGAATGGCTGCGCTGCGGCACAGCGGAATACACCAAGTCCTACCGGCCCGAACTCTTTTTCGGCGTCTGCCGGGTGGACGACCCGGCAACCCCGGTGCGCGAGATCTGCGAGCGGGCCTATCTGGCCCTCAAGTCCGTCAAGGGCAGCGGCATGGCCGACTATGCCTTTTATGACGACGAGTTGCGCAGCCGGGTACTGGACGAACTCTTCATCAAGGACCAGATGTACACGGCCCTGGCCGAAGGCCAGTTTGTGGTCTACCTCCAGCCCAAGGTTGAAATATTCAGCGGGCGCATTGTGGGGGCCGAAGCCCTGGCCCGCTGGCGGCATCCGGAACGCGGCCTGATCCCGCCGAACCGTTTTGTGCCTTTTTTCGAACGCAACGGCTTCATCATCCTGCTGGACGAATACATCTGGGAGGAGGTCTGCAAGCTGCTGCGTTCCTGGCTGGACAAGGGCTACCGTCCCCTGCCCGTGTCCATCAACGTCTCGCGCATGCACTTCAACGACAACGGCTTCTGCGGCAAATTGCGGGCCCTGACCGACAAATACCGCCTGCCCCGGCATCTGCTGGAACTGGAGCTCACGGAGAGCGCCTTTTTTGAAAATGAAAAAATCCTCCGGCGGACCATGCGCAGCCTCCAGGAGGCCGGTTTCGCCTTTTCCATGGACGACTTCGGCACCGGCTACTCCTCGCTGAACACCCTGCGCGCCCTGCCTTTCAATACCGTCAAGCTCGACCGCGCCTTTGTCAGCGACAGCACGGACAATCAGCGCGGCCAGATCGTGGCCCGCAACACCATCGTCCTGGTCAAACAGCTCGGCATGCGGATTATCGCGGAAGGCGTGGAAACCGTGGAACAGGCCCTTTTTCTGCGGAATATGGGTTGCGACCAGGCTCAGGGCTTTTATTACTCGCGGCCCATGGACGCGCGGGAATTTGAAACCTTCAGCTTTGTGCACCGCAAGTGCTTCTGGGTGGACCCGCGCCTTCAGGACCGCCTCCCCGACGGGGAAAGCAACGAGACCACGGATAAGTAAACCACGCCGCTACGCGCCCGGATTGCCAACTGGCGGCGGGAGTGCTAAAAAATTACAAGGAAGCCTTCTGTCATGAGCTTCCAAACGCCGACCGCGTCAAGGATGCGTAATGGAACAGCGGGTTCAGACATCGGCCGCGCCGGGACCGGCGACGGACGAGATGGAGCAGGCCCGCTACAACTGCGTGCTGCGCAGCATCTTCGGCGAAATCTTTGAAGTGGATTTCAGCGGCGACAGCTACCGTCTGATCCACATGGGCGACGTGCGCTTCTGCCCGCCGCCGCCCGGCATGGGCGTGGCCGCCACCCTGCGGGCCATTGCCGAGACGCTCATCCATCCTGAAGACCGGGAAATTTTCCTGCGCGTGCTCAATCCCAAGGTCCTGCTCCAGGGAGAAAATCTCAAACAGGGCTATGCCTCCGGCGACGTGCGCAAAAAATGCCTCGACGGGCAATACCGCTGGGCGCGCTTCACTGTCTTTCCCCTGGTTTGTGCCGCTTCCGGCCGCCCCCTGCACATGATCTGCGTGCAGGATGTGGACGAGCAGAAACGCGCCGTCGGCCTGGCCCGCGAAAACGCCCTGCTCCAGCGCCGGCGTCTGGATGAGCTGCGCTACAAGGCCGTGCTGGACCACACCAATACTCTGGTGTTCGAATGGCGCGACAATCAGCCCACCTACACCTCGCCGCACATTCCGCAACTGCTGGCGGGCGATTACAACGGCCGCTGGCTTTTTGACGTCTGGCGCGAGGACAATGTGCTTTCCCCGGAGGACGGGGGAATTTTCAAGGACTGCCTGAACGCGCTGGAGCAGGGCGCCTCCTCCGGCGAGATGACCGTGCGCCTGCGCCGCCGCGACGGGCGCCTCATCTGGTGCAGGGTCACCTATACCTGCCTGGCCGACCCGGACCTCGGCATCCGCTACATCGGCACCATCAGCGACGTGGATGAAGTCACACGGGCCACGCAGGCCCTGCGCTTCAGGGCTGAATACGACCCCCTGACCGGCGCGTACAACATGCAGACCTTTTTTGAAAAGGCCGACCTGCTGATCCGCCAGGGCGACGGGCCGCGTCATATCGTGCGTTTCGACGTGGCGGGCTTCAAGGGCATCAACGAAATGTTCGGCCTGGAGGAAGGCGACCGCCTGCTGCGGGCCATCGCCCATCTCGTGCGCGAACAGATCGACAAGCGGTGGGAAACCTTCGGCCGCCTGTCCGGCGATGTATTTGTGGCCTGCCTCGCGGGCGACCGCGAGCGGGTCCGGCGTTTTGTGGGCTGGCTCTCGCGCCAGTTGCGCGAATATACCCAGTCTTACCGGGTCATGCTCTTTTTCGGCATCTGCCCGGTGGAAAAACGCAGGACCCCGGTGCACGTGCTCTGCGACTGGGCCCATCTGGCCCTGAAAACCGTCAAGGGCAGCGACCTGACCAACTATGCCTTTTATGACGGCGAGCTGCGCGCCCGGCTGCTGGATGAAAACAATATCAAGGATCAAATGCACGAGGCTCTGGAAAAAGGCCAGTTCGTGCTCTATCTCCAGCCCAAGGTGGAGATTTCCAGCGGCCGCATTGTGGGGGCCGAGGCTCTGGCCCGCTGGCGGCACCCCACGGACGGGCTGATCCTGCCGGGCCGCTTTGTGCCGCTGTTCGAACGCAACGGCTTCATCGTCCGTTTTGACGAGTACATCTGGGAACAGACCTGTAAAATGCTGCGCCTCTGGCTGAACAAGGGCTACCGGCCCACGCCCGTGTCCATCAACGTCTCGCGCATGCACTTCAACGACGACCATTTCTGCGGCAAGCTGCTGGCCCTGACCGACAAATACCATTTGCCCCGGCATCTGCTGGAGCTGGAGCTCACGGAAAGCGCCTTTTTTGAAAGCGAAAAAACCCTGATCCGGGTCATGAACGACCTCCAGAAACAGGGTTTCGTCTTTTCCATGGATGATTTCGGCACGGGCTATTCCTCCCTGAGTACCCTGCGCGCCCTGCCTTTCAACATCGTCAAGCTGGACCGCACCTTCATCAGCGACGGCACGGACAATGAACGCGGCCAGATCGTGGCCCGCAACACCGTCACCATGGCCCGCCAGCTCAAGATGAAAATCATCGCCGAGGGCGTGGAAACTGTGGAGCAGGCGCACTTCCTGCTCAGCATCGGCTGCAATTACGCCCAGGGCTACTATTACGCGCGCCCGGTGGATCCCGAGGAATTCGAAGTGCTCAGCTTTGTGCAGGAAAAAGCCTTCTGGGTGGACCCCAGTCTCCAGGAGGAAGCCCGCCGCCTGAACCTGCCCCTGGGCCTGAACGCTCCGGACCGGGAATACTGAACCGCCGCTACCGCCGGAACGCTTTTCCTGATCCGTGCGCTTCTCGGAAAGGCCGCCGGGGGGCAACGCCGTCCCCAATCCATGCCCCCCATTGAACACCGCCCTCTTGCGGCGATTTTCCACGCCTTCGCCCCGTGGGCCTGTCCTTCGGCAATGCTTGACAGCACAGGCCAAAGTATATATCAATTTATCTAGATATTGTGATGAGAAACGGAAAGCGGTGTAAATCCGCTACGGACGCGCCACTGTAACCGGGGCAAACCCAGCCGAAGCCACTGTTCGACACGGACGAACGGGAAGGCAAGGCGAGCACGGGCCGGAAGTCAGGAGACGACTTGTCACAATGGCCGCGATCGGCGCGGCACGGCAGTACTGTCTCGCGTATAGGCATTTGCCCGGACTGGAGCTTACGCTTGAAATTGCCGCCCAACGGCCCGGCATCTCCGCTGTTTTGCGTTCCACGGCTCAGCGGCGGATGCGCCGTGCGGCAATTTAGCGGCGCGGTTTATCCTGCACAAAGACGGACCGCCCTCTCCGGATGCATCCCTGTATTCCGGCTCTGGACGCACGTGAAATAGACTGCCCTTTCAACTCTTTTGAAAGGAGCATCCCATGCGAACCCACATTCTCGGTTTCCCGTCCATCGGAAAACAGCGAGAGCTGAAACAGGTTCTCGAAGCCTTCTGGAAAGGCGATCTTGCCGCTGAAGCGCTTGCCGAAACCTGCACGGCGCTGAAGAAGCGCCATTGGCGCATCCAGCAAGACGCCGGTCTTGACTCTGTGACCACAGGCGATTTTTCACTCTACGACCGCATGCTGGACATAACCCGCATGCTCGGCGCAATGCCCCCCCGCTTTGCCCCCTGCCTCAAGGACGCGCACCCGGACCTGTATTTCAGCTTGGCGCGCGGCGATGCGCGGCGCAACATTCCGGCCCTGGAAATGACCAAGTGGTTTGACACCAACTACCACTATCTTGTGCCAGAAATCGATGCCGATACGCCCTGGCATCGCGAAGAGCACCCGCTGGTCGCGGATACAAGGCTGGCCGGGGAACTCGGCTTTTCGCCGAAACCGGCCCTGATCGGTCCGTTCACCTGGCTGGCCCTGGCAAAAGCCCGCAACGGCGCGCACAAGTGGGCGCGGCTGGACGCGGTTACGGCCGCCTATGCCGACCTTTTTACGCTTCTTGCGCCCTTGTGCGACCGCATCCAGGTTGAGGAACCCGTGCTCTGCACGGAACTTCTGCCGCAAGAGGCGAGCGGGGCTTTTCGGGAGGCCTACGCGGCCCTGAACACGGCCAGCAACGGCAAGCTCATGCTGACGACCTATTTCGGCCCGCTCTGCCGGAATCTGGATCTAGCCCTCGCTTCCGGCTGCGCAACGCTGCATGTGGACATGGTGCGCGGCAGGGAACAACTGGATGCCGTTCTGGACAAGCTCCCCGCCGACACGGCGCTTTCGCTCGGCGTGGTGAACGGACGCAATATCTGGAAAAGCGATTACGCCCAAATCCTGCCCCTTGTCACGCGGGCCGTCGCCGCGCTCGGCACGGAACGGGTTTTGCTGGGATCAAGCTGCTCGCTGCTGCACTGCCCTGTGGACCTGGAGGAAGAAACAACCCTGCCGGAGCACATCCGGAACCGCATGGCCTTTGCCGTGCAGAAGTGCGCGGAGCTGACCGACCTGCGAAACATTGCGGAAAACGGCGACAACGCGGCCCTGGCGGCCAATGCCGCCGTATTGCGGGC
>ENA-ORMO01002531-ORMO01002531.1-human-gut-metagenome-genome-assembly--contig:-NODE-2531-length-14321-cov-2.578649_pt1 | contig 14321 bp, 9 predicted proteins | sample MGYA00242106_ERZ509001 | MGnify/ENA primary metagenome ERZ509001 (study PRJEB26280, sample SAMEA2338736) | human gut metagenome | biome: human gut; feature: human-associated habitat; material: faeces... | reverse complement strand
GGAATGGGCGAGTGCGCAGATCCCAACGAGTGCAAGATGATCGCAGATCTGGGAATCGATTTCCTGGCTGCAGGTATCGGCAACATCCATGGAAAATATCCTGAGAACTGGAAGGGACTTTCCTTCGAGACTCTGGATGCCATTCAGCAGCTGACCGGAGATATGCCTCTGGTGCTTCATGGCGGCACGGGAATTCCGGAAGATATGATTAAGAAAGCGATCTCCCTGGGCGTTTCCAAGATCAATGTGAATACCGAATGCCAGCTGGCTTTCACGGCTGCTACCAGAAAGTACATTGAAGAAGGCAAGGATCAGGTAGGCAAGGGCTTTGACCCTCGTAAAGTTCTGGCTCCTGGAACCCAGGCTATTAAGGATACCGTAAAAGAAAAGATGGAAATGTTCGGTTCCGTTGGAAAGGCCTGAGAACGGCTCTTCGGAGCCCGGATCGAACGGCGGACGGGCTGAATCCTACACATTGCTGATGGGACGATAAGAAAAGGCTGATACACGAAGATTGCGTGTATCAGCTTTTTGTTATTGCAGCGGGGAATTTTTTGCGGGCGCATAAAAGAAGGCCTGCTTTCGTTTAAGCGGGCGGCTGGCCAAACCTTTCCGGCCCGCAGACGGGAGAGGACGGTTCGATGTGGACGGGCGACCACATATATGAAGATTGCAGAGACGGCGGAAAGCCTGTATGATGAAAAAGAAGGAAGCGACAGGAGGACGGCTTCATGGAAAAGAAACCGGTAACGCGCAGAGACATCGCGCAGAGGGCGGATACTTCTGTTTCCGTAGTCTCCAGGGCGCTGAACAACAGCGGCTATGTGGCAAAGGAGAAGAAGGAGCGGATTCTGAAGATAGCGGAGGAACTGAATTATATTCCCAATCCGGTTGCGGCATCGCTGCAGGCAAGAAGGGTGCGGCAGATTCTGTTTTACTGCAAAAATATGGAAAACGCTTTTAATATCCAGCTTTATCAGGGAATGCTGGAGGAGGCTGGAGCAAGGGGATACATGGTGCTGTTTTGCGGACAGATCGCCTTTGAGGAAATCAAAAATACTTTGGTGGATGGGATCATTATGCAGGATGAGAGCATGGCCCGCTTCTATCTGGAGAACGAAGGGAAGAATTATCATCTTCCCGTGGTAAGCCCTTCCTACGGAGAGCCGATTCAGACGGGACATGCGATGCCGGTTGTGGAGATCGATACCTACCGCGTGATGGAAACGGCGCTGGACTATCTGTGGTCGCTCGGCCACCGGAAGATCGCCGCCGGCATGCCATATCCATATGAAAGCCTGAATGCCAGGGCGACGGCATATCGTTCATGGATGAGAGGGCGGGGACAGAAGGAAGCGCAGAAGTATTTTGTGGCGGTTACCAGAAGGGATCCCAGGCTGGAAGGGGACGAAAGGGTGCTGGGCTTTCGGGAGGAAACGGAAAGAAGCCCCTATACGGTTTCGGAGGATTTCTTTGGCAAGGGAATGCTGGCAGCCAGGCTGTTTGCGGAACGCAGGCTGGATGCGACGGCAGTGATCGGTTTTAATGATGATTTTGCCCTGGGGATGATTCGGGGATTCGAGCAGTTGGGAATCCGGGTTCCTCAGGACGTATCCGTCATGGGGATCGACGGTTCAGACAGCCGCAAATATGTCTCCCCCCTGCTTACGACGATTTCTCTGCAGCCGCGCATACAGGGAGCTAAATGCGCCTGTGTGCTTCTGGATATGATTGAAGGGAAAAAATATAAATATGTAAACCATACGGGCTTCCGGCTGATGGAGGGGGAAAGCGTACGGACGTTGTCCGGATCGCCCTGAAGAGGGCAGATGCGGACGGTGGAAAGGCGCTGCTGCCCTTTCCGGATGAATGGAAAAGGAAAGGGGCAGGCGTATCTGAATGATCTAAAAGAGGACGTCTGTTCCCCGGGGGCTTAATTCTATGGGAAAAGAAGGAAGGAGAAAAGATGGAACAAGATAAGAGATGGCTGGTGAATGGAAAAGAACTGAAGCTGGGAACCTGTTATTATCCGGAGCACTGGGACAGGAGCCTGTGGGCGCAGGATCTGCAGCGCATGCTGGAAGCGGGGATCAAGGTTATCCGCATCGCGGAATTTGCCTGGAGCAAGGTGGAGCCGCGGGAAGGGGAATATACCTATGAATTTTTCGATTCCTTCCTGGAGGAAGTGGCAAAGACGGAAATGAAGGTGATTTTCTGCACGCCTACCGCCACGCCTCCGGCCTGGCTTACGGAAAATTATCCAGAAGCGCTCAACTGCACTAGGGAGGGAGTGACATACCGGCACGGGGAAAGAAGGCATAATAACTATAATTCTCCTATCTATCGGAGGTTTAGCAGGAATATTACGGAAAAGGTAGCATCTCATTACGGCCCGCATCCTTCGGTGATCGGATGGCAGATCGATAACGAGCTCAACTGCGGGGTGGATGAGTTCTATTCTCCCAGTGACCGGCTGGAATTCCGGGAATTCCTGAAAAAGAAATACGGTTCTCTGGACGCCCTGAATGATGCCTGGGGAACGGTATTCTGGAATCAGACCTATACGGCCTGGAGCGAGGTGGACGTGCCCAGACCGACGCCCAGCAACGCGACCAACCCCCACCGGGTTCTGGATTATATCCGTTTTGTATCGGAGAGCGCCTGCCGCTTTGCCAAGGAACAGGCGGATATTATCCGCAGGTATATGAAGGAAGGGGACTTCATCACCACGAACGGCCTTTTCTCCAACCTGGATAATCACAGGATGCGGGAGGAAAGTCTGGATTTTATCACCTATGATTCTTATCCAAATTTTGCATACTGTCTGGACAGCTATGATGGGAAAGATCTGCTGAAGGATCGGAAGTGGAGCAGGAATCTGACGGAAACCAGAGCGGTTTCTCCGCTGTTCGGGATTATGGAACAGCAGTCCGGCGCGAACGGCTGGAATACCACGATGGAAGCGCCCACTCCCAGGCCGGGGCAGATGACGCTGTGGACGATGCAGTCTATCGCCCATGGGGCGGACTATGTCAGCTATTTCAGATGGCGTACCTGTACGATGGGGACGGAGATTTACTGGCATGGGATCCTGGATTATTCCAGCAGGGAGAACAGGAGAATCCGGGAAGTGCGCGAGATTTCCCGTAATTTAACGCACATGCAGGAAATTGCAGGAGCGGCTTATGAGGCAAAAGTAGGGATCCTGAAGGATTATGATAATCTTTGGGATGCAAGGCTGGATAGATGGCATGAGCGCGTGGATAAGGAAAGTCAGAAAAATCTGTTTGCAGCGGCGCAGCTTACCCATACGCCGGTAGATTTTGTTTATCTGCGCAAGGGCACTTCTTTGGAAGAACTGAAGCGTTATGAAGTGCTTTTCTATCCTCATGCGGTGATTCTGACCGAGGAACGGGTAAAATTGCTGGAGGATTATGTGGCATCCGGCGGAAAGCTGGTGATGGGCTGCAGAACCGGCTATAAAGATGAGACCGGAAAGTGCGTGATGGCTCCGCTGCCCGGATTGGCTTCAGGCCTGTGCGGGACGGATATTCCCGAGTACAGCTTTGTGGCGCCGGATGAAGGGAAAGTGTTTGCGAGCTGGGACGGAACGAAGGTGGAGGCAGCTGTATTTAACGATATCCTCGCCCCTGCAGGAGAAGGGGCTGAAGTATTGGCCGTCTATGCTTCCAGCTATTATGAGGGAGAACCCGCCCTGATCCGGAACCGGTTCGGCAAAGGAGAAGCCTATTATTTCGGCGGCGCTTTTGCGCTGGATACGGCAAAACTGTTTCTGGAAAGGCTGGGCGTATCGGAGCCTTATGCGGCCTGGATCAAGGCGCCGGAATGCTGTGAGATTGCCGTCCGTCAAAAGGAGGGAAAACGTTATCTGTTCGTGCTCAACTATGCGCATGAGGGCGTGCAGATCGAACTGAAGCAGCCTGCGGAAGAACTGACGGCGGGCAGGATGGAAAACGGCGTACAGGATGTGGAGAAATATGGCGTGCGGGTGTACCGCCTTTCTTGAGGATGGATATGAAGACGATTGAAGAGATGAGAACGCTGGATAGCGCGAGAAGGGACTATGTGCCTGAAAAAGCGGAGCGGCTGGATGAAAAAGACATGCAGTGGTTCCGGGACGCCAAGTTTGGAATGTTTATCCATTGGGGATTGTATTCCATGCTTGGGAAGGGGGAATGGATCCTTTTTAACGAACAGCTTGATGTGAAACAATATGCGGCGCTGGCGGAGGATTTTTCCGCGAAGGAATTTGACGCAAGGAAATGGGCCAGGACGGCTAAGGAAGCGGGCATGAAATATATGGTGCTCACCACGCGGCATCACGACGGATTCAGCCTGTTTCACAGCAAGGCGAGCGGATACAACAGCGTTAACAGCGCGGCAAAACGGGATTTTGTGAAGGAATATGCGCAGGCCTGCAGAGAAGAAGGGCTGAAGGTAGGATTTTATTATTCGCCGATGGACTGGCGTTATCCCGGCTACTTTTTCCCGCAGATGTACTGGGAAAGCGCGCAGGAGATGAAAAGGCAGTGCTGGGAGCAGCTGGAAGAGCTGATGACCAATTACGGGAAGATCGATTTGCTTTGGTTTGACGGAGAGTGGCTGGCGCACGGCGGGATCGGCTTCGGCGCGGACGGATGGATGAGAGATCCGAACTGGACGAAGAGCAAGTACCTGCAGGTGAACTATTTTTGGGAGTCAGAGAAGCTGGTAAACATGATACGCAGGCTGCAGCCGGGAATCATGATCAACAACCGGGGAGGCTGGGAAGGAGACTTTCATGTGCGGGAGCGGCGGATCGGAGGGATCCGCACGGATAAGCCCTGGGATAGCAACGACTGCCTGGCTGATTCCTGGGGATATATTCCGGGCAGGCCCGTGCTGCCGCTGGAGCGGCTGATACGCAATCTGGGGTCCATCGTCGTAAGAGACGGAAACTACCTGCTGAATGTGGGTCCTACCGGCGAGGGGAACATGGAGCCGGAACAGGTGGAACGGCTGAAGCAGCTTGGGGACTGGCTGAAGCGGTATGGGGAAAGCATTTACGGAACCAGGGGCGGCCCGGTGCAGCCAGGCGCCTGGGGAGGCAGCGTGTACCGTGAAAAGACGGTTTATGTACATATCATCGAATGGGAGAAGGATAGAATAGAGATTCCGGAAATGGGAAAGCTGGAAGCGTTCAGCGGCTTAAACTGCACGAACGTTTCCGTCTCAAGAAGAGACGGAAAGCTCCAGATCGAGGTGCCTATCGCAGACAGAGACGCTTATGATACCATTGTCCGGCTTGACTTTGCCGAGCCGATCCAATGGGATGGAGTGAAAGCGGAGGAAGAGGATATTTACGGGCTGGCGGACGGGCTGGACTAGAGGGCATGTCTGCGGCAGGATGAAGGGAAAACGCCGGATAAGAAGGAGGGGACTTATGGATACGGGCGGTTCGCGAAGCGGACCGCCTTTTTGATGTGCGTTTGCACAAAAGGCGGACGCTTCCCGGCGGCAGTTGCATAGGAAACAGAGAATGGAAACGGCACGGATGAATATTTGTAGATCGGGCTAGAAATTGTTGATTGTAGCGGCCGGAAAGGGATGGTATGTTAGGGGGGAAAGAAAACGGGGCAGAAAAGAAAGGGAGGGAGAAACGCCGTGATCGGAAGGAAAACATTGTGGAAGCGCTTTAAAAAGCAGGGCGCGCTTCAGGTATTTGTCCTGGCAGGAATGCTGTATCTGGTTGTTTTTAATCTGGTTCCGATGTTCGGTCTTTTGATGGGCTTCAAGGACTACTCCATCAGCAGCGGGATCAAGGGCATTTTTACCAGCGAATGGGTGGGGCTTAAGTATTTTAAGGAATTCGTGACAGAGTACAAGTTTGGAAGGCTTGTGCGCAATACGGTGGCTTTGAGCATTCTGAAGCTTATCTTTACCTTTCCACTTCCCATTCTGTTTGCGCTGATGGTCAACGAGATACGGAATGTGAAGTTTAAGAAGCTCCTTCAGACATGCAGCTATCTGCCGCACTTTATTTCCTGGGTCATTATCTCCAGCATTTCCTATCAGTTCTTATCCCAGTCCGGAATCATCAATACGGTTTTGGGAATGCTGCATCTTTCGGAGCCCATCAAATTCCTGACGGATGCGGGGCTTTTCTGGGGTGTGGCCGTATTCCTGGATGTGTGGAAGGAAATGGGATGGTGGGCCATCATCTTCCTGGCCGCGATTGTGGGAATCAGCCAGGATTATTATGAGGCGGCGCAGATCGACGGCGCGACCAGGCTGCAGAGGATCCGATATATCACGCTTCCCTGCATCAAGGGTACGATCGTCGTGGTCTTGATCATGACGATGGGAAATCTGTTCGGCGGCGGCCTGAGCGGTTCCAACTTTGAACAGTGCTACCTGCTGGGCAACAATGTGAACGCGGATACGTCCGAAATCATACAGACCTATGTGTTTGACGTAGGCCTGGCGCAGGGCAGATATTCTTACGCCACAGCGGTTGGTCTGGTACAGTCGATGATCTCGCTGATCCTGATCTTTGTAAGCAACTTTGCATCCAAGAAGCTGGCAGGCTCGGGACTGTTCTGATGAAAACGCGGAAATTGTCGGAAAGAAAGACGGTGTGAAAGAGAATGGGAATGATTAGGACAGGAAAGAAAAGAAAGAGAAAAAGCGCGGAAGACCGGATCATGGATTTTGTGATCTATGTGCTGGCGCTCATCATTTTGTTCGCTACGGTATATCCGTTTTATTATGTGTTTATTCTCTCCTTCAACGAAGGAGTAGACGCCAGCATGGGAGGGATCTACTGGCTCCCGAGGAAATTTACGCTGAGCAATTACAGCAAGTTTTTTACCGACTGGAAATGGGTCCGGGCGCTGGGCATTACGGCGGCAAGGACGATCCTTGGGACGGTTCTGGGCGTGTTCTTTACCACGCTGGTAGCCTATGGGATCTCCTTCAAGGAACTGATCGGAAGAAAATGGTATATGACGTTCATCATTATCTGTATGTATTTTTCCGGAGGGGTTATCCCTTATTATATGGTATTGAAGTCGCTGCACTTGATCGATACCTTCTGGGTGTACATCATCCCGGGAATGCTGAATTTGTTCTATATCACGATCGGAAGGACCTTTTTTGAGGGGATTCCTGAATCGCTCCGGGAATCGGCCAAGATAGACGGAGCGAGCGAATTTAAAATTTTCAGAAGCATCATTATGCCGATTTCCAAGCCGTTTATGGCGACAATGGCCCTGTTCGTGGGAGTGGGGCATTGGAACAACTGGTATGATTCCACCTTCTTTGTGAAAACCAAGACCCTGCGCACGCTGCCTTATCTGGTCATGGAAATTGTGAATCAGTTCCAGACGGGAACCAATAATCCGAACGCGGCGGCCCAGATAAGGACGACGAGCCTGTCCATACAGATGGCGGCCATGGTAATTTCAGTAGCCCCGATTATCTTCATCTATCCGTTCCTTCAGAAATATTTTGTGACAGGAATGATGGTAGGTGCGGTAAAGGAATAAATAAAAGAGAGGAGAAGAGAGGATGAAAAGAAAAGTGTTGTCACTATTGTTGGCTGCAGCCTGTATGGCGTCCCTGCTTGTAGGCTGCGAGATGACGGATTCGACGGAAGGAACTGCGGAGCCCGCCCAGGAAGAGAGCCAGGCGGAAGCGGCGGCCGGAACGGAAGCGGCGGACGGGGAACAGACCGCGTCCGCAGACGCGGTAACGCTGGATCTGTATCTGGATTTCACCTGGTGGCCGGTGGAGAGCTGGACGGGAATCATTCCAGAAGAACTGACGAAGAACGGGGGCGTGAACTTCAATGTGACGCGCTCTGCGGACGACAGCCAGCTGGGGCTGATGATCGCTTCCGGAGATCTGCCGGACGTGATTTTTACGGATAAGGAAATTGACAGGCTGTGCGATGGCAACCTCTGCTACAGCTACGACGAGCTGATCGAGCAGTACGGGATCGACTGGCAGCCTACGGAAGACCGCATCAATATCGCAAGGAGCCATAACGCGAACGCGGATGACGAACACTATTATACCATTCTGGACAACTACAGCACAAACGAGGAATGGGAAGAGGCGGAAGGCGTGGTTCAGAACATCTCCTGTCTGTATTTCAGAAAGGACATCTGGGAAGAACTGGGCGAGCCTTCCATGAGCACGCTGGATGAGATCGCCGAAGTATGCAGGATGGTGAAAGAAAAATATCCGGATATGATTCCGGTCAACGCGGGCAATCCTTCCTGGAGACTGGGCGCGTTCCGGGATTGGTTCGGCGGCGGCAATGAGTTTTTGTATACTGACGATGGAGAAGTGATCCTGAGGGATATGACGGACGATTATTATGATTATCTGAAGTATGTCAATCAGATGTACAGAGACGGGCTTATTGTGGAAGAGAACCTTGCCATCACCAATGAGGATGATGCGAAGCAGCAGGCGATCGGCGGCAAATGTTTTATTTACGAATGGAACGCCAGGCCGAACCAGCTGGCGCAGCTGAACACTTCCACGCAGGAAAGTGTAGAAGGAGCGGAATGGGCAGTGCTTCCGATTCCGGATGACGCGAAACAGATTGTCAGAGCCAACGCAGGCTGGGCGGGCGTATTCATTTCCAAGAACTGCAAGGACCCTGAGGCTGCGATTAAGATGATCGCTTACATGAGCAGCGAAGAAGGAAGAAGGCTGGCTCTCTGGGGACGGGAAGGAATTGATTATGAACTGGATGAAAACGGAGTTCCGCAGTTCTCAGAGGAATGGAAGACAACGAATACAGATGCGGATAAGATGAACAGCACTTATAACAATACCTTCAATCTGTGCACCACGGAGCTGGATGAGGCATATACCTATTATTCCGGCGTGGATCCTGAGATTGTGGCTGATTTTTCCAAGAACACGGACAAAATCGTGAATTATCCGGAACTTACCATCGCCCTGCCTACCTCCACCTCCGATATGGGCGTGATCAGAGCGAAAATCACGGAAGCAAGGGATGCAGAGCTGGTGAAGATCTATACGGCTGAATCGGACGAAGAGTTTGAAAAGGCATATAACGATTATCTGAACCTGCTCAATCAGATCGGAGCGGAAGAACTGAATCAATATGTGACGGAAAGAGTCGCGGAAGTAAAAGAACAGTTTGGATTCTAAGAAGAAGGAAAAAAAGTCTCTGTCCGGCGGGAAAGCGTTTGGCTTTCCCGCCGGCCTTTTTATTGGTTCCTGTAATCGGAAGGGGAGACGCCCTCATACTTCCTGAAGATCCGGGCGAACTGTGTGGAACTGTTGTAGCCCACATGATGCGAAATCTCTTCTACGGTTTGAGAGGTCCTGGAAAGGAGCTCCTTGGCGACCGCTATCCGTTCCTGATGGAGGCAGGAAAGATAGGACTGACCGATGGTTTTCTTGAAAAAGGTACAGATATAGTTTGGATGGAACCCCACCGCTTCCGCCAGATCGTCCAGGGAGATATCTTCCTGATAATGATTTTTGATGAAAGCCAGAAGCTGTCTGGCGAGCAGATCGCCGCCTTTTTCGGGGAAGGACTCTTTTAACTGCTCCTTGATCTGATGGATGCAATCCTGCATGTAACCGGCCAGTTCCTCAAAATTGGAAATCCGGGAAGGAAGAGAAGGAGGATTCAGGGCGGAATCCTGTTTAGAAGTCCCCATATTTTCCAGATAAAGAGAAACATTCAGGAAAAAATTCGTATAAACCTGGGAAAGATAAGCGCCGGACGGCCGGTCTACCAACTGTAGGCGGCGGATATAATGAAGGAGTTCTTCCTTCTGCTTTTCCCCCTCCGTTTCAAAGAAAATGTGGATGCAGTCCTGATAGGAGAAACAGGCGGTAGCGGTGAGATCCGTATTGTTTCCGAACATTTTCTGATAGAAAATCCGCTGACAGGCGTTGGCGTAAAGGGAGTGCAGGTTGTGTATGGAATTGGAGCTGATGCTTGCTCCCAGCAGGAGCGGAGAGCCGATCGCCTGATAGAACTTTTCGGGGAGATTGGACGGCTTTACGAAAAAGGCGTCATGATTGCAGATGAAAACGAGCTGGCCGCGTTCCTTTAGGGAATAACAATGACAGAGCGGATAATACTGCAGAAGCAGGGCTTCACAGTTCTCGGTCCGTTCGGGAAGCACTTCCGGTTCCACGACCAGGACGGTAAAATAGGTATGGGGAAAAAGGGAATCCAGGATATCGCCCGAAAGCAGCAGATCAGAGGCGGAGACTTCGTACAGCAGCATTTGGAGCAGCTTCAGATAAGATGCGCGGTTTTCTTCCTGCTGCTTTTGGATCTGCATCTCATAGACCTTCATCAGAATATCTCTCAGGGCGTTTTCATCGATCGGCTTTAAAAGGAAATCCGTCACATTATACCGAAGCGCGGTCCGGGCGTATTCAAAGTCGGCATGGCTGGTCAGGATAACGATAACGGAGGGGATATTTTTTTCGCGAATATACCGGATGAGGGAAAATCCATCCATAACAGGCATACGAATGTCTGTCAGAATGAGATCCGGGGTCTCTTCTTCCAAGATGGAGATCGCTTCCGGGACATTGAGCGCGGTCTTGATGGAGACAGAAAACGGCAGATCAAGGGTATTTTGAATCATAAAGCTGCATCCATTCAGAAGGATGTGTTCATCGTCTACGATCAGGATCTGAAACATGCAAAGCGCTCCTTTCAATTGTAATCAGTGTTTGCGTGGAATCCTCCGTCAGAGCCATGGACATAGAAGCCTTTCCATGGAAGAAGATGTGAAGGCGTTCCCGGATATTATACAGGGCGCAGCCATTCCGTGAGCTTCTGAAGTCGGATAATCTGCAGGAACCTTCCAACAGCGCGTTGACCTCGGCGAGCCTTTCCGGAGCGATGGTCCGGCCGCTGTTGGATAGGGTAAGGAAGATTCGTTCCGGGTCAGAGCGGGCGGAAACCGTCAGCGTACAGGGCTCAAACATTTCTGCAGCGCCATAAAGAATGGAATTTTCCAGAATGGGCTGCAGAATAAAGGAGGGCAGCTTTATGGAAAGAAGCCCGTCCTCTATGTCAAAAGAATACTCCAGCCGGCTGCCAAACCGGTATTTCTGGATTTTGAGATAGTGGCCAGCGATATCCAGCTCATCCTTCAGCGTATTCGACTTGGAGGAGATGGAGACGGATTCGCGGATCAGGGCGGAAAGGGAGAAAACCATGTCTGCCACCATTTTATCCTGGTTCTGCAGGGCGAGCATACGGATATTTTCCAGGGTGCCGTATATGAAATGGGGATGGATCTGCGACTGAAGGGCCTGGTACATGGCGTCCTGATTCAGCAGCTCCATTTTTTCAACCTTGGACATTAATGTGTAATTGTCGCGGAACAGGTGATTGTAGGAGCTGACCAGATGGTCGATTTCGCTGTAGCTGTGTTTGTAACGGCGGCTGTCGAGGGAATAAAAGCTTAAATTGTCCGGATCGGAGTTCTGGATATAAGTTGAAAAATCCATAAGCTGCCTGGAAAGATCCGTAATGCTGGTAAAGAAGCGGAGCAGCAGGAAAAACAGCAGGCAGATGATGAATACAATCATGGGCATCAAAAAGTTATCAGACTGACCGAACAGATCCAGCAGTTTCCCGGTCAGGACAAACTGGAGATTGACTTCGGGAAGAAAGACGAGATTCACATATTCCCCACTGAAAAAGTCGACGGTAAAACCGTTTTGGGAAGCGGAGGAAAACTCCTCTCCGTCTGGCAGCAAAGAAGCATCATGGGAACTGTATAAAAGACGTCCGTCCTGATAGACGGCAAACCTGCTGTCCGGGAAAGGCGTGCCGTTCTCAAACTGGGAAAAATAGTCTGTGAGAATCTGCGGGGAAAGCGTAACCTCCATATATCCGATCACATGGTCATAGGTGTAGGGAGACAATTTCTTATAGGCAAGCAGCCTGGGAACTGTCTGCGTGGAATCAGAAACGGTATACCACAGAACGTCCCTGGGAACGGACTGACGAAGCTGCTGCTGCGCATCTTCTGCCAGCGGGATGGAGGAAAACGGATGGAAAGGGTCCACATAGAGCAGGGAAGGCTTATCGCTGTATATGCGGAAGGACTGGACGGAAGCGTTTTCCGTGCGGAGATTGGAGCATTGGCTGCGGATAGTCTTCATTAATGAATACAACATGTCGCTCTTGGAGGAATATACATCCAGATAATAGGTGATTTCCGGGATGCTTTCCACGGCGGAGAAAAACTGATCCGTGTTGGAAATGGAAAGATTCAGGGCAGAAAGGGAACTCTCCAGATAATTCTGCTGGATGGACAGTGTGTTTTTCACAAGATAGCTGTATAAAACAATCAGATAAATGCCCCACAGGATCAGGGTCGGAAGAATAATGGTAAGAAAAAAACTGCGCGTGAATCTTGAGATCAGGCTTCCGCTGCTATTTCGTTCGTTGATGAAGGCAAAAATTTTCTTTTTCATAGAAATTATTTTATCATAGCGGGCGGAAAGAAGGTATAGAAAGTTTTGAAATATTCCGGTTATAAGCGGCAGCTTTGTTACAATTCAGACACCCCCTTCGGCCAAAGCCAGGCACGCACGCTTTTTGGGTCCTGCCCGGATGCCGTATGTTCTTTGCTGGGGCACGCTCTCGCTCGGCTTCAAACGTAACGGTACATAACGGGCAAAAGGACGGCCCGTAAGTGCCGACGTTTTCAGACGGCCCCGGCAAAGAACATACGGCATCCGGGCAGGGCCCAAAGAGCGTGCGTGCCTGACGCCTTACGAGGGGGGTGACTGCGCTGTTACATCCGCTGCAAATTTTGCCTCATTCCAGTTCAATCAGCATCACCGTCACATTATCATCGCTGCCATGTTCCACCGCACGCTTCACCATCTTCTTGCATTTGGACAGAAGGGAACCCTTCTGCTGCAGGAGCGTACGGATTTCCTCCGGCAGCACCGTTCCGCAGAAACCGTCGCTGCACAAAAGGTACAGATCTCCCGGTTCGCAGCCAATCTCTTCCGCCACATGGGGCGTCAGCACGCCTTCTTCCTCGGGCATGCCCAGCACTCTGGTCAGCCGTTTTCGGGCAGGGCTGGAATAATACTCCTCCGGAGCTGCCAGCCCGAAGCGCACCAACGTCTCAAATTCATTGTGATCCTTGGACAGGATCGTAAGTTCGCCTTCATGTAGCCGGTAGATACGGCTGTCGCCGATATTGAGCGCCAGGATTTTGCCGTCCGACACGGCCAGGGCTGCGATGGTGCATCCCATGTGGACGCCCATAACCTTCTGCTCCCGGCAGATGATCTGATTCGTGCGGGCGATATAGTCCGCATAGCGTTCCATAAAGCTGTCCTGATATTCCTTCAGGCCGCTTGCAGCGATATAAGCCGCCTGCTCTCCGCAGCCTTCTCCTCCCAGCCCGTCACAGACGGCAAAGAGCGCCTGCGGGCCCGCCGTCTTGTTGCGCATGCCCACATTCGCCCTTGTCGTATTCTTCACGGCGCCGTTCAGGTAAAAATTATCCTCATTGATCGGACGCACCATTCCTGATGTCGTCACCACCGCATAATGAATCATCTTATTTTCCCGCCAAGCTTGCATCCGTCTCCTGCAGGGCCTGTTTACATGTTTCCATGAACTGTCTCAGCTGTCCCACCATATCAGGGATCTTATTGATCAGAAGATCCTACTTTAATATTCACAACATTCCACCCCGTTTTCTTTCCGTTTGCGCCATCCGGTCAGTCCTTGGTAAACATGACTGTTTATGGAAAACATTTGCAGGAATGCTGTTCACATTGCTCATCGCACCCAATTCAAATAGGTCTTATAGGATACGCCCAAACGCCTTCCTGCTTCCCGGGCTGATATTTTCCCTTGTTCCCATTCTCTCTTGACCTCTGCATAATTATTCGGTTTCTCCTTTGTCCTGCGGCCAAATTTAATTCCCCGCCGCTTTGCTGCCGCAATTCCTTCCGCCTGTCCCTGACGGATGAATTCCCGCTCTGTCTGCGCTACATACGACAACAGCTGCAGCACGATATCCGCAATCAATGTTCCTGTAAGATCCTTCTCCCCTCCGGTGTTCAAAAGCGGCATGTCCAGCACAAGGATCATCGTCTGCTTTTCCTTGGTTATGATGCGCCATTGTTCCAGGATTTCTTCATAGTTTCTTCCCAGCCTGTCAATACTCTTGACGGTCAGCACATCTCCCTTCTCCAGACGTTCCAGCAGTTTCTTATACGCGGGCCGGTCGAAATCTTTTCCGGACTGTTTATCAATAAAC
>ENA-ORMO01002521-ORMO01002521.1-human-gut-metagenome-genome-assembly--contig:-NODE-2521-length-14387-cov-2.057075_pt1 | contig 14387 bp, 14 predicted proteins | sample MGYA00242106_ERZ509001 | MGnify/ENA primary metagenome ERZ509001 (study PRJEB26280, sample SAMEA2338736) | human gut metagenome | biome: human gut; feature: human-associated habitat; material: faeces... | reverse complement strand
TGGAAGTTTTCTTTTTTCCTGTCTGCAGAAGAGCTGCATAAACAAACCGTTCGACAGTCTCTTGGTATGCAGATTTATGCATACGATGACTTTCATATTCATTTGCAGGAACTGAAAATGAACCATATTTCCAGCAGGATCATGACCAGGCTCAGCGAACCGATCTACAATGGTTTTACGTTGATGCTTAAAGGAAAAGACAGTGAAGGCAATCCGATCCGCTATGTGGAGGGATCCTATTACCCGGATAATCAGCAATTTATGTTTAAAACAGATTACTTTGGTCCCTGGGAAGAAGGGGAAGAGATTACGCTGGATGAAAAAGCTCAACAGCGGTCGGCTATTCCTGCCATGAACAGCCGTTATTTGGAATTGCAACTCTATGGAAGAAAAATTTCCTGGGAAGGAGAAGGGGTAATTCTTGAAAATGAAGTAATCGAGGAAGAGGTTTCGGATGATTCCTGGGAAGAAGAGGGAATGACCGAGAAAGATTTTAGGAAAATGACGAAAGGGAAAAAAGAAGATCCTTATGGATGGATTCCGCTGGGAGATCGGTTTATTATCAATATTGACCCGGCATAAATGAAGGAGAGCAACAAAGAGCCGGATAAGCGAAAGAAAAGGAAGATCGCACAAAACCATCGTTGTGGCGGTCTTCCTTTTTGTGTTTTCCGATGCGTTACGGATTATTTCTTTTTGGACTGTGGCCGGGTATTTTCATAGTCTTTTAAAGCGGCAAGCGCTTTTTTTGACAGCGGATACAGCATAAAGATATTAAAGAGGGTCATCAGGCCAACGCCGACATCGCCCAGATCCCAGACAACGGTGTAAGTGGCCAGTCCACCGATAAATAACATGATCAAAGCGCCGATTTTATAAAGGGTCTGCGCAGTCCAGTTATCGCCGAACAGGTAGGCTACATTGGATCGGGCATAAAAGAGAATGCCGATAAAGGTGGAAAAACTGAACAGCCATAAAGTAATGGCGATAAAAATTACGCCAAACTGTCCAAGATGAAATTCCATGGCCTTTTGTAAAAGATCCATACCCACCAGTCCTTCGGTCATTTCCGCAGGGGTGAGAAGCATGATCATGGCCGTACAGCTGCAAATCAGGATGGTGTCAATAAATACGCCAAGAGCCTGGGATAAACCGACCTTTGCCGGATGATCAGTCTCGGCTGTTGCTGCGGCACAAGGTGCAGAACCGGAACCTGCCTCATTGGAAAACAGGCCTCGTTTTACTCCGTTCATCAATACGGCGCCAAATCCTCCGGCTACAACCTGCCGTACGCCAAAGGCTTCCGCAAAGATCCGGGAAAAGACAGCCGGAAGATGCTGAATATTCATCAGAATAATGAAAACGGTCATCAGCAGATAACAGCCAGCCATAATCGGCACCATAACATCCAGTACTTTTACCGTGGCATTTTTACGAAGAACGATAAAAGCAGCCAGAACCACCAGCACAACCGTGGTGTAAATCGGTGGAATATGAAAGGCATTTTTAAATGCAGAGGTTACGGAATTACTGACTACCTGACTGATGCCAAACCAGCAGATCAGACCAGACAGGGCAAAAAGAACGGAAAGAAGCACATATTTTTTTGGCTTTCCGGTCTTTTCTTCCACGTAACGATGGATATAGTAGGCAGGCCCGCCGCGGTATCCGCCGTACAACGGATCTTTTTCTTTATAAAGCTGGGCGAGAGTTGCCTCGATAAAAGCAGTCGATGAGCCGATCAGCGCAGTCACCCACATCCAGAATACGGCCCCGGCTCCTCCGGCTGAAATAGCGGCGACAACGCCGACCAGATTGCCCATACCCACCCGGGTGGCTGTCGATACGATCAGGGTCTGTAAAGTAGTCAGGGCATTGTTTTTTCCGCCCTTTTTTTCCAACACGGCAGAGACCATGTCTTTAAAAAGACGAACAGGCAGAAACCTTGTCCGTACAGTGAAATAAATTCCGGTAGGAATTAATAAAATAACCAGGATAGACAGCGGCAGTTCACCGCCTCCCGGCAGGGGAAGAGTAATCAGATCTCCCCACAAAAACTGATAAACTGTTTCAATTAATCGAACCATACTTTCCTCCATAAATGTGTTTATCTTAGAAGTATATAATGTCTTTGGGGGTTTGTAAAGTTAATACTTTAAAGTAAAGGAAAAAAATAAAAGAGACTTGAAAAATAGAGAGAAAAAGCAGTAAAATAGAGCAGAAAAAATAAAAAAGAAAAAACAAAAGGTGAACAGAATGCAGATACAGAAGGAGAAGTGCAAAAAATGATGAACCAAACCAAATTATTACAAGGAAAATATCGGGCAGTATTCAGTGATATTGACGGCACACTGTTAAACAGTAATCACCAGATTTTCCCGAAAACAAAGACAAAGATTCAGAAGATCATGGAAAAAGGTATTCCCTTTGTGCTGGTTTCCGCACGGATGCCGGATGGAATGACCTTTATTCGGGACGTTCTGGGAAAACCGCAGCCGATGATCTGTTATAGCGGCGCTTTAGTGGTGGATGAACATAAACAGCCTCTGTACAGCGCTCATCTGCCGCAGGAGGAAGCCTTTTGTGTCGGGGAATGGATTCGGCGTCAATATAAAAATGTAGCGGTCAATTTATATGTCGGCGATAACTGGATCGTGGAAAATCGGGAAGATCCCTGGGTAAAAGCCGAGATGGCCATTACAAAGACCGAGGTGATCGAGGCGGATTTTTCGAAGAAGGAAGTGTTTCAGGGGATTCATAAGATTCTCTGTATGGGCGAGGCAGAGCAGATTTTTGCCCTGGAAAAAGATTTAAAGGAAAAATTTCCGGCTTTACGAATATACCGGTCAAAGGATACTTATCTGGAAATTATGTCCATGAAAGCTTCAAAATCCGACGCACTTCGTCAGTTGGAAAAATATTTTCAGGTAGACCGGGAAGAAATCCTGGCTTTTGGAGACGGCTGTAACGATGTGGATATGCTGGAATATGCCGGACTGGGAGTGGCTATGGAAAACGCAGATCCGGCCGTGAAAGCGGCTGCGGATCTGGTTACGGTTTCCAATGATGACGAAGGACTGCGGAAGGTTTTAGATGCCCTTTTTGTATAGAAAAAAGGAATAGACAGCCGGGACGGTGACACATAGAACAATGGTCAGAAAAGTGACGGCGGGATATTGAAAAAATCCATTGAGAATAAAGACGAACCCGCTGATGATCCAGAGGATGGAAGCCAGCCGGTGTGTCCTGTTCCAGTTTTCCGGGTGATGCAGGGTCCATGGCAGGCGAATACCCACCGTATAATTCTGGTGGTTTTTCGCCATATAATTTCCCATGAGAATGAAAACGATACCCACGCAGACATTGCTGATCAGACCAATATCCACCGAAAAGCCCAGAGCATAGGCATAAGAGCCAAGACAGCACAGCAGAGAGATGACCGGAATGAGCCAGAAAATAACCGAGAGCATTTTTCTGCCGATATTTTGCCGTTTCGGATCGTTTAAGGTCACAATGATGGTGAGACAATGCAATATGGTAAGAAACAGAGGAATAGCCAGAACGGCAAAAGGCTTGCTGCTCCATCCGTTGGGGATATTTCCCGGGCCAAAATGAGTGGCTATCTGATCCGGCAGGCGATCCCAGAGGAACAGACCGGCCAGAGCAGGGGAAAATGTAATGAGGCTGGGGAGGATCAGTTTTCTTTTAAATGGTTTCATTTTTTCCATCTCCTTTCAGATTGGTCAGCCAAAGCAGGATTTCTTCCACTGCGGAAGTATTCAATTCATAATAAATATAATTCTTATGTTTATTTTCCCAGATCAGATCTGCTTTTTTCAGTATTTTTAAATGATAAGAAATCGTGGCGCCGCTCATGGGAAAATGCGCCCCGATTTCCCCGGCAGAGAGCGCGCCATGTTTAAGAAGCATGAGAATCTCCCGGCGTACCGGGTCAGATAGCGCCTTAAAGGTTTCTGCAAAACCCATTATTTCTCCTCCTTTCACAGAATCTATTTAGAAAAAAATCTAAATAGGTTGTGCTTAAAATAACATAGATCGTGAAAAAAAACAACACCTGTTTAGAAAAAAATCTAAACAGGTGCTGCGGGGGACTATTCTTCTTTGAATCCCTCACCGACAACTTCATTGGAATCCATGATGACGATGAAAGCGGCGGGATCAAATTTTTTGACTTCTTTACGGATAATATACATTTCTTTATTGCTGCAGGCGCACATGACGATGTCTCTTTCCTGTCCGCTGTAGCTGCCTTTTCCTTTCAGCAGAGTGGAACCACGGTCCACATAATGATCGATCAGACCGGAAATGGATAGGCCTTTGTTGGTAATGATGAGCGCGGTTTTTCCCTCATCAAGGCCATAGAGGAGCTTGTCCATCACCGTAGTCATGATATAGGTGATGACCAGACCGTAAATGAGAGAATCCACATCCTTGAGGACGAAACCGCCGAGAAGAACGATCAGGCAGTCCAGAACCAGTATGATTCGTCCCAGTGAAATATAAGGATGATTGTGCCGGATGGCCATGGTGATAAAATCCGTGCCGGCAGTGGACGACCCGTTCATGAAAATCATGGCGTAACCAACGCCGGTGAATATGCCAGTACAGATGCCGGCCAGCAGACGTTCGCCGCTGTATACCGGCAGGAGCGGGGCAATATAGTCGGTCATCAGCGAAGTGATGATGACGGAACGGACAGAATTAAAGAAAAAGGTTTTTCCCAGCATACGGTAACAGAGAATGGATACCGGGATGTTCAGCAGGATAACGGCAAAACCGACGGGAATATGGAACAGACGGTAAAGAATCAGAGCAATACCGGAAAATCCTGCCATGGGAAAGTTGGCGTTCACGGCAAAATTATACACGCCGATACCGATAAAAAGGCCGGCAGTCGCGTCGATGAAGATGTCCCATGCCGCTTTTTTGATGCATTGTTTGTTCATAGATTTGTAACCTCCATTTTCTCTCTACATGTATGAAATCTAATTGGGAGTATACACGGAAGTGGGGAAAGTCTCAAGCCTTTCCGGGAGAAAAATGAAAATGTATTTATTTCTATTTTTTTTAATTAGTGTTATAATATAAAATTGTCTTCGATAATGAGCATACCGGGGATGACAGGATAGAGAAGGGAGAAAAAAGATGAAAAAAAAATCCTGGTGCTTTCGTATTTTTTTCTATGTCCTTTCTTTGTTGATTCTGGCTTTGGGGATTACATTGAATACGAAAACTGGTCTGGGGGTATCCCCGATCATTTCTGTTTCGTATAGTATCTCAGAAGTTTTCCATTGGAATTTTGGCAATGTTACGATGGCGCTGTATGTCATTTTTGTACTGCTTCAGTTAATAATTCGCGGTAAAGACAGAAGATATTATGATTTGCTGCAGATTCCGTTAAGTCTGATTTTTACCCGGTTTATGAACCTGTTTAATGATAAGATCACCGTTGCGCCGGATACGTTTGCCGGCCAGTTGTTTTTGTTGTTTGCGGCGGTGACGCTGACGGGAATCGGGGCGGCCATGTCGGTAAACATGCATATCATTCCCAATCCCGGAGATGGGATTGTTGCGGCCATTGCGGAAGTTGCCCATAAGGAAATGGGAGGAGTAAAAAATATATTTGACCTGGTAAATATCGGGATAACGTTTTGTATTGGCCTGCTTTCCGGTCACTTTTTACTGGGGATCGGCATAGGAACAGTTCTGGCGGTGATCGGTGTCGGCAGAGTGGGGGCTTTTTTTAATTTTCTTTGTAAAAAGAAGATGGCCGTGCTGGCCGGGTTAGAAGCATAGACGACGGCAGACGCGGAAAGGCGCAGACAGGAAGATAAAAGACAGCAGAAAAACAAAAAGAGAAAGAGACAGAAAAAGAGACAGAAAAAAGGTCGTATGTGATAAGAAAAGGATCGAAAGCAATGATGAAAAAGACGAAAAGGAGAAAAAAATGACGAAAAAGAAAGGAGAAAACATGAGAGAGGAAGAGATAAGAACCCGGAATCCTCTGGGCAGTGAACCGGTGTCTTCGCTGATGGTAAAATTTGCTGTGCCAAGTATCATTGCCATGTTGGTGAGCGCCTTATACAATATTGTGGACCAGTTGTTCATCGGACAGGCAGTGGGGACTTTGGGGAATGCGGCAACCAACGTAGCCTTCCCGCTGACCACCTCCTGCATTGCGCTGGCGTTGATGTTTGGTATCGGCGGTGCGTCCTGCTTTAATCTGTCCATGGGACGGGGAGAGAGGGAGAAAGCGGTATATTATGTGGGAAATGCCATTGTATGTCTTTTGGGCTGCGGCATATTTTTGTGTGTATTTTCCCTGTTATTTTTAACGCCTTTGTTAAAAGGATTTGGGGCGCCGGCCAATGTATTGCCTTATGCGCAGACCTACGTAAGGATTACGGCCATTGGTTTTCCTTTTTTAATTCTTACGGCAGGCGGCTGTCATCTCATTCGTGCGGATGGGAGTCCGCAGATGGCGATGATCTGTAACCTGGTGGGGGCAGTGATCAATACGATTCTTGACGCGCTCTTTGTGATGGTCTGGGACTGGGGCATGGCCGGAGCGGCGATCGCCACAGTCATCGGTCAGGTGGTGTCCGGGATTATCGTTATTCTTTATTTGCGGAAATTTAAAACGGTTCCGCTGGAAAGAAAACATTTTCATCTGAAAGCGGTATATGTAAAACGGACGGCACAGATCGGAATGGCTTCTTTTTTTAATCAGGTAGCCATGATGGTTGTGCAGATCGTTATGAATAATTCGCTGAAATACTATGGGGCTTTATCGGTCTACGGAGAAGCCATTCCGCTGGCCTGTGCGGGAATAGTGATTAAAGTAAATCAGGTTTTCTTTTCCATTGTGATTGGTCTTGCCCAGGGCAGTCAGCCGGTGGAAAGTTTTAACTATGGAGCGGAAAATTATGACCGGGTGCGTAAAGCGTACGGACTGGCAGCCGCAGCTGGCGTGATCATTTCCGTGCTTTCGTTTGTCCTCTTTCAGCTTTTTCCAAGGCAGATTCTCGGTCTGTTTGGTACAGGGGAACCGGAATATTTTGAATTTGGCGTACGTTTTTTCAGAATCTTTTTATTTTTTATCTGGCTGGATGCTTTACAGCCGATTACTTCTACTTTTTTTACATCCATTGGAAAACCGGGCAAGGGTATCTTTTTGTCGTTGACCAGACAGATTATTTTCTTTGTTCCGCTGTTGCTGATCCTGCCAAAATTTATCGGGATAGACGGATGTATTTATGTGGGGCCGATTGCCGATTTTATGGCTGCGGTGGTGACCATCGTCATGGCATTTCTGGAATTTCGCAGCATGCCGAAAACGGCAGTTTCCAAAGAAAAATAAATCACTCGTTGTTCTGCTCTGCATTTTGCCGGTATATTTTGGGCGTGCAGCCATAATATTTTCGAAAATAACGAATATAAGAACTTGCAGAGGAAAACCCAACGCTGGTGGCGATCACAGTCACCGGCGTTTTTGTATTTTTCAGCAAAGATGCGCTGATGTGCAGCCGGTATTTTATCAGGTATTGATAAGGAGAGTCCCCGGCATATTTTCGGAAACAGCGCAGACATTCCGTTTTGCTGATATTGGCAGCGGCGGCGATTTGCTCCACGGTGAGATCCTGGGCATAATGGTGATGGATGAAGGTTAAAAGTTTCTGGATGCGCTGATGATCCTTTGGCTCCACCGCAGGAGGCAGGGAAGGAAGTACACAGATAAATTCCAGCCAGAAGGTAACCAGAGCAATATTGAGGCGATAGTGAAAATGGCGGGGAGGTTTGCGGGTAAAGTAAAGGTCATCCATCTGTCTGATTTTCTGTAAAGGCAGATGGTGCGCAGGGTTATCCTGCCGGAGAAGGAAAAAAGTAAATCCCGGGTGATAGAGCAAAGCGTTTACTTCTTCCTGTTCCATAAGGCTTCCCGGGAAAAAAGAGAGCATTCGTTCAGGAATGATGTAACTGTGATACTGGCAGTCGACGACCTCGGTGGTTTTATGAGGGACGCAGCGATTTATAAAAAGGCAGTCGCCGGCGCCTGCATCCAGTTCTTCATCATAAATGCGGGCATGGATAATTCCCTGGCGTACGAAAATAAACTGTATTTCCTCATGCCAGTGGAGAACGCGGAAACCTTCATTGGAAGGTGTGCAGACTTGGCGGGCAACGTCCAGAACCAGCAGAGGGAAGGCCTCGGCCTGATGGGGATTATGGGAATAGATAGGTGGGTGTGTTTTCATAATTGGCTCCTTTTTTCTATATTATAGGCGATAAAACTCTATTTTGCCAGAGAAAAAAGTGATAATTTTATATAGGTAAACAATGAAAACCAGAGTGGTTCCGACCGGAGAAAGGAATTTCGTGTATTCTTCGGGGAACCGGCGAAAAGGAAAAGGAGACGAAAAATGATTATTGATGGAAATCCGGTAGAAAAAGCGGCAATGGAACAATTTCACCAGGGCAATCGGAAAGAAGGATTAAAAATACAGGAAGAGTTTGCTTCGGCTTTCCGGGAAGAGTATAAGAATAAAGATCACTGTCCCTGCAAAAAGGCCTGTCGGTATCATGGAAATTGTAAGGAGTGCGTAGCCATTCACCGGGCGCATCAGGAGCATGTTCCAAATTGTATGCGGCCAATGCTTAATGAGAAAATCAAGGTGCTTTCCGGGTTGACGGAACACACCGTTGCCAGTGAAATCCACCCTCCGTGCGAAATCAATCGCAAATGAGAAAAATATCGCAAAAGCCCTGATCTTGTGGTATAATCACAGCATTATTATATTACAGGAAGGAAAAGAAAGATGAAAAAAGAAAATTGGAAAGCGCTGATACCGATCGGCGTATTTCTCATCATGTATCTGGGGTTGGGCATTGTGTTTGAATACATTATGAAAATTCCTATGGGATTTTATAATGTGCCCATTGTAGTTTCGTTTCTTGTGGCGTTACTGGTAGCATGTATACAGAATCCTCACGTGAATTTTGATGGAAAGATTCAGATTATGGCCCGTGGCGTGGGTGATAAAAACATCATCACCATGATTCTGATTTTTCTGGCAGCCGGGATTTTTGTTGGGGTGGTAGGACGAAGCAGTGCGGAAAGCGTAGCTTACTGCCTTCTTTCCGTGATCCCTGCCCGCTATGCGGTGCTGGTTTTGTTCGTGGTCAGTTCTTTTGTCTCCATTGCCATGGGTACTTCGGTGGGAACGATCACCCTGATCACCCCGATTGCCATTGCTGTGGCGGAAGCCTCGGGATTTGGCGTACCGTCCTGCGTTGGCGCAGTTATCGGAGGAGCCATGTTCGGAGATAACCTGTCGTTTATTTCGGATACGACCATCGCTGCCTGCAACGGTCAGGGCTGTGCCATGAAGGATAAGTTCAGGGCAAATTTCTGGATTGCTCTTCCGGCAGCGCTTCTGACGCTGGTCATTATCTTCTTTGTCACTGCCGGCGCAGATGTGGGCGGAACGATCGTGAAGGAGTATAATCTGGTGCAGATCATTCCGTATGTTCTTGTTTTGGCCGGAGGAATTATAGGGATTAACGTGTTTGTTGTTCTTCTGGGCGGCATTGTGTCCGGTGCATGTATTATGATCGCAACAGGGAATCTGGCGCCGGTGGATCTGCTTTCCAGTATGGGCGCGGGCGCTTCCGGTATGTATGAGACGATTCTGGTGGCGATTCTGGTATCGGCCATTGGCGCATTGATTGAAGAATATGGCGGATTTGCCGCATTGCTGAGTTTTATCAAAAGGGTATTTCGCAGCAGAAAAGGCGGAAAACTGGGAATCGGTCTTCTGGTTGGCGCGCTGGATATTGCTACAGCCAATAACACCGTAGCCATCGTTATGGCTAACCCTATTGCAAAAGAGATGTCTGAGGAATATGGGATTTCTCCGCAGAATACGGCTTCCATTCTCGACACCTTCTCCTGTATTTTCCAGGGGGTGATTCCTTACGGTGCGCAGATGCTGGTTGCACTTTCTGCTGCGGCAGAGGTTGGCTATGAGCTTTCTGCATTTGATGTGATGCCAAATCTGATTTATCCATACATGTTGCTGATTAGTTCAATTTTCTTTATTTTCTTCATGCCGGACAAGAAGGCGGAAAAATAAAGACAGAAGAAGGAAAGACCGGGAAAGAAAGATGAAGGAATTAAGGAAAGATTTATTGTTGTATGGCGTGACGGATCGCCGGTGGCTGCAGGGAAATACGCTGTATGAGCAGGTGGAAGAAGCCCTGCAGGGCGGGGTGACCTTTATTCAGCTCAGGGAAAAAAACAGGACAAAGGAAGAAATATTGCAGGAAGCAAAAGCATTAAAATCATTATGCGGACGTTATCATGTTCCTCTGCTCATTAATGATGATGTGGAGATCGCCCTGCTTTCCGGCGCCGATGGCGTTCATGTGGGGCAAAACGATATGGAGGCAGGAGAAGCACGAAAAAAACTGGGGCCGGATAAGATTATTGGCGTGTCCGCAAGAACGGTGGAACAGGCCATAAATGCAGAGAAACAGGGAGCGGATTATCTGGGAGTAGGCTCGGTGTTTTCTACGGGAACCAAGGCAGACGCACAGAAAATTGACAGGCAGACGCTGAAGGAAATCTGTGCAGCCGTTCATATTCCGGTCATTGCCATCGGAGGAATCAATCGGGACAATGTGACCAGTCTTTCAGGAACCGGAATCTGCGGTGTTGCCGTGGTCAGTGCGATTTTTGCCCAAAGGGATATTCAGGAAGCAGTGAAAGACTTAAAGCAGTTGGTTAAAGCTACGGTGGAATAAAAAGGAGCAGGACATGATAAAAGGGGTAATTTTTGATGTGGACGGCACGCTGCTTGATTCCATGCCGGCGTGGAAGGACGCAAGTCTTCGTTATCTGGCCAGTCTTCATGTGGAGGGGGAAAAAGATCTCAGTGAAAAACTGGAACGGATGAGTATAGAAGAAGGCGCCGCTTACGTGAAGGAACGTTATAAACTGGAGCAGTCTCCAGAGGAAATCGCGGCAGGGACGGTGAAGATTGTAGAAGATTTTTATGTCCATGAGGCAAAATTAAAACCAGGCGTGCGGGATCTTCTGGAAAAAATAGAAGAACAAAAGATCCCCATGGTCATTGCCACATCCAGTATCCGGGAGCATGTGGAAGCGGCCCTGAAAAGGTTGGGCGTTTTTTCTCATTTCCGGCAGGTATTTACCTGTTCTGAAGTGGGGATGGGAAAAAGACAGCCGGAAATCTATGAGCGGGCAGGAGGGTATCTTCAGGCGAATCCGGAGGAAATCTGCGTTTTTGAAGACGCTCTTCACGCTGTGGCGACAGCCAAAAAAGCCGGATTTTATACTGTGGCGGTTTACGATGCGGCCAACGGAAAAGACTGGACAGAGATTACCAGCCTTGCAGATTATTCTGTCCGAAGTTTATCGGAGCTTTATCCGTTCATCAGGGAAAAAATGTCCAAAGGGAAGAATCATGAAAAAAATTATCCTGGAAAACCAGAATATTCTTGACGAAGAGGAATTTCTTATATTATAATGATAACGAATTTTATACTAAAACCGGATGTGGATTTTTCTGGATCAGCCATTTTTCGCCACACAATTGCCTGTGCAGTTGTGTGGATTTTTTTATTTGACAGGAAATGTGTCCTGTGTTTCACCGGACGGGGAGATCTTTTGCTTTTCCGGGAAAATGCGGAAAAAGGAAAATAGCTGACAAAACAGGAAGGAAGAAGGGAGAAAAAAGATGAATGAAACGTTTATGAAGGAAAAACCGGTATTTCCTCTTTTAATGTCTTTGTCGTTGCCCATGGTAATTTCCATGCTGGTCAATGCATTGTACAATATTGTGGATAGTTTTTTTGTGGCAAAAATCAGTGAAGACGCCATGACGGCATTGTCGCTGGTATTTCCACTGCAAAATTTTGTCAATTCCGTAGCGGTAGGTTTTGGCGTGGGAATCAGTGCGGTCATTGCCATTCATCTGGGCGAGGGAGAGCAGGAGCGGGCTGACCGGGCGGCAACCCATGGTTTTGTTCTTTCCATCGTCCATGGACTGCTGCTGATGGTTGTCTGCATTGCCATTATGCCGACTTTTTTACGGATGTTTACTTCGTCAGAAACGGTTGTGGATCTTGGCGTTCGCTATTCCACCATTGTTTTCTCTTTTGCCACGGTGATTACCGCCAGTTTGTCCATGGAAAAGATTTTTCAGGCTGTGGGCAGAATGAAAGTAACGATGCTCAGTCTTATGGTTGGCTGTCTGACGAATATTTTTCTTGATCCGGTGCTGATTTTTGGCCTTGGGCCTTTTCCTGCCATGGGGATAGAAGGCGCCGCTTTCGCAACGGGAATCGGCCAGGTGCTGACGGTGGTGATCTATGTGGTCATTTATTTTTATCGTCCGATACCCGTACGTTTATCCAGAAAAAGTATGACCGCAGATCGAAATCTGGATAAAAAACTTTATGCCGTGGGTATCCCGGCTACCTTAAATATGGCCTTGCCCTCTCTGCTGATCTCAGCGCTCAATGCCATTCTTGTGGGATATTCACAGATTTATGTGGTCATTTTGGGTATATATTATAAGCTGCAGACCTTTCTGTATATGCCGGCCAACGGAATCGTTCAGGGCATGCGGCCGATCATCGGCTATAATTACGGAGCAGGGGAGCATAAACGTGTGGAAAAAATCTACAGGCTGACGCTGGCCCTGAGCGGCGCCATCATGCTGCTGGGGACATTGATTTGTCTTTTGATGCCGGAACAGCTGATTGCCATTTACACAGAGAATCAGGAAACCATTCGGGAAGGCGCCAAAGCGCTGCGCATCATCAGCGCCGGATTTATCGTTTCCGCGGTATCGGTGACAGGATCTGGCGCTCTGGAAGGTCTGGGAAAAGGCTTTCCTTCCTTTGTCATTTCCCTGTTTCGGTATGTGGTGATTATTATTCCTCTGGCCTTTCTTTTCAGCCGGATCTGGGGACCGGTTGGCGTGTGGAATGCTTTCTGGATTGCTGAGACGATCACCGCAGTCATCGCTCTGGTGGTTTATCGGAGAGCGATAGGAAAAAAATAACAATTATGTGTAGATTTTATTACATTTAGGAGGAATCTCTTGCGTTTTCTTTGGGGATGAGCGATAATAAAGCCATCAAAAAAGAAAGCAGGTGATGCCGATGGAGGTTCAGGTTTCTGAAGAAGTGCCTGTAGACTATCGGTCGGAAGTGGAGCAGATTCTTTCTCATGAGGAGTTTATTGCGCTGGAAAGATATACGCAGCACCAGTGGACGAATCGTTTCATGCACAGTGTAAATGTATCTTATCTTTCCTGGAAAATCGCAAAAAAACTGGGCTGTGATGAAAAAGCTGCTGCAAGGGCAGGACTTCTCCATGATTTTTGTCTCTATGATTTTCGGGAGAAAACACCGACGGGAGAGCATCAGGCATTTTACCACCCTAAGATTGCCGCTGAGAACAGTTCCCGGGTATTTCAGATCAGTGAAAGAGAAGAACATGCCATCAGAGCGCATATGTTCCCTCTTGGACCGATGCCGAGAAATAAAGAAGCATGGATAGTTTCTCTTGCCGATAAAGTATGTGCCGCCATGGAATTTTGCCATGTGGCCATTGCTCTTGCCAGAAAAAACCGGCTGGTAGTTGTGAAAACAGCATAAATTACGGATGAAATAAGAACCAATGAATATAATGAAACAGAGTGTGCTACACTCGGCCCCGGCTTCCAAAAGCCAGAATGATCTTCTGGCGGTTTGGGAGCCGGGATTTTTTTGTCGTTTTTTCCTTCTTGACAAAAAGGGAAAAAAGGATATAATAGTTTAAAACAAAACAGTTATATTTAGAACAGTTATGATGCAGAACTTGACGAGGGATGCAGCATAAGAAGCTATGGCTGACAGGGAGGTTTTGTCATGGGCCGGACGACAGAATATCTGATGAATATTCGGCGGATCATTAAAATACAGGAGGCATTATTAAAAGAAGTTTGCCAGGAGTTCCATCTGACTTTAACCGAAGGAACGGTAATCAATTTTCTTCATAATAATCCGGGGAAAGACACCGCGGCTGACATTGTAGAACTGCGGATGCTGCAGAAGGGAAATGTTTCTCAGGCTGTGGACAGTCTGGTGAAAAAAGGGATGCTGGAGAGAGAACAGGATCAGGAAGATCGGAGAAAGATACATCTTCATCTTACCAAAGAAGCAGATCCGATGCTTGCTTCCGTGGGAAAATTATGGGAAAAATTTTCCCGGGAACTTTTTAAAGGAATATCCTGGGAAGAATTATTGAGTTTTGACCGGGTAAACGAACAAATGAGTGAAAATATACAACGAAT
>ENA-ORMO01002517-ORMO01002517.1-human-gut-metagenome-genome-assembly--contig:-NODE-2517-length-14400-cov-2.815127_pt1 | contig 14400 bp, 13 predicted proteins | sample MGYA00242106_ERZ509001 | MGnify/ENA primary metagenome ERZ509001 (study PRJEB26280, sample SAMEA2338736) | human gut metagenome | biome: human gut; feature: human-associated habitat; material: faeces... | reverse complement strand
TTCATAGAGAAAGTAAAACAGCCCTTCGTAGTCTCCATTCGCTGTCAGTTCCTCATAGTTATCGCCATAAACGATATCAATAAGAAGTCCCCGTGCCGGATTTTCAGAATAATATTCAATCAAAGATTTCTCAAAATAATCCGGTTCTTCGGTTGTAACAATTATCACATATTTCTTATTCTTCCGGTCAGAAGAATGAGGACAGGCGTCGGTGATTTTACCCGGCTTCAGCCGAGCCCCAGTCTTTCCTTTCAAAGCCCGATCAATGATGTCCCGGATTTCTTCCTTTTCGTCAGCAGAAAGATATCTTGATCGTAATACATCCTTAAGGCAGCTTCCCGGCGCCGATTTGCACATCAGACGCACCAGATCAGATACATCCTGATCGGAAATTCCATCTGAATCAATGATTCTCCGAAATTCTTCTGGAGAGGAAAGCGGATTGTTTCCGACAGGATTCCTATTGTATGGCTCTGCGTTGGCTGAACTACGTTTCGGTCCCTGCAGTTTCCGAAGAATTTTCATGAATTCAGCCTTCTGTCCGACTGAGATGGAATTGGATGACAAAATATCCTCTACGCTGTAGAATCCTTCATCATCCTCAGCCACTTTTGAGTCCTTTACAAGCTTGGAAAAATCTGTATACTCTTCAGCCGTAATCTCCATATAATTCATGTAATCAATCAGCTTAAAGTGGGTAATTCTTGCATGGGCAGTCCCATCCTCTGCTGGACGGACACAGATACATTTTTCCTCAGCCCCGGTATTCCCGAAACCATCCGTATCTATGCCGGCATCCATTTCCTGGGTCTTGTCCAGGTCCTCTTTTTCAGGTTTTTCACTGATCCGCTCTGACGCTTTAAACCATATCTCAAAAAACACCCTTTTTTGATGGATCCTGAGATTTTCCGCTGCCAAAACCATTTCCAGCGGAAAAGGTTCGGAACGGTCAAAATCTCTGCCCAGGGCTTTTTCTGCCATGTAATACAGGCGGGCGGTTTCATCATCCGTAAGAACCTTGGCGTCCCGTATCCCATCCAAGCTCAGAGTTTCGGTTTTATTCCCGTTATCTTTCTGCTCCTCTTCGTCAAGAGCCCGCAGGGAATAATAACCTTTCAGTGTTTCTGCAATCAGTCTCTGCAGAACGGGATTACCTGCCTGCTGGTTTACGGAAAGATCAGTGAGGTAAATTGCCTGTCTTCTCAGTTCCTCCATACGGACAGCCCCGGTACTGATATTGTCTTTTTCAACTTCCTCCCCTGCTTCTTGCATGAACTGGGAAAGCTTTTCTTCGATAATCCCGTTCAGGATTGGATCAAAGGAAGTTTTCCGTTTCCTGATATCACACAGATACTCCAGCTCCTCCAGGATATCCTTCAAATGTGCAGGATACTGGATTTCCGTTCTCTGAGCCAACAGTTTCCTCCGTCTGTCCATCCGGCGTTCCAATACATCAAGGTATTCCGCCATTTCCAGCGCAGGATCAATCCCACGGAAAATACTTACAGGGATACTGGTAACCAATAACGATTCCCAAATATTCATTTTTCTGTTTCTCCTTTTCACTAAATATTTTCATGTTTCAGGAGAAATATGATTTATTTCATTGTCGAAAAAAAAGCACCAGTCTCATATGACTGATGCCTTTTCTTCCCTAAATATAGGAATTATTTTATTATTGTGGAATTAGCTTAATCCAAGCTAACAGTTATTGAGGTATGCTGCAAAACCCATTTATACCACGGTATTTCTTTGAACCCACCATTTTCATTCCATTTTTCCTTTAATTTCTCAATTTCTTTGTCGCTCAGACAAAAATTTATGTATGTGGCTGCATTAATTTCTGCATATTTTAATTCTCTTAAGTAGATATGGGCATTACTGCCCATATCCCTCATTCAAACCGTACGTGCGCTATTAACGCATACGGCTTACCCCTATGCTCTACCTTGAGAACGTTGCATTCCCTGGCTCTCTATTGTCCATACAACAACTCCATGTATCCACATAAGGGGTGTCCCTTCCCTCCACCGTGATTAGCGGTTTCTTCGGTACTATGAACACTCGGACTTCCTACTATCCTTTTGACTTCCTCTCTCATTTCTTTGATTGTACATCATACCTCTCCTATGAAGGGGATAGTAGGATCTCAGCTGTTCCGATAACATACTTATTACATCCTATGCAAAGCTATCATACATTTATTAAGACATTTTTGCAACACATATTACTCCCTGCAAGCATATTAGGAGTTCAAAATGAGTTCCCGTTAATTATCATATAATGCCGAGGTCCGAGAAAGAAAGCTGTTTGGAATACTTAACATCCGGAATCATGGTTATTGCAGGATGGTTTTGTACCCTCTCCCTCTTGATATAGTTCGGATGATCGTTAAAATGCAAAATTCCTTCCTTTTTCAGCTCATCAAATATCTCATCGAATACATTATTGATAGCCTGACGTTCATCTCCTACCGGAAATGCTTTTAGAACCTCCATTTCACCGGATTTCCCAGCAACCAGCGTGCAGGCGCAATCAGCATGTCCAGCCAGATAGTCAGATACAAAGGGCAGCCGATCCTTAACATAACAGGCAAAAGCCCTGGCCGTCATCTCCGTATTACTCTCCCAATATCCTCCATCTTTCTGGCATTCACGGCCCATCCGGATGGAGTTTCTGTAGAAATCGGTTTTCTGGGTCCTCGGCTTGTATGAAGTAGTATTTTCAGCGCCAAGGAGGCGCTCATACACTTCCAGCTTCTCCCTATCCTGTTTGGGGATCACCCTGCCCGCTGCTTTCTTCCGGAACGTACTGATCATCTCTACCGACCCAACCTTCCCGGAAAGGAACTCCTTTTTCAGTTCCTCATACGCCTCCATAACCTTCCCGTCATTCAGACGCTGAAGCGGATACCACATCACAGAGTCCAGGAGCCTTTCGCCATTTGCACGGTACATGGCTGTGGCTGATTTTGCCTGGGCTGAAATCTGCTCCTCGGAAGCTGGTTTATACTTCATCGTATCAATGAGCTTCTGGAATGGGGCATATAGCCTGGGATTTTCCGAGAGCATACCATTCGCTCCCATCATTGTCCCAAGGTAATCATCCAGCCCATGCCACCACTCATGCGCAAGAGAGCCGGCGCCGCGCATTTTCGTTAAATTGATGACCTTCCGGAGCGGCTCATAATGTGCTACGGCATTCCCGCTTCCGCGGGCACCGAACGCAATAGAGAGTGCCCCCTGATAGGAAATATCCTTCTCACTGATCTGCAGCACTGCAGCCAGATCCTTCAAAGCCTCATATCCCATGTTCATGGATTCACGCCTATCATCCTGGGACATCCAGTTTCCATATTCTCCTCCGCGGAATCCAAAGGCATCGATGTAGTCCTGCCCGGTAACATCCCAGCCATTCCGATAATCAGGCCCGGTCCGGCGTACATGCTCAAGCTGTTCCGGAATAAAGCGTTTTTTCCCATTTTTCTTCGCGGTTGCATTCTTGGCTGCTGGCGCAGCGCCGAACTGCCGTCGGGCAGCCTCACGGACGATCCTGCGTTCGTAGTCCATCTCTGAGCTGAAATGGAGTGCCTTGACAAGACGATTGGTAATGGTAGGGTTATCAATTCCTTTCTGTGTGGCAGATAATGTTGCCCCACTAATGCCGTATATCTTTCTTTCAACATATCCTCCCTTAATAAGGATATCATCGAAAGCTAATAAGGCCTCATACTTCGTCCGGATTTTTTCTGCTTTTTTCTGGATCTCCCGGATTGTTTCAATATACTCCTGTTGCCGGAACTTCCGTTTTTCCGAAGTAACATCTGTCCTGTAATACCGTGGAGTGGCATTTAAACTGTCCCTGACTACTTTGATGAAAAATGCAACATCTACAGGGATTCCGGACTGGATCAAAGACTGATAATCCGGTTTTTTCCAGATATTGTCTTTTTTTACATATTTTTCGGCTTCGCGGTCATTCATGGACACCAGGTCGTCCGCATACAGTCCTCTGGACGCCCAAAGGTCCTTTTTGGCTCCGCCGATCTTCTCTCCAAAATCTTTGTAATCCATAGTTCTCCTCCATATTTAATCTCTATCAACTGTTACAAAGGAAATATGATGGCTGTATATTGGCAGAAAAAAGGGGCCGCCACGCAGCCCTGCTATGCTCCCTTCTAGGTAGACAAGTGAAATAATGAAAACTTGTCGCTTAGAAGGGAGCATAGCACACTTGTGCATAGCCCCTTTTTCTGTCAATGAAATTTATTCTTATATATAATCATACGGTATCAGCCCCCTGTCACCCAATCCCCTGATCAGCCGATTAATGGCAAAATACCTCTGCTTCGCCGCATCTTCACCGTTATGACCCCTGTTTTGCTGATTTTTTTCGTATTCCGAGTTTGAATGGCTTCTTTCCTGAAGGATAACCTGAAGCATTTGTTCCGTCTTTTCCTCCTTCAGTTTCGTCGCCTCCCGGATGGTAACTGTATATGAAACGCCCCCTTTTTCAGGATCATTTTTCTTCCAAAATCATCTAGGCGGAAATCCCTTCTGTTATTTTTCTGCACGTATAAACAGGATGACCGGATTCCTTTGTCATCACATAATCGGAAGTAGTTCCCTGGTAGGAACTATCCTGTTAAATACGATCCGCGCAGCTTCCTTGTTCAAAACATTCATTGCATTTCCGCCTTTGAAATCCATCAAATAATACGAAGGAAATATGGTGAATTGGTTTTGGACATAATGAAAGGGCTGCCGAAGCAGCCCGTTGAAAACATCTATCTTTCGAATTCCAGATAATATTTATCCGTCTCGTAGTCCTGCATATAGGTTTTAGTTACCATAGCATTATGGTAACAGACACCGAACCTTGGGATCCTAAGCAACTTTGCTGCCTCATATATTGCTATCTCCATATCTTTCGGCATTCTCTGTTCGTATCCGTTTTCATCCTCTACCATGATGCAGCTGTCATCATCTTCTTCAGGGACATCTTCATCCTTTTCAAAATATAGAAAATCATATCCCGTCTCTTTCCTTAAGACGTATGCGACTGCTCCGGCTGTTCCTGACGAATCCGCATAGCTGTCTTCAAACGACGCAAACACTTTGTCCACATCAGCTCCCGGCTCCAGAGCAGCCTGGTACATTGCGGAGTTCTCTTTGTTTACACAGAATGTTTCCGCATGGGCTGTCATAAAATCCACAAAACCTTCCGGCGTACCTGTATACGGAAAACCATAACCAACTTCAACACGCACATATGATTCTCCAGAGGAAAATATAGATGCCAACAGCCGCTGTTCAGCCATTGACTCTCCCTTTTTCTCCCTAACCCAGAAGCATCCACTTCCGTCCGGAAATGACTTTGCATCCGGGAAAAGCGCTTTTATTTTCGCTTCAATGTTTACAATACGCTCCCTATCCGTTATTATTTCCTGGATCAATGTCTTTTCCCGATCAGTCTTCAGATAGAGGACACCCCATGCCAGCACATAGGAATACGCTGCATCTGTCCAGCGGTATGTGACAACGGCATACTGCTCCGCATACGGTTCTTCTTTACTCTTTGGAATATAATCCCCCGAAAACAGGACTTTTAATTCCCGGCCTCCATGCCCATAGAGCAAATATACGGCATCGAGTAATTCGTCCAGAGAATTCCAGGTCGAATGCCTTTTTTTGTTAAGGGAATCAAATCCTCCTGTTAACTGTGTATAACATTCCCTTGCAGTTTCTTCTGGATCTGTCACCTCATACCCACACGATTCCAACAGTTCATCCAGGGTAACTGTGTTCATGGCCTTTGCTATTTTCTCCAAAGTTTCACGGGAGGGCTGTCCGATTTCGTCCTGGTTCAGAAGCCGATTCAAATGCTCATAACTTATTCCCGCTTGCGTTGCGAAAGTTCTCTGGCTGCGGCTTCCGATCCCGTAACGCAGGAGCTCTCTGAATTTTGTATAACCTGCCTTATTTGCCATAACTGCCTCCTTATGCGAACCTCGAACGTTTTTTTATAAAAAGCCTGAGCTGAAGGTAGATGGGCTCAAAAAGCTGTTCCCAGATGTTCTTATCCAGCTCCAGCTCATCCACAGCATGTTCTACTGTCCTTTCCTCGACCTCTTTCATTTCGTCGAAGAAATCCTCATACTCCCTAAAATACTCCACAAGGATATGTTCCAGGAACGGGTTGATCCGGCGGATGAATTCCTCCTGCAGTTTCTGGACTTTCGGGTCTTCCTCCTGGAAGCTAGTTTCATCATCTTCATCCTGTTTTTTCTGGCTGGACTCTTCCTGGATCAGCACTGCTTCTTTCAAAAGGTTAACTGCATCCTCCGGAACCTCTGGCCAGCCTCCCGCAGTCTTCGGGATATCAACGCTCCCATATCCAGGGACCGAAATCATTGCATGCAGTTCAGTCAGTGTACTGACAGGATATCCCCAGGGATCAGTCTCCGGGAAACCATATGCTCCATTGTTCACCAGAGAATCGATAAGCCTCTGGAACATAATTGTTTCGTTCCGCATGATCACCTCCGGAGCGTTCAGTTTTGAGAGTCTACGGATCCTCTCGCAACGGATGACCACCATCCTGTAGATCCAGTTCAGCGAAAATGCTTTCCAGCACTCTTCATCTACCCTCCTATAACGCATGCAGAGCGGAACTACGGGCACGGCTGTCAGAACCATGCAGTCACGATCCGCTACTTCTTTTTTGTCAAGGAGAATCCTGATTGCAGCTGCGCCGTGAACGAGAGTTTCTTTATGTTCATATTCATGTACCTTTTCCAGAGGGACCATCGTACCAAAGGGCATATCTGGTGTTTCGTCAGTCGCCATATATTCCGTTCCATACAGAATCTTCTCAATTTCAGCCCTTTTCATCCCCAACTCTTTTGCAAAGATGGGATTCGTCCCGCGCAGATATTGAATATTGACGACAGGTTCAGGCAGTTCGATATGGCCCATGTACAGCTTTTCTTCATCGAAATATCCAAAGATTCCAGGGTCTTCCAGGCTACCTTTCGGCGGCTCTTCATGGCCTTCTTCCGGATCATAAAGGCATATGACTTCTCCTCTGGAAAAACTGCGGATGTCATCACTGGTGATCCCTACCATTCCGGCAGCGGTATCTGCGTTCGTGTTAAACCATTTCGGTATCATGCTTGTCCTCCTTTGAGTTTGTATTGACATGGAATTGATTTATTTATTGATATAATTATATCATATCAATATTATATGTCAATATTCATGTCGACATTTTTTTTGATTTGAGATAGATGGAGTCCTGCTTCAAACCTCTCGATTTCGAGATGTTAAAGGATTTGTTTTGTATCAGGATGCCGATGCTGAGTTGAAGTTTCCCGCCATAGTATATGGTGATTATTTTTTCCGAAGGAACAAAGGTCAGTCGTATGAGAAAATTCCTCATACGACTGACCCTTTACGCCTTTCTATATTTTTTTAGATTCAATCAATCAGCTTCCAGAGGAACACTTTTGTACGTCATCCCAAGCCTGTTCCTGGTCAAAAGATATCCATCACCGATAGAAGTTTCGATCCACTCGCTGTATTGCAGCTCATCTTCTGTCCCGTCGTCAAAGTGGACGAAATATTCCTCTGCCCTTTTCGTATCCCTTTCCTTTTCTTCAAGGGTGTAATCCTCGTTCCAGTATGGATCCTGGTCATTCCCGGAGGAAGGATAATCTTCTTTGTTTACCCAGTGGTCGATCTCGTAGTAGTATCTTGTATCGTACACCGGCTGTTGCCTGTATACGGGTTTTTGGACTGGCTCCTGGTAATACTCTGTCTTATATACAGGCACTTGGGTAGTTTTTGCGGTAAATGTACCGTTCCCGTTGTCCACATAGGATGTTTGGGTATCGTAATGGGATATGACTTGTCGGGTTCTGGTTTCATACACGGTTTCGTAATGGTCCAGAACCGTAACGTATTCCTTCAGTTCAACCCGTTCATCATAAACCCTTCCGTCAGTCGGTACGCTCCAGCCGCTCTCATCAAACGTCTTCTCTTCCTCAACGGTGATGTTCCTTGCCCAGGAAAAACCGGAAACCCGGATTTCTTCCTTAACAGGCCAGAACAGAAATGCAAGCAGGGCAAACAATGGGATGCATCCCCCAAGCGCAGCCACCAGCTTTTTCTTCCAGTCAAAGCCATGTTTTGTGTCTGCATTCACATGATCTGAGGAAAAATCATTATCGTCATTGCCGGTATCCTGCCACCGGACACTATCTTCTTCCTCTATGTCCGCCGTTTCGGATAAATCCGTTGTATCTTTCCCGGAATCCTCGGCTTTCCTTTTGCGCATGCCGTACTCAAACTCTGACTCCGTTTTGGGAGCGCTGCAGGCGGCACAGGTTTCATCCGACCAATTATTGAGCTGGTTGCAGTAGCTGCATACCCAGTCTTTATGTTTCCCGTCACACTCAGCCCTGCTGATCCCAGCCTCTTCCAGCTCAGCATCGGTGAGCTCTTCCTTGATGTCCTTCAGGTAATACTTCGTGTTCTCAGGCTTCCTTTTCCCACAGTTCGGGCAGACATCGGCAAGCCCATCAATATCTTTTGTCCCACAGTATTGGCATTTCCAATATCCTTTGATTATTTTATCCATTTTCTTCCTCTTTCAGTTTCCACATAGGATTCGCTTTTTCAAAACATCTACGGAAGGTCAATGCTGAGACCTTTACACGAAGAAATGTTAGTTTCCTGGTACATAAACTGCCATTATATCCTTGTGTATAAATCAATTCCACTTCCCCTGTATCGGGAAAACTATCATATTCAGCAGCATAAAGCTCGCCGTTCCGAATCCTCCATTTATCCCAGCCATACCAGGACGGGACATATTCCGCCCCTGTCTGATCATAAGCCCTACATTTGGTTGTATCCGAATGGCATGAGTACAGTACCATCTTTCCTTCTCCTTTCCTTCGGATAATCACTATTCAGCTTCCTTATGAAGGAATACTGATGAAGGTTTTCCACTGATTTACCTCAATTATCCTTAAAGGGGATGGAATTCAGCCGTTTCACCATGGCTGGGCTGATCTCATGCCAAGTGATCCCTTCCTCAGCGAGATACTTTTTTCGGAATTCAAGAGTATCCTTATAGGAAAAGATTTCTCCATCCCATAAGGCTGTGATTTCCCTGTCGGACAGGATCTCGTTCGTGTTATTGTCTTTCGCGTTAAACACAACTTCAAACATGCCGTGTATCCCATCCCTCATATAAGCTTTTGCCAGGTAAATGATCTCTTCCATTTCATCCTCTGTGATTTCACGGGAAAGATAACCTATTGTAGCATTTCCCCGGAAATTCAGAGAATCGCAGAGGGCAACGAAACAGCCCTTCCTTACCTCCACTGATGGAACATAGTTATACATGAAACTCCTGTTTTCCACATTTAACCCTTGCCTTTTCGCATATTCAATTGCTGATTTCTGCTGTTTCCAAATATCCATTTCTTTTTCCTTTCAAATCATTTTTTTCAGTTAATTCCGCCGGTATCCGTATGCAGAAGACCAGGAAAAGCCCGTCTGATCCCTTCTTTAAGCATCACACGTTCTATCCGCATGTAAGTGTATGATGGGTTGTTCAGGATTTCCCACAGCCGGAACTTCTGATCTGCCCCGATTATATCCGTAAAAACATACCAGCCTGCTTCACCCTGTTCGGTAAGGAGCCTTCGTATCTCTTCCTATGACACATCATGCAGTCTTGCAATCTGGTTCAGGCTGTAAATCACTGACCTGACCATGAATCTGAAGCTTTTTGATGGCTGCGGGCAGGATGCTCCACAGAGACCATTACAGATCAGACTGATACTACCGATACATTGGCCAACGAACAGCAGATCCATCTCTTTCCTTTTTTCTGCGGTGAACATATCCTCCAGCCTTCCGACGGATCGGATATTCTGAGCCGGGATTGGCTTAGAGAAAAAGTATTCGCAGGTTCCTGTCTGCAGAAGCGCCTCTTCCGTATGGACTTTCAGGACGTAGTCACGTCCAAGCATACGCCCATACAGATATGCAGATTCAAGGCTGTCTGTATGGTATATCCCTTTCCCATTTGGATCGTGCACGAATGTACATCTGCTTCCATAAAACAGAAGCAAACCGTTTTTCCTTATCCAGGGGAGGCATTCTTCCCCTGTAACATGATAATATGTTTCCATATAGCTCCTTTCTGAATGGCTTTCAACTGTTACAAAAGGAAATATGAGTAAAACTGATTTTTGTAACTGATGCGTGTGATTAAGGGGAATTAAAAGTTATACTTTGTAAGGGTTTTGGATTGTACCGTTGAAACAGCAACCATAAAGCAAACAACGCATCGCGGGATAAGCCGTGGTGCGTTGTCGAATGTTCCTTCTACTCATGGCAGACGAGCCGGTATATAAAGTTTGAGCTTACTTGACAAAATTCCAGTCACATAACATTTCATTCTGTTTTACCCGGCGCAGCTCATCTCTCACTTCCATCAGCGCAAAGCCCAACAGATTCTGTCCCTGCCACCCTATCTGATTCTGATCCTCTGGAGAGCTGGCTGCGAGGCGGATACCCCAAATGTCGTCAGAAGGGCTGGCTGCCACCAGTACACTGTCCCCGGTGGAGAGGAGAAATTCCCTCAGGTCCTGGTTCTGGCTAAATTTGCGCCAGTTGCCGTTCAGTACAATGGAGTATTTGAACTTATCCCATACCGTCTGGTCAAAGCCCCGCACCCTGCGGCCCAGATCCCTGCACAGCTTCGGATCATTACATTTCAGGATTTCCCAGCGGATCTCCTCGTCATCAAACAACTGGGCTTTGAACGCCATCATATACTGCTCCATGCAATGGTAAGGATCGGAAAAAAAGTGAAAATCCTCCATCCATAACTGGCTGAGGCAACCTATTGTCAGTTGGTCATTCTCTGCAGGCTGATGTTCCCAGAACAAGCGCAGCTCCCTCATTTTTCCAGCGGCAAGCTCCTGCTGGAGCCGCTGGTAGGTGAACTTTGGCTGGCCTTCCGGCTGCCACACATTCACCTTAAAGTAACCATACTTCAGCACTTCTTCGCTTTTCCTGTCATCCCACCAGCCCTTCCAGGTCACCGGTTCGGGAAAGAGGGTTCGGTATTCCGTCCGTTCCTCTGGGGGGAGGGTGTTCAGCCAATCGACAAATCGGCACATATAATCCTCCCCGTAGCCCATACGCCAGCCAATGGAATATCTATCAATTTCTGGGTAGACCAACCATGGGGGAGGCATTAATTTTTTATCTTGCTTTTTTCCTGTCACATGACAATATCTTTCCATATAGTTACCTTCTCGGTTTTCAACTGTTGCATAAGGAAATATGAATGAAATCAATTTTCGTGACCTGAAAACAGGTCCATCATGAGTTAGAACTGAGATATGAGTTAACTATACATAATGAGCTTTGCTATAAAAACTCTGATTGCAGAAAATAGTTCTCCGGAGTAAAATGAAATGCAGACTACAGAAAGAGGTGTTACTATGAGAACAGTGGAATTTAAGATGGAACGTCCTGGCCTTCTGAATGAGGGGGACCATGTAACGGTTACAGAAGGGAAATTGCCGAGTAACTACTACTATACGATTGACCCTTCGCTCGCAATGTCCGGGAATTTTCCGTTCCGCGAACGGCTGCTTGCCAGGGAGGGCGATGTGATATCAATTGTCGAAAATGAACGCGGATTTTATGTAACGGTGGCTTTTGAAGAGGCCGAGGCACAGAAGTAAACCCTAGAGAGTGTTCTACGATCATTCTGGCACGATTGAATACCCCTTTCATCCCTATCCCCATCCCAGCCAGTCCCGTCACGGGTTGGGCTGGGAATAAGGAAAACATGAATACCAGAATCGCCCTACAGGATCGGTTTCCGCAATGGTACCATAGTGGGGAACAGCAATCCGTTTTGTAAGCGGAACAGATTTCTAATATCGATTGTTTCCAAAGGCAACCTATCACATCCCGTCTCTCAGGTCATCCTTTTTAAGAATCGCTATCTCTGCACATAATCCATTTTCCCACTATCCAATCCCAAAAGAAAAAGAGCGGTGCCGCCGCTCCCTTCTTCTGTCAATCTGTCAAACTGCTGCCCGTTGGGGATAATCATAGGAATACTCTTCCGGTATCAATCCCTGCAGGATCATTTTTTGCACCAGGTTTTCCAAAGCTACAAAGCGCTGCTTCGCATCTCTGGTTACTTCGCTCATTGGGTATCTGGTGGAGGCATATTCAAAAACATCTCTCGCCTCATCCCTTTCCCTGATAACTGCCTCAACCATTGAAGCTGTCAGATCTGCACCAGATGGATAGAAATCAATGTTCCTTATCCGAATCATATAAGAAACCTTTCCCATATGCACGTCCAGCCGATCCGAATATTCTTCCACCCTATATTCCGGATAAGCCTTGCCTTTCCCGATAAATACTGGATGTCCCACTTTCCGGCTTAACTGGCTGTCCAAGACTATCTCAGCCCTGAAAAGCCTTGTTGCCACAATCCAAGCCGCTTCTTTGCATGAAACCCTCATACTTTACTCCTTCTCCCTGTTAGCACAGGGGTTTAAAACCCTTCAATCATTACAGAAGGAAATATGAGATGTTTGGCGTCATATAAAACTGTAGGAAGGCTCTAGTTCTGTGAAATAGATGCATCATAAGCAGGCCTTCTACTGTAAACCCTGACAGTCATATTTTCCTTGTAAGAATTGATAGTTTTTCAACAGGAAGGAGAAAACAATGAAGTATATTTTGAACTGGAACGACGAATACCTGAGCATGGCGCTTATCGCCGGACCACTTGACGAAAGATCCTCCAGACGGATGCTGAAGGAGATCGTCCAGAAGAGGCTTGTGGAGCTGAACGTGGCCGATAGCCAGGCGGATGCCCAGGAAATCTATGATGCGGCTGCTTCTGCTGACCTTGACCGGAATGCTGAGGTTGAAGATGTACTCAGCCTCTCGGATAACTGTGCTTCCATCAGATATGGAGACTGCAACGAAGACCGGTATGAGATCGTCGATTACGATCAGGAAGCAGCGGCCGGTGATGGGGAGGAACAACAGGGATGAGAATGGAAGAAAACTGCGGGGCAGGTATCCACCTGCCTCCTACAGATTACATCCATACCGACATTGAGGGCAAACACGTCATCTATACTACCCTACGGCAGACAGCCAAACATACGGTAGGACTTGACCGATGCTGCCATAACGGAAGGTTATACACCAGGCATGGGAAAAAATATTTCAGACCATATCGAAATTTTTTCGCCGGGAAAAACAGGGAGCTGGATATGCTTGTTGAGGCTGGGTTTATGGAGTATTCTGATGATGTCCCTTTTCAGGGCTGCCCGACCAGAGAGATGAGGACCTACCGGTTTAACCGGCTCGGGCTTGACTGGCTTGGGGCTGAGCTGGGGATGTATATTTATGACGTAGAGAGTTGATCAGTTCGATCTGGATACTTTTCCTATACTTACGGAGAAAAGTATGTTAAAATGGTCAGACAGAAAGAAGGGAAAACCATGAAGAATGATGAACTTATCCGCCGTTTTCAGATTGAACGGAAAAAATTTGACAGGTCAGGTATATATGCTTATACCCAGCGGGCAATGGCATACAATTCAAATAAGATTGAAGGCTCGACTTTGAATGAAGAGCAGACTGCTGCACTTTTCGATACCGGAACACTACCGTCCAACGACGATTATTACCGGGCAAAAGACGTTGAAGAAACCAATGGACATTTCCTGATGTTCAACAAAATGATTGATACACTGGATGAACCGTTAAATGAATCGCTCATCAAGGAATTCCATTACGAGTTGAAATGTGGTGTATTTGAAGACCGGGCGAATGGTTATGCCATCGGAGATTATAAAAAACGTCCAAACATCATCGGCATGTATGAAACTACACTTCCCAAAGATGTCCCACTGAAAATGCAGGAGCTTCTGGCATGGTATCATGGCATATCCGCCAAAACACTTGAGGTCATGGCAGAATTCCATGCCCGGTATGAATCCATTCATCCTTTCCAGGATGGAAACGGTCGGACTGGAAGGCTTATACTGTTCAGGGAATGTTTGAAATCAGATCTGATCCCGGTTGTCATTCAAGACACAAACCGGAACAAATATTTGGCTGGGTTGAAGGAATACCGCGAAACTCAAAAGATCGCTACACTTCTTGAGCTCTTTGAAAAGGAGCAGAAGGTATACGTAGACAAGATTACTTATTTCCTTGGCTGTGATAACTGAACGTATTTGACATGGAAAAAGGGGCAGAATTGCCCCTTTTGGTAGTGTAAAAAAGTTTGTGTCTTTGGAAGAAAATGACTCCTTTTTGGTAAGAA
>ENA-ORMO01002510-ORMO01002510.1-human-gut-metagenome-genome-assembly--contig:-NODE-2510-length-14455-cov-2.414028_pt1 | contig 14455 bp, 11 predicted proteins | sample MGYA00242106_ERZ509001 | MGnify/ENA primary metagenome ERZ509001 (study PRJEB26280, sample SAMEA2338736) | human gut metagenome | biome: human gut; feature: human-associated habitat; material: faeces... | reverse complement strand
TTCCTTTTCTTTTCCTATTGTACTCTTTTTCTCTCCGCTTGCCTATCCCCAAATTCCACAACCCGCTTTTCTCTCTTTCTCTGCCAGCCTTTTTTTCTCCGATCTTCATCCTGTCCTTGTCAGAATAATTCCCGGTATGTTATAATGAAAAATCGTAATCCTGATCAAGATCAGATCAGCATGGAACCCGTTTTTCCATGCCATCAAGAGAAGAATAAAACATAAATGGAGGAAATCATTATGAAATTAGGTATTGTCGGCCTGCCAAATGTGGGAAAAAGTACATTATTTAATTCCCTGACAAAAGCAGGCGCCGAATCTGCCAACTATCCTTTTTGTACCATAGACCCGAATATCGGCATCGTTCCTGTTCCGGATAACCGTCTTCAGGTATTGTCCGACATGTACGATTCTGCCAAAATCGTTCCGGCCGTCATCGAATTTGTGGATATTGCAGGACTGGTCAAGGGCGCTTCCAAAGGAGAAGGTCTTGGAAACCAGTTTCTTGCCAACATCCGTGAAGTGGACGCCATCGTCCATGTCGTTCGCTGTTTTGAAGACAGCAATGTGATTCACGTGGATGGCAATGTGAATCCCCTGCGCGACATCGAAACCATTAATTTTGAGCTGATTTTTTCCGATATTGAGGTTCTCGACCGCCGTATCGCCAAATCTGCCCGCGCTGCCCACAACGATAAAAAAATCGCTGCGGAAGTTGAGTGCCTGAAAAAACTGAAAGCCCATCTGGAAGATGGTCAGTTGGCCAAAACTTTTGTCACAGAAGAAGAAGAGGAACAGAAACTCATCGCTGAATGTAATCTTCTGACCGATAAACCGGTGATCTTTGCCGCCAACGTCTCGGAAGATGATCTGGCTGACGACGGAGCGTCCAACAGTTACGTACAGACGGTGAAAACTTATGCCGCCGACTGTGATTCCGAAGTATTCGTTGTCTGCGCGCAGATCGAACAGGAGATTGCCGAACTGGACGAGGATGAAAAAGCCATGTTCCTTGAAGATCTTGGTCTGCAGGAATCTGGTCTGGAAAAACTCATCCGTGCCAGCTACAGTCTTCTGGGTCTGATTTCCTACCTGACTGCCGGCCCGATCGAATCCAAAGCCTGGACTATTCCGGCGGGAACGAAAGCACCTCAGGCCGCCGGCAAAATTCATTCCGACTTTGAGCGGGGATTTATCAAAGCCGATGTCATCAGCTATGACGATCTCATTGCCAATGGCAGTATGACCGCCGCCCGGGAAAAGGGTCTGGTACGCTCAGAGGGAAAAGAATACATTATGCAGGATGGTGATGTGGTTCTCTTTAAATTCAATGTATAAATTTCTTTGTCGCACCATGTGCTCCCGATGAATTTTTTTACGGAAAGCATGTTCCGGCACACATAAAAAATACCTCTTCGGCAGGCGGAACTCAGTCCTCGTCACCGGAGAGGTATTTTCTTTTTCTCTTTTTTCTTTTTTGTCTTCTTCATTAATCCGAAGAACGGATCACCAGTAAATTTCCCTGTTCCATCCGAAGAACCGCTGTCTCTTCTTTCAGTTCATTGCTGATTCCCACGCTGTCGGATGGATGCAGAGTGGCCTCATGCAAAGGATAGGCAAACCCGGTTAACGTAATGCCGGTCACCTCTCCGCCCCAGGCCATGAGGGAGAAAAAATCTCGGTCTTTCCTTTTCCTGTACTCTTTTTCTCTTTTCCCACAGAGCATCTCGATTTCATTATATTTATCTACGATTTTTCCGGCGATTTTTTTTCTGGCCATTTTTTCCAGCATTCCAATATTCGCCAGCGTATGATCGTATCGGCTCCCGGTGGCGCCCAGAAGTATGATTTCCTCCGGATCGCTATCCATGGCACAGGCAACGGCCAGATGCGTATCGGTATAATCTTTTCTCGTCGGAAAGATTCTGACCGGGACACCCTGTTCTTCATAAAAGGACAACAGGCGCTTATCTGCCAGACTGTCAAAATCCCCTAAAATATCTGTGGGCATCCGACGCAGTTTCCGACAGGAAGACAGCCCTGCGTCCGCCGTGATGATCCGGTCAAAATGTTTTCCTTTAAGATATTCTTCTGCGAAGGCCACATCCAGATGACCTCCGGTGATGATCAGTATTTTTTCCCCCATCTGTCGGTCTCCTTTTTACCACTTTTTGGCTCTGGCCAGCTCATCATAAAGATAACAGTAATCGTCATAACGCAGACGGCTGATTTTTCCTTCCTCCAGAGCCGCCTTCACCTGACATCCCGGTTCATGGATATGGGCGCAGCCGTGAAAACGACACTGGTTCTCATAAGGGGTAAATTCAGGAAAATAAAAACGCAGATCTTCTTTTTCCATATCGTCCAGATACAGAGAACTAAATCCCGGCGTATCCATCAGATAGGTTTCCTCGCCCAGATAAATCAATTCAGAATGTCTGGTCGTATGTTTTCCTCTTTTGATCTTTTCACTGACACTGCCGGTTTCCATCAGTCTTCCCTGTCCGATGGCGTTGAGGGTGGAAGATTTTCCCACTCCGGATGGTCCTGCCATGACCGTCGTCTTTCCCCGCAGAAGATCCCGCAGTTCCTCTACGCCGGTTTCTTCCTGCGCAGAGGCAAAAAGAACATGACAGCCACTTTTTTCATAATCTGTCAGCAGACGATTTTTTTCGTCCTCCCCGGCCAGATCCATTTTGTTAAAACAGAGGATGACAGGAATATTCTGCTTTTCCATCAAAATCAGAAATCGATTCAACAACTGGAAATTCGGTTCCGGTTCATGAACCGCAAAAATCACCAGGGCCTGATCGACATTGGCCACCATGGGACGGATCAACTGGTTTTTCCGCGGATGAATCACCGTCAGATTTCCGGTTTTTTCTTCCTGAGAAATCACGTCAATTTCCACCATATCTCCCACGTTGGGCTTCATTTTTTTATTGCGAAATATTCCCTTTGCCCTGCATTCATAAAGTCCGGCGCCTTCCACGTAAACATAATAAAACCCACCGATTCCCTTCATGATTTTTCCTGTCATCTTTTCCGTCCTTTCTTCTTTCTTTTTCTTCACTTCCGGCTGTTTGCAGAAGTTCCGGTCAGTCGGCCACAGCATTCCATGACACCGGATACCGGTTGTATTCCTGTCCATCCACCTTTAAAATTACTTCCGCATCATCCCCGCTGTCACTCTCGAAACTGATTTCCAGAGGAAAACTGGATTCATCGGCACCATTCTCCCTGTAAATCGTTTTGCTTTTATCCCCCTGCTGAAGCACCAGTTCGATTTTTCCTGTTTCTCCTGCGCCAAACGGACAATCGGTAATCTCCATGTTTCCTTCATAATGGTAGCTTTCCTGTTCTCCCAGGCTGATCACAATGGACACTTCCGTTCCCTTGTCAACGGATGTTCCCGATGGGATTCCCTGTTTAATGACGTCGCCAATGCCAACCGAACCGCTGTAATCACTGGACACATCGCCCAGAACCAGACCTACCCGGTTCAGTTCTTTTTCAGCCGCGTCCTGACTTAGTCCGTACAGAGACGGCACTTTAACCTGCGACACTCCCCGGCTGACGGTGATGGTGATCTGAAAACCGTGATCTACCATACTTCCCCCTTTTGGAGTCTGACGGATCACATATCCCTCTTCCACCGTATCGCTGCTGGCATAAACAACCTTTGCTTTAAGCCCCAGATTTTTTAACACATCCACGGCCTCTTCTTCGGTATAATTCATCAGCGCAGGTACTTCCACCCGTTCTTTTTCTTCTTCTCCCAGCGTAAGCAGAATCGTTTCGCCTTCCGGAAGAGCCTCTCCTTTTTTGTACTGCTGCTCTACCACCACCAGATCCTCATCGTCTTCTCTGACCCCTTCCCCGTATGCAAATTCCGGTTTCAGCATAAGACTGTCCGCCTTTTTCTCCGCTTCTTTTTTGGTCATTCCAAGAAAACTTGGCAAGGTTACATACCGGATTTCCTCGGTAGTTTCCTCTGTATCTTCCGTGGCTGCGGTGCTTTCCGTCGTGCTTTCCGCGGTCGTATTTTTATTCCCAAAAGACAGGAGATTGGTCGATGTGCCCACAATATAAAACACAAGGCAGGCGAGGAATATCCCAAAAATAATCGTAATAAACATAATCAGTTTTTCCATCTTGGGACTGACCGCCGCATCATCTTCATCATCTTCTCCGTCTTTTTCTGTAGAAACCAGGGTATCCGTCTTTACTGCTTTCCGACTGTCAGCGTCCGACTCTTTCATCAGCGATTCTTTGATCTGACGGATTTCTTCCGGGGTACGGGCTCTGGTTGGACTGTCATCCACCTGAGGATTCAGATAAACATAATTTCCATCCGGCGAAAGGAAAACCTGCGAAAGATCCTGTATCAGTTCCTGCGCCGTCTGGTATCGTTCTTCCGGTTTCTTTTTTGTACATTTCAAAATAATGTTTTCCAGACTAACCGGAATATCCGGAAAATAATTTCTCGGCGGAGTGATTTCGTCCCGCAGATGCATCAGGGCGATCGCCACCGTATTTTCTCCGTCAAAAGGTACTTTCCCTGTGGCCATCTCATAGATGGTGATCCCCAGAGAATAAATATCGCTTCGCGCGTCAGAATAACCGCCTCTGGCCTGTTCCGGCGAAAGATACCGCACAGAACCCATGGTGCTGGACGCTATGGTGTCTCCCGTCGCCGCTTTGGCGATACCAAAATCCGTCACCTTAATTTTTCCACTGTCCGAAACAATGATGTTTTGCGGCTTAATATCCCTGTGCACAATGTTATGTGCGTGGGCCGCCTGAATCCCGCTGGCAATCTGGATGGCAAAATCCACCGTTTCCCGCACGCTCAGACGACCATACCGGCGGATATACCGTTTTAACGTCATCCCTTCCGCCAATTCCATCACAATATAATGAATCCCCTGATCATTTCCCTCATCCAGAATCGCTACGATATTCGGATGGTGCAGTCCCGCGGTGGAACGGGCTTCCGTCGTAAAACGGCGAACCAGCGTTTCATCGTCCGCATATTCGTTTCGCAGGATTTTTATGGCAACATATTGATTCGTCTTATGGCATTTTGCTTTATACACATCAGCCATCCCGCCGGAACCAATGTGTTCAAGGATTTCATACCTGCCTCCTAAAATCATTCCCGTCTGAATCATGTGGCTCACCTCCCGTTTTCACATTGGGCGATGACAACGGCAATGTTATCCAGTCCACCGTAAAACAATGCTTCCTCTATGCATTTTTTTGCCAGTTCTTCCACTTCACCGGACTCCGCCATGATTTCTTCTAATTTATCGTCATCCACCATGTTGGATAATCCATCCGAACAAAGCAGAATTTTTTGTCCCTTTCCCATGTCCAGCATAAAAAAATCCGGCTGGATCTCATCGGCAACGCCTACGGCTTTCGTAATAATGTTTTTCTGGGGATGATGACGGCTTTCCATACGTCCCAGTTCCCCTGCCCGTACCAGTTCTTCCACCAGAGAATGATCCATGGTGACCTGCCGCAGCGAGCCATCATAATAATACAGACGGCTGTCTCCCACATTCATCACGTAAACGACCTGATCAACCACTGTGGCCGCCACAAAGGTTGTTCCCATTCCCTCGTATTTTTCTTCTTTTTGCGACAGTTGATACACTTCCCGGTTTACCTGGTCCAGCAGTTTTTCCATGACCAGGAACGGAACTTCTTTTTCGGCCTTACCGGCCAGTTCCACAAATCGTTTGACGGAATAAGAAGACGCCTTATCTCCTGCTTTATGTCCTCCCATACCGTCGGCCACAATATAAAGATTCGGGAAGCAGCCCACAGGCTCATCGGAAAAGAACAGATAATCCTGATTGATTTTTCTCTTTTTTCCAATATCGGTTATTCCATAGGATTTCATCCGTTCCCACTCCTTTCTTTATATCCTTTTCTGAGCTGTCCGCAGGCGGCGGAAATATCTCTGCCCATCTCTCTGCGCACAGTCACCTGAATATGCTGTTTCTCCAACATATGCTTAAATGCATTCACATTATTCTGCTCTGATTGCTCAAAATCTCTTTCTTTGATTGGGTTTACCGGAATAAGATTGATATGACAGTTCATTCCTTTTACCCGTGTGCAAAGTTCCGCCGCATGTTCCTTCTGATCATTTACGCCTTTCACCAGACTGTATTCAAAGGTGATTCTCCGTCTGGTGCGGTTCACATAATATCTGGCGGCTTCCATGAGCTCATCCATGGAATATTTGTTGGCGACAGGCATCAGTTCTCTGCGCATGACGTCATTGGGCGCATGTAAAGAGATTGCGAGGGTAACCTGAGGATGTCGATCTGCAAAGGCGTAGATTTTCGGCACTAAACCACAGGTGGATACCGTAATATTCCGATGACTGATCTGAAGTCCCTGCGGATCGGTCACCAGATTGATCATCCGGCTCAGTCCTTCAAAATTATCAAAAGGTTCTCCCGTTCCCATCACCACAATATGCGATACCCGCTCTCCAATTGCCCGTTGTATGGCATAAATCTGATCCAGCATCTCCGATGGATAAAGATTTCTTTCCAGCCCCATCAGGGTAGACGCACAGAAACGACAGCCCATCCGGCAGCCGGCCTGTGAGGAAATACATACGGAATTGCCGTGTTTATATCGCATCAGAACACTTTCTACCATATTGCCATCATGAAGAGCAAAGAGAAATTTCATGGTGCCGTCTATTTTTGACACATACCTTTCCACCTCAGTCACTCCGTAGAAAGGATGTTCTTTTTGTAACTTTTCCCGACAGGAAACCGGTACGTTTTTCATTTCTTCCATGGTTCGCACCAGTTTCTGGTGTATCCATCCAAAAATCTGTTTTGCCCGGAATTTTTTTTCTCCCAGCGCCAACAGGGTTTCTGTCAGTTCTTCCATATTCATAGAACGAATATCCTTCCAATTCTCCATGCTGTTCCTCCGATTATTGACCTGTAAATCTTATTGACGTATAAATTTGGCTGCGAAAAATCCATCGCAGTCATCCACCCCGGGAAGCAACTGTAAAAAACCTTTTTCTCCGGTTCTGCCCCGAAGGCGTTCCGGCAGCCGATCTTCAATGGAAACGGCCCGAAGTGGCGTATGTTCTTCTATCCAGCGGACATTTTCTTCATTTTCTTTCTGATTCAACGTACAGGTGGAAAAAATCAGTTTTCCTCCCGGACGGACATACTGCCAGACTACGGACAGGATTTCTCTTTGCAGCACAACCAGTTCGTCCATCTGTTTCCGGGACAGATGATATTTAATATCATTTTTTCTTCCCATGATGCCCAGACCGCTGCAAGGCAGATCGGCCAGAACCACATCCATGCTTTCCCGCAGATTTTCATCCGGTTTTCTGGCGTCCCACTGTTCGATGATTACCTGTTCATACTGCATCCGGGCATTATTTTCCTGTAATAAATCCGTTTTGTATTCCGTCAGATCTCTCGCAATTACTTTTCCGCTTTCCCCGACATAATCTGCCGCATGGAAAGTCTTTCCTCCCGGCGCCGCACAGACATCCAGAACACGATCGCCTTCCTGTATATCGGCAAGCTGTACCGGAAACATGGAACTTTCATCCTGAACCACAAAAAGGCCTTCCCGGAAAGCCGGTATCTTCTGCAGATAATTAAAGCCGGAAATCTGGAAGGCAAAAGGAAAATACCGGCCCTCTTTTACGGTGACCTCTGCCGCTTCCAGCGATTGCCGCAGCGCTTCCGGCGTCGTTTTTGCCAGACAGGTACGGATTGTCATAGGTCTAACCTGCAAAAAGGCCTCCAGCATTTTCTGTGTTTTTTCCCTGCCATATTGCTTCATCAATACATCCACCAGCCATTCCGGCGTGGAATAACGAACCGACATATACAAAAGCGGTTCTTTGTTCTGATCCGGAAGCGGAAGATTTTCTTTGGAACGAATCAATGCCCGCAGCACGCCATTGACAAATCCGGAAAGATTACGAAACCCTCTCTTTTTCGCCAGAATAACGGCTTCATTGCAGGCTGCGGCGTCCGGCACATGCATAAACAAAATCTGATACGCCGACAGACGAAGCAGATTGCGGATCAGCGGCTTACATTTTTTCATCTTTGTCCGGGAAAACTGATCCAGAACATAATCCAGATAAATCCGCCGTTCCATCACGCCCTCACACAACAGGGTAAAAAAAGCTCTGTCCTGCTTTGGGACAAACTGGTAACGCAAAAGCGTTTCTCCCATGGCCACATGGGACAGTTTGTGATTTTTTTCCATGTCCATGAGGGTATCCAGCGCCACTTCCCTCATCTCTGCTCTATCTGCCATATACGGATCCCTTTTCTACCATATTCCCCAGCAAAAAGGCCTGCACAGTCATACGTTTTTTTCCCTGCAGCTGTACTTCATTGAGTTTTAACTGTCCTTCGCCGGTCTGTACCAGAATATGATTTTTTTCTACTGCGGTTACCGTACCTGCCGGAACATCCACGTTGCTTTCCACCACATCGGCATCCCATATTTTCAGTGTTTTTCCGTTCCAGAACGTATAAGCGCTCGGCCAGGAATTCAGTCCGCGAATCAGTCGTTCAATGGACGCCGCATCCTTCTTCCAGTCAATCTCTCCCAGGTCTTTGGTCAGCATTCCCGCATAACTGCTTTGCGCGTCATCCTGAGGAATGCGTTTTACCGTACCCTCTTCCAGGCTGGCCAACGTTTTTAAAATCAGTTCTCCACCGGCGGCAGAAAGTTTATCATGGAGACTTTCTCCCGTCTCCTTCGGCGCAACTTCGATCACCGTTTTATCAATCATATCACCGGTATCCAGGCCTTTGGCCATATACATGGTGGTAATACCGGTTTCCTTTTCCCCATTGATCACCGCCCACTGGATCGGCGCTGCTCCCCGGTATTTCGGAAGTAAAGAAGCATGCACATTGATACAGCCGTATTTCGGCAAAGTTAATATGCTTTCCGGCAGGATCTGCCCAAAAGCCACCACCACGATCACATCGGGATTTATCTTTTTCAGTTCCGCAAGAAATCCTTCTTCTCTTACTTTGACCGGCTGATACACCGGAATATGATGTTCCAGCGCCTTTTCTTTGACCGGAGGAAAAGCCATGGCCTTTCCTCTTCCCTTCGGTTTATCCGGCTGCGTCACCACCGCAGCCACTTCATGGCCGGCAATCAGCGCTTCCAGCGTTGGAACGGCAAAATCCGGCGTTCCCATAAATACGATTCTCATTCTTCCCAATCTTCCTCTTCTTCCAGATCTCTGTATGGCTCACTGGCTCTTTCTCCATATAAGATACCGTCCAGATGATCCATCTCATGTAAAATTGCTCTTGCTCTTAATCCTTCCCCTTCATAGATGACTTCATTCATATCCATATCCAGAGAAGAAACCTTCACATAGTCGGCGCGGGTACCCTCCGCCACTTTTCCCGGAACGCTGAGGCATCCCTCTTCATCGGTCTGCTCTCCGGAGGTTTCCAGAATTCTTGGATTGATCAGTACAAACGGATCCTCATCCATCACGTCAATGACGCAGATCCGCCGAAGAATCCCCACCTGCGGTGCAGCCAGTCCCACACCTCTTGCCTCATACATGGTATCAAACATATCTTCAATAAGTTCCACTGTTGCCGGCGTCATCTTTGTCACCGGTTTACATACTTTTTTCAGACACTCGTCTCCAATATAACGAATTTTTCGAATAGCCATAATCGCCCTCCTTGTTTCTATGTCTTCTTATCTTCTATGCAATATTCTGCAAGCTTTTTTCGTTTTTACCAAATTTCATCATACCATAACCGAAGATTTCCGTAAAGTCAGTAAATCCCCATAGGATCAAAATCAAACTGAATCTGCACGCCGGCAAACAAAGGATGCCGCTCCAATACCGGCTCCAGACGGCATCTTAACTGTTCCAGATACTGGCCGTCCGGGTGTTTGACATAAAGTACCTGCCGGTAAATATCTTTCAGTTTTGCCACGACAGCCTGCCCGGGATGAAAGAGCTGCACCGGATTTTTTTCTTCCTGCTGGCTCTGGCTGATCATCTTCTGGATCCGGACAGCCGCCAGACAGGCGGAAGACTCGTCTGCGGATTGTACCAGAATCACCAGAAGGTGCGCGCAGGGCGGGTACCCTAAAAGACGGCGATAGGCAATCTCCTGTTCATAAAACTCTTCATAGGAATGATGCAGCGCTGCCGCAATGGCATAATGCTCCGGCGAATACGTCTGAATAATGACTTCGCCCGCCTTTTCTCCTCTTCCTGCCCGGCCTGCCGCCTGACAAAGAAGCTGAAAAGTCCTCTCTCCACTGCGAAAATCCTGACTGTGCAGGGAAAGATCTGCCGCCAGTATGCCCACCAGCGTCACATTGGCATAATCATGTCCCTTCACGATCATCTGGGTTCCCAGCAATACATCCGCCTCTCCCCGGGAAAATGCCTGCAGAATTTCCTGATGCGCATTTTTTTTCCGGGTAGTATCCGTATCCATCCGTAAAACCCGAATACCAGGAAACTCCCGGTGCAAAGCAGCTTCCACCTTCTCTGTGCCCAGACCAAAGGCGGCCACATGGGGACTTTTACACACCGGACACTGCCGGGAAAAAGGCTGGCTGTATCCACAATAATGACAATGCAGTTTTCCATTTCGATGATACGTCAGAGAAACATCGCAATGGGGACATTTGATCACCATTCCACAGCTACGGCAGGATACAAAGCCCGCAAACCCTCTCCGGTTGATAAACAACATGGTCTGCTCTTTTTTTTCCAGTCGATCCCGCAGTTTTTCTTTCAGTTCTTCACTGAAAACAGAACGGTTGCCCCGGTGCATTTCCTCCCGAAGGTCGGCCACCCGCATCAGGGGAAGCCGGGCGTCCCCCGCACGATTTTTCATAGTCCACAGCCGATATTCCCCCTGCAATGCCCGGAAATAGCTTTCCACGGAAGGCGTGGCCGAACCAAGCACTACGCTGGCTTCTGCCAGCTGCGCCCGAAAAATGGCCGTCTCCCTGGCATGGTATTTGGGTGAACTGTCACTTTTGTAAGCGCTGTCATGTTCTTCGTCGATCAGAATCAGTCCCAGTTGCTTTACCGGAGCAAACAGGGCAGAGCGCGCCCCGATCACCACATCAGCATCCCCACTGGCCACCCGTTCACAGGCATCTGATCGCTCTCCCTGGGACATCCGGGAATGTAAAACCGCGATTCTCCCGCCAAAGCGTTCATAAAATCTCCGCACAGTCTGGTAGGTCAGGGAAATCTCAGGAATAAGAACGATTACCTGTTTTCCGGTTTCCAGTACCGTTTCGATGAGATCCAGATACACTTCCGTCTTTCCGCTGCCGGTCACCCCATACAGCAGATACGTCCGGCGGATCCCTTTGATAAAATCCTGTCGAAACTCTTCAGCGATCGCTCTCTGCTCTGGATTGAGGAGAAGGCGATCCTTTTTCTGCGAAAAGGAAGCGAAGGGATCCCTGTATATAATCTTTGTTTCCATGCGAATAAGCCCTTCGGCCTCCAGCTTGCGCAGTTCTTTCAGCGGATACTTACATTCTTTTACCGCCTGTTCCTTTGTCAGCGCCCCCTCTTCCAGAAGTCTGGTAAACATTCTTACTCTGGCCGTGCGGTGTTTTCTTTTCCATTCTTCCAGGAAAGCCTGATTTTCTTCCCGGGTATGTACCGGATAGATCATGGTCTCTTCCCAGTGTCGGATCTGCCGTTTCACCGGCATTACAGTTTTTAACGCCTGAATCATCGAAGAACCGTATCTTTTCTTTAAAAAATCTGCCACCTGAATCAACTGTCCTTCCACAGGAAGACTTTCTTCCACCACAGACCGGATTTCCTTTATTTTACTTCTCTCATAATCCGGTTCTGTTTTCAGGGCAACCACATACCCTTCTCTCTGACGGTTACCCGCACCGAAGGGTACGTTTACCCGCACTCCCGGCCGGACTTGTTCCCACAGGGAAAAAGGCACTCTGTATTGAAATACCTTATCGAGTGCCTCATGAGAAATATCTATAATAATATCTGCAAATCTCTCTTCTCCCATATTTTTTCCTTAAAATTCTTCTCAATATTTGCCATCCAGTACATCCCGGACAATCTCTTCTTCACTCATGTGATATTTCTTTCCCTGGATTTCCTGATACGTTTCATGGCCTTTGCCGGCCAGAACAACAATGTCTCCCGGTTTTGCATGATGCATCACATAGGAGATGGCCTCCCGGCGGTCAATAAGGGAAACGTATTCGCCGTCCGTCTTCCGGATTCCGGTCAGGATGTCCTCTATGATCGCCTGCGGTTCTTCGAACCTCGGATTATCCGAAGTAATCACCGTAAGATCTGCCAGTCTGCCGGATACCTCCCCCATCTCAAAACGACGAAGTCTGGAACGGTTTCCTCCGCAGCCAAAAAGGCTGATCAGCCTTGCCGGATGATATTCCCGCAAGGTTTTTAAAATACTTTCCAGGGAGACGGCATTGTGGGCATAATCCACGATCAGCGTATAATCATAGCCTGTCGGTATAATCTGTACCCTTCCTTTCACCGCAAAATTCTTCAGCACAGCATTGATTTCTTCTAAATTCATGCCCAGATCCAGGGCGATGCAGATGGCGCCCAGAGCGTTATGTACATTAAACGTTCCCGGTACACCGCAGGAAATCCTGCCTTCTGCCATGCCGTGCACGGTAAAATCCACACCAAGGAAGTCCGTATCTCTGGTGAGGGCAATGTCTGCCGCACAAAGACCGGCATCAGGATGAAGACCGAAGGTTTCCACCGGACAAGTCGCTTTTTCGACGATCTGTGTAAAATGTTCATCATCCAGATTGGCATAACCTTTTTTACTCTGGGTAAATAATCTGGCCTTGCATTGCAGATATTCCTCAAAATCTTTATGTTCATTTGGCCCGATGTGATCCGGGGACAAATTGGTAAACAAACCATAGTCAAACACGATGCCGGCTGTTCTGTCCAGCTTAAAGCCCTGGGAAGAAGCTTCCATCACCACCACATCGCATCCGTCTTCCACCATCTCCCGGAAATAACGATGAATATCATAGGATTCCGGCGTGGTATTGTTCACCGCAATATGCCGGTCTCCAATGATGACTTCAATGGTTCCGATCACCCCTACCCGATGTCCGGCTTTCTCCAAAAGGGCTCTGAGCATATAGGTTGTCGTTGTCTTTCCCTTGGTTCCGGTAATGGCAATGGTTGTCAGTTCCTCTGCCGGATAACCGAACCATGCAGCAGACAGCAGCGCCATCCCATATCGGGTATCTTCTACCTGAATCACCGTTACCTCGTCCGGCACATCCACCGGCTCCTGTACCAGAAGAACCGCAGCGCCTTTTTCCACCGCCTCGGCGGCAAAGGTATGCCCGTCAAAAGCCGCGCCTTTAATGCAGATAAACAGACAGCCCTGCTCCAGCTTTCGGGAATCGTTCACCACTGCCGTCACTTCTGTTTCAGGATCGCCCTGTACGCATTTATAAGAAAGATTTTTTAATAACTGACTACATTTCATCTTCTTCGTCCTCCGATGTTTCATTTTTAAGTTTAGTTTAACCTCTCGTTTCCTTACCGTCAACCAAAACAAAAAAGTTCCCAGGAGTATTCCTGCCGTATCCACACCCACATCAAACCACCGACAGGCTCTGCCCGGCACAAAATACTGATGCAATTCATCACTGACCGCATAAAGAACACAAAAAACCACGGTTCCCTTTAACCAGGGTTTTAACAGTGTTCCCAGCATGGCAGTTTCGTTCTTTGTCCTTTCCGGCTGTCGATCCGGTTCTGGCTGCTTTTTCCCGGACGCGCTGTCTCCGCTTTCCCTTTGGTAATAAAATCGGGCCAGACCATGGATGCCGGTCAGCAGGGCAAAAATCATATATTCTGTGAAATGCGCGCCTTTTCGCAGCGGCGTTTCCAGAATATTTCCCCAGAATTCCACCTGCTCTTCGTGCAGCGACAGCGAGAAAATCCGGCTGATTTTTTCCACCAGCCACTGGCTCATGCCCCCGCTTACGCCGGAAGAATGCGTGGCATCCTGTGCCGAAAAAGAAAAAATCAGGAACATCATCAAAATCACCGAAAGTCCACTAAGCAAAAAGCAGACACCTGCTTTCCGGCGCCTGCTCTGTTCTTTATTCTTCACTTTCTCCAAAGTCCTCCTCCGGGACTCCTTCAAAATCCAGCTCATCTTCAAAATCAACTTCTTCATCATCCTGAAGGATTTTGATTTTCGCATCGTAAAGTTCCTTCACTGCCACAGACAGCGGTTTTTCTCCTTCCATGCCTTCCACCATCGGCTCAGCTCCTCCGATCAGCTCTCTGGCGCGTTTGGATGTGGCGATTACGATGGAATAACGGCTGTTGATCGCCGGTTCTTCTCCCCGTGTTTCTTCA
>ENA-ORMO01002506-ORMO01002506.1-human-gut-metagenome-genome-assembly--contig:-NODE-2506-length-14477-cov-4.206490_pt1 | contig 14477 bp, 8 predicted proteins | sample MGYA00242106_ERZ509001 | MGnify/ENA primary metagenome ERZ509001 (study PRJEB26280, sample SAMEA2338736) | human gut metagenome | biome: human gut; feature: human-associated habitat; material: faeces... | reverse complement strand
GCCCCGCCCCCGATGGGGGCGGGGCCTTGCGTTAGGAGTTGAATTTAAAGAAGCTTAAGCGATAATCGACGCATCTAGGTCTTGAACTCCGTGAAGTTCGACTATGCTTGTCGCATCAGCCGCCGTATCGGCACTCAGCAGATAGGTATTGCCATTATAAACAATTGCTTCGTTACCTACCGTGTACTGAATGTCGCTTGCTGAAATCGTACCACCCAAGAAGGTTTGCAGGGCAACAGCGGCGTCATTAGCATTGCTATAGCTATCCTCACCGGAAAATCCTTTCAGAATGTCGATGCCGCTTTCATAGTCGGTAATCGTAACATGATTAATCCCTTTGGTAACAGCCGCAACTACGTTGAACGTATCAATTCCGGCACCGCCGGTCATGCTATATTCCAATACGCCCTTGGCGCTAGCAGCAGTTGCACCACCCACAGTCAGAGAGTCTACACCAGATCCACCAACCAAAGCACTGCCGGCAGCTTTTGCGGAGAGGTCGCTCGTGCTGTAACCGGTCAGGCCGCTGAGATTGATGTTGATCCCGTTGATGGAAGCAGAGCCGGCCACCGTAATACCGTCGCCGTTGTTGCCGCCCATATCGCCGGTGACCGTGATTTTGGTCGTGGAGCTAATGGCGGTAAGGCCCACAACGTCATCGCCCGCGCCGGTGTCGAGCGAAACGTTCATCGTGTCAGCGCCCTTGCTGGTAAGGTATACCGTATCCACATCCAGGCCGCCGGTGTAGGTAAGGGTATCGGCCGTTATGAAGTTGCCCCTATTGGCTGCGGAACCAAAGGTGTTCGCGCCGATCTCTGAACCCTTGATGACGACCGTATCCGCTGTAATCGCGCCGATGGCTGCATCAACGACGGCACCGTTGCTGTCAGTGATGGCACCCAGATAGCCGGATGCGTCCAGGTTCACGGTGTCGGCAGTCAGTGCGCCGAAGGTCATATCGCTGCTGCCGTCGAAGTTCACCGTGATGGCCTTGTCGGCAGCAATAGCGCCTGCTGTAAAGGCAGCGGCTGTCGCGTTGCCGCCCAACACGCCCATGGCGTCAATGTTCACATCTCCGGTAGCGGTAATGGCGCCCACAGTGGTCGTGCCGAGCTGGGCGGCGTGGATGGTCACATTGTTGCCCTCCACCGTACCGACAGCGGCGGCACCCGTCATGCCGGCGAGATTCAAGGCCACATCACCGGTTCCGGCGTCAGTATTACCCAGTGCCAACCCGCCTTTCAGGCCGCTGGCGTCCACTGTGATGCCGTATTCCTGTGTGGAAGAGCCCAGAACACCCAGCGTCATCTGCGAGGTCGCATCCGCGCCGGAAAGGGTGAGCTGGTTGACGGCGTCCAGTGCCACGCCGACGCCGGAGAGATGCCCTTTGTTCGCGGCCAGGGTCACGTTCTGGGCGCTGGAGAAAGAGCTGCCGGCGATATCCATAGCCGAGCCGGCGGTAATGCTCACGTCAGTGGCCTTGCTCGCCTGAATTTTTACCACGCCCATGCTGCCCTGGGCGGCATCCACCAGCACGGAACTGGCCGCGTCCACATTGAAGGTGGAAGCCTTCAGCAGACCTTCCGCATTAACGGTAAAACTCTGGGCTTTGTTCGCGGTCAGGATACCGCCAAAAGAGGTCATTTCGGTCTTGCCGTCGCTGCCCAGACCGCTGGCCACATTCACGGCCACATCCACAGCCGCGCCAAAGTTCAGCGTCCTGCTCACCTCGGTGTATTCGCCCACGTTGACCGTGGCCGAGGTGGCCTTGGAGGCGGCCACGGTGGTGCTGATGCTGTCCGAGGTTTTGTCGGTCTTGCTGCTTACCGTATTGTAGGTAAGCGCGGTGGCGTCGCTCAACAAAACGGAACCAGCCGTAAAACCCGACGCAGTGACGGTAAAGGCAGAGGCGTCCATATTGGCCAAAGTCACCTGCGCATCATTCTTCACGGTCAGAGAATTGAAATCGGACATGTTTTTGCCGGAAAGGGTGAGCGTGCCGCCATCAGCCGTAATATTCTCAAAACCGGACATGGTGGGTTGCAGAGTACTGTTGATGCCTTGCAGGATCAGGCTGTCATTGCCGGCTCCGCCTTCAATAACGGCGTTGGCGGCAAGGTTGGTTACCGTAATGGTGTCGTCGCCGGAACCGCCCTTGACGGTCGCCAGCCCGGTGGCTGCGTGCAGATCGGCCGTCACATTGCCGCTGAGGGCCGAAGCGTCGAAGCTAGTCATACCCGCCGCTACATTGTTGACATCCAGATTGCCGGAGCCGGAGACGGTTACGGTTTTGGAAGCGGCGGCGCTCAGATCCACATAGTTGTCGTCCGTGGCCTTCACGGCCAGATTTTCAATGCCGTTGGCGGTAATGGCCACATGCTTGGCGGCTGTGTCGCCGTCTTTGGCGGTGCCCACATTGTTGAGGCCCAGGGTCAGCGAGTCGTTGTCGCCCTTTACGGCGTCAGCGGTAAAACCGATGCTGGTCGGGCCCGCCTTGAGACCCTGCACATTGACGGTGGCGCCCGCGGCGGAAAGGTCGGTAAGGTTGACGGCCGCGCCCGTGTCGTTCAGGGTCCAGGTATTCACACCGTCAATGCCCTTGGCCGAGAAGCTGCGGGCGATGTTGCCTTCGTTGGTCAGCACCACTTTTTCCACGTTGGTCATGGAGCCGGTGGTGAAGCCGGAGAAATTGCCCTGCATGGCCACATTAAGAGTGTCGTTGCCTTCCGCGCCGTCGATGACGTCTTCGCTGTTCAGGGTGCGGTCGGCGGTTAGGGAGGAGGCTACGCCGTTGATCACGTCGTCGTTGGCCGTGCCCGTAATGTGGTCGGTGCCGGTGGTCAGGGTGAAAGTTTCGCCCGGATTGGAAGGAGTGTAGGGATCAAAATCCGTGACGACCCGTTCGTCGGACGGCACCGGGGGAACGGAAAGGCCTTCATCCTTGCCGTATTGGGCATAATGTTCCAAGGGGTTGAGACCCGCTTCCTTAAAGGCGTCCAGCATGGATTCTTCTGTCCAGCCCTTATCCGGCTCGGCAGCCTGAAGCTGCGCCAGCTTGGCTGTGAAGTAGGCGCTGGCGTCAAATTGATTGGAGGGGTTGATCCCTTCATACATGCCGTATTGTGTGTAATGATCCCAAGCAGTCAGACCGGCGTCGTTGAATGCCGCCAGTACGTCGGCCTCGGTCCAGTCGGATTTTGGCTCGTCAGGGTCGCTGTTGAGCTGTGCCGCCTTGGCTGCGAGGTATTCCGCCACGTTGAACATGGGATTGGGGCTGATGTTCTCGACATTGCCGTAGGCGACGAAATGCTCGTAGGCGCTCATGCCCGCGGCTTCAATGGCGGCCAACGCCGAATCCGCAGTCCAATCGGTTTTGTCGTTGAACTTGGTGGCGTTCAACTGCACCGCTTTATTATTGAGATAATTTTTTTCCTCAAACCAAGTAGGAACTTCAACAGCCATTTGTTTTCCTCCAGAGAGTTAAAGATCGAGAAGCCTGACTTCTCATTTTTACAATAACCTTAGATAGATAGTCGCATAATGCTCGGCCCTTCTTAGCTTCTGCCACACACAAGATGCCCGTGAAAGTGTAACAATAGGGTACACTTTATTGGTGAGGCGTTTGGTGACGGCGATAGGAAGGAAATGATATGGGGGAAGCGGTTCAGCTGGCGGAGGTAGGCCGTGGATGCCGAATAGGCTGCTGTGTGGCGGGAGAAAACAGAGATGTGCTGGACGGCCTTCTGGGGGCTTGAGGGTCAGGGCCCCGATATGTGCGAGTAATTCAGGGTGGTTTCAGGACAGTTTACCGTTCAAAGAGTAAACTGCCCTGGTGACGGCGCTCCGGACGGAACGCCGTCAGGAAACTGTTCAGCGCGCCCGCGCCGGAAGGGATTGCCGTACCTCGCGCCAGAAGGGGGCGGCGGCGTCCTTGGCGGAAAGCACGGGGGTGGTGCATGGCCAGGCGATGCCGATGTCGGGATCATCCCACCGGAGAGAGCCCTCATCCCGGGGATGGTAAAAATCCGTGCATTTGTAGTGCAGATGCACAGTGTCGCTCAAGGCGAGAAAACCGTGCGCCATGCCCGGGGGAATCCAGAGCTGATGCTGTTGTCCCGCGTCCAGCGTCACGCCGGTCCACTGTCCGAAGGTGGGCGAATGGGGGCGGATGTCTACCACCACGTCAAAGATCGCGCCCAGGGAAACGTGGACGAGCTTGCCTTGCGGGTGTTCGCGCTGAAAGTGCATGCCCCGCAAAATGCCCCGGGAGGAACGGGAATGATTGTCCTGCACAAAAGGCATGGCAATGCCCGCGTCGGCATAGCGGTCCCGCTGCCAGGTTTCCACAAAAAAGCCCCTGCATGTCCGGTTTTATGATGATGACGCCGTCAATGGCGGTGCGTTCCACTTTCATGCACATTCTCCTCATTGTCCCCACCAGGGCGTTTCAGATTCAGCTTTTGTTCCCTTTTCCCTTGAGAAGATGCCGCAGGCGACGTAGCGGCGCCGTGGCGCGCCACGAGCGCGAGGCAAGGATGGCGGTGTATGCCGCTTCCACGGCCTCAAGGCGCGCTTGCGCCGCGTCATGGCGCTCTTGCAGTTCTGCGAGGTTTTCCCGCAGTTGCGCCGTCAGATCGCTTTTTTCCAGAGGGTAGTCGAAAAACGAACTCTGAGTGGGCGGCAGCGGTCCGTTGCCGGCAAGGGCTATGAAATATCTGGCCTGTTCCGTAAAAAGCATACGCTCCACAGCGCCGTCTTCTTCCCGTTGGCGGAGCAGTAAGGTCTCGCCGCCCGTGCCGCTCAGCAGCGAACCGTACATGACCTTCTGCCCCAACAGGGAAACATGGGCGAAGCGGCTTTTGAGCAGGGCAACGAATTCTTCCCGGCAGAGTTCTTTGACGTGAAAGTTGTCGCCCTGCCTGCTGTATAGCGGCTTGTTGGGCGTGGAGATGACCAGCAGGCCGTCCTGCCGCAAAACCCGTCTGATTTCGCTGAGCATGTCTTCCTGTTCGCTCAGATGTTCCAGCGTTTCAAAGCTGACCACCACGTCCACGGCGGCGTCGGGCAGGGGAATCGTGGCGGCGCTGCCCTGAAGGAAGGCGATCCTGTCCCCGGCGTATTTTTGGGTGGCGTTGGCCACGGCTTCCGGGGAAATGTCCACGCCGGTGACGTGCGCGGCGGATTGCGCCAGAATATGCGTGCCGTAGCCTTCGCCGGAGGCGATATCCAGGACGCGCTTGCCGGCGACGAAGCCCGAAGCGAAAAAATAGCGGTGGTAGTGTTCGGCCGCAATTTCTCCCTGACATTGGGGGACAAAACGTTCTCCTGTGAACTCCATGACGGCTCCTAGATGACGTTGAGGCTGATGCCCTGCATGGGGATGCCCACCATGCCCGTATGACAGCTGGTGGTGACCGATTTCAGAACCAGGGCGTCGTGCTTCCAGTCATGCTGGATATGCTCCACTTGGGTGCCTTCGGCCACGGCAATGGAAAAGCTGTAGTCCCCGGTTTCGAGGATGGGCATGACGAAGGAAAAGAGCGCACGGGCGCTTTGCCCCCGGCGCAGCAACACGGGTTTTTCCCGGTAGGCCAGAAAGGTATTGTCCCCGAAGATGTGTTGTCCGAGACGATTTTTGAGAAAAAAACCGATAATGGGGCTGAAGACGTCCTTATGTGCCCGCACGGTGATTTGCAGAGACACGGGTTCGCCGCCGACCACCCAGCACAGTGGGCGTCCCCTGCCGTCCAGGAGAGCGGCTCCTGTGATGGTGACGCCCTTTTTGCCAAAGTCGGCGCTGCGTTCGTTGAAGGCGAAGACCTGAATGTCATTGCGCAAGTTGCTGGCATTGATGAGGTCCGCGCGCATGTCGCGGAAATCCTCGGGCGTGCAAGCACGCTCCCTGCCCTCCGCGTCTTCCTTCTCCGTGGCCGTTTCCGATGCTTCGGCGACGGGGGCACTGGAGCCCTGGTGCGCTTCGTACATGTCTTTCAGATAGGTTTCCGTCACGTCCTTGGGACTGCCCATCTGCTTTATCCGCCCGTGTTCCATGAGGAGGGCCCTGTTGCACAGGCTGTTTACGGCGGCAGTGTCATGGCTGACGAAAAGCGCGGTACGCTCGGCAATGAAGCGGCGCAGGAAGCGCATACATTTCTGCGTGAAAAAGGCATCGCCTACAGACAGGGCCTCGTCGATGACCAGCACGTCAGCGTCCACATGGGCCACCACGGCAAAGGCCAGACGCACCACCATGCCGCTGGAGTAGCTTTTGACCGGCTGGTCGATGAAGTCGCCGATGTCCGCAAAGGCCACGATGTCGTCGTAGCGGGAGTCTGTTTCTTCCCGCGTCAGGCCGAGGATGGAGGCATTGAGGTAGACGTTCTCGCGGCCCGTGAATTCGGGGTTGAAGCCGCTGCCCAGCTCCAGGAGAGCGGCCACACGGCCTTTTACGTCGATGCATCCCGATGAGGCGGCGAGCGTGCCGGTGATGATCTGGAGCAGCGTGCTTTTGCCCGCGCCGTTGCGGCCGATAACCCCCACGCACTCCCCGCGCCCCACAGTGAAGGAAATGTCCCGCAACGCCCAGAACGGCTCATAAAAACGCCGTCTGCCCCTGAATATCATCTGCCAGAGACGATACGACGGCTTGGGGTATATTTCGAAGAATTTGGAAATGCCGTCCACACTGATGACGGCTCCGGCGTCAGAGCACATCCGCGAATCCTTTTTTCATTTTGCTGAAGCAGACAAAGCCGATCTGAAAGACAACCAGGGACAGGAGGAACATTTGCAGGCAGACCGCATAATCCGGCGTCTGCCCGTAAAGAAAGAGCTTGCGGGTTTCCTCCACCATGGGGGTCAGTGGGTTCAGCCGTAGCAGCCAGCGCAGGCGTTCCGGCACCATGGCCACGGAATAGAAAATGGGCGTCATGAAAAAGAGCACCTGCGCCGCCACTCCCACAAGCTGGGGGATATCCCGCAGATAGGCCCCGAAGGCGGCGATGATGAACGACAGCCCCGTGCTGAACAACAGCAGGGGCAGCAGGGTCAGGGGCAGCAGGCAGATGGTCCACGGCAAGGATTGCAGAAAAACACAGGCCCCCAGCAGAAGCAGGCAGAACCAGGCCGCGCCGAAGAAAAAGGCCGTGACCACCGTGCAGACCGGCAGCAGCTCCAGGGGAAAGATGACCTTTTTGACAAAACCGGCGTGATTCACGATGAGACTGCCGCTGCTGTTGATGCTTTCGGAAAAAAGATTGAAGACCGCCAGACCGCAGAACATGATCAGGGGAAAGGCGGCTCTGTTCTCGTCCAAAGCTTCCACTCCCCAGCGCGCCTTGAAAATGATGCCGAAAACAAAGGTATAGACCGCCAGCATCATCAGGGGGTGGGCGAAGCTCCAGGCCAGACCCAGCACGGAACCGCGATAGCGGGCGCTGATATTTCTGACGAGCAGCTGTCGGAAAAGTCCTCTGTGACGCCACAGCAGCCGCGGTGCGGCAAGGATGTCGAGAAGTCGGAACAAGGGGGTACTCTCCAGATTTTTATCCGCTTGGCCGTTGTGCTATGCCGGAAACGCGGCATGGCGGGTCAGACTTTTGGCCGCATAGCCGTTGCGCACGGCAATCAGGGCGGGCAGGCGTTCCAGGGCGTGGGCCAGGGTCCCGCCCACGCCTATGGGTTCGGCCGCGAACTCTTCAATGTGCAGTTCGCAGGTGAAGAGCTGCCGGAGGGCATGCGGACGATACCAGAGCATGGTGCCCACGGAGAAAAAAAGCTCCGACCGGCAGATTTCCCCGCCCAGCTCCATTCTGCGCAGCATGTCGCAAATGACGGCATACTCATGTTCGGAACCATACAGCGGCGCTCCCACGCCGGTCATGACCTGCCGCACCTTGGGATGAATGTCCGGGAAGAGGCAGCCCAGGCCCGGATCGTTCTCGAAACTGCTGATGATTTCCGCAACGCTGTCGGATCTGATCAGATTGTCGAAGAGATAGGCCCGCCACTCGTCCCCGAAACCGATATGCGCCGATTCCTTGCTGTGGATATGGCAAAAGAGATCATACCCCGCCTGGTACGGACGCATGCCCAGCACCCAGGGGGCCACGTCCCTGCCGCGATTGGGCACAGTGAGCACGCGCACTTCCCGGACCAGGGGGAGGAAAGCCCGGCTGAACAGGTTTCGCGCGGTAGCCGCGAACGACGCGTCCGTAATGGTGATATGGAGGTCGAAAGGCACGGGGAAGTCCTGCAGATAACGTACGATCTCATGCGCCACGGCCGCATGGTACAGATGCAGATGCATGCCGATCCGGCAGTCGCCGCGCGGGCGGGAGCGGCTGGCGAAGATCTTGCGCGGATTGTTGAAGCCGGTGCCCGAGAAAACCGTCGGGCAGGGAAGATGGATTTCCAGCTTCTTTTCCAGGGAATTGGCGCTTCTTCTGTAAACCGGGTCCGGAAAAACGATGTTTTTGAACACGCCCGCGTTGCAGAAGGGAGCGTCGTTCAGCAGGGCTCGGAAAACGTCCATGGCCGCTCCGGGGGCGTGCGGCACGGCATATTGGGCGTATTCTCCCAGTATCGCGCAAAATTGTCCGGCGTATTTAAGGCAGGTCGCGTGCGCGGCGGCCAGATCCGCTTCATGCGCATGGCTGCCGGTCAGGTTTTCAAGCACGGGATTTCCCTGGGCGTCAAAGCCGGTGACACCGCCTTCACAAGGCGAGAAGAGTTCTTCCAGCACCAGGTGATAGGGAACATAGGCTCCGTCGTTCATGAAAAGACGCGTCGTTGAGCCGGATGTCCGGTCGAGCGTTCTGTTTTCCGGTTCTTCCCAGAAATATATTTTGTCCACCGGTTTTCCCGTGACGGCGGCAAGCGCTTTGCCGATGCTGCCGGAGTATCCCAGGTCAAACACCAGATGCCGCTTTTCCGACGGGTCGAAAATTCTGTCATAATAAGCCTGCGCTCTGGTCCGCTTTGCGCGCATGCAGTCCGCGATCTCTTTTTCAAAACGCCGCAGGATTCGCAGGCATTCGACCTTGCGGAGGAAGAAAGGCAGAGCCGCTTCCGCCGGGGAAAGACCTTTCCCCAGACGGTCGAGCAGATCCTCATCCTTGAACCAGGCCTCCAGGAAATCCTGCAGAGTATATGTTTCCATGTTGGCGGCCTGACTCAGCGAGGCCGCGAAGTCAAAAAAGGTGTCGTGCAGAAAAGGGTAGTAAGCGCGGCGGCCCGCATGAAAGTAGACGCCCGGCACGCCTCCCAGACAATCCCGGACCAAGCTGTACACCTTGTGGGGCAGCCACCCGTCACGGGAAGCGAAGTGGATGGTTTTGTAGGCCTGCTGAATGTCCCTGTCCGTGGCAAGAAAAAGGCCGAAGGCCGTGACCAGAGGGGCGAGCGTCAGCTCCGCAAATTGCCGGATGTCCTTCAGCTCCGCAATATGCTCGGGAGTTCGGCAACCTCCGCCGTAAAGCCTGTTCAGGCTGAGACCCAGAAAAATGCTCCAGAGGGGTTCCCGGCGCACGGCTTTGCCGAAAAGAGTTTCGCGGACCGCCTCGTTGGAGAAGCACAACGTTTGAATGGAAGGAAGCCAGACCGCGCTGATCTTCTTCTGAACGGCCTGCACGTAATCGGACTGGTAATTGTCGCCCACATGCAGAATTTCCGAAGGAAGGGTTTTCTCATTGCTCAGGACGACATCATACAGCGCGCCGTCGCTTTTGCGCGCATCATGGTCGCAGGAAACATACACTGCGTCCATCCCGCAACCTTTCTTTTTCAGAATGTCGCCAAGAACGGTCCCGGGCAGGTACATGTCTGAAACGGCTATGACCCGTTTCCCAAGGCGCACGGCCTCCCGATACAGGACTTCGACGTCCGGCCTGGGAGAGAGCAGCGTTGTCTCGCAATGGATTTCCTCCGCCAGCAGTGCTTCCGCCGTGGCGGGGGCCAACTTATGCCGTCGGACCATGTGGGCGTAGATATGATGAATGTCGGCGTTGGCTTTTCCCAGTTCCGCTTCGGCATTCCAGCGCAGTTTGATAAAGTCCACGCCGTGGGCGGCGTCCACTTTTCGGGCCAGCAGATGGAAGATGTCCTTGGGGTGCAACGCGGGGCGCAGCAGCAGGGTATCAAAGACGTCAAAGCTGACGGTTTTGACGTCGGGGTCGCGGATCATCGCCAAAATGTGCTCTGGCGGCACAAAGGGCGGCCGTCTGTCGCTCCAGATATCCAACAGGTCCGGGCGCGTTGCCACGCCGCCCGCAAGCCGCAGCCGTGTGATTCGCCAGGCCTTTTTCAACACGGGCAGCAGACTGCCGGCGCGCAGGATCTCCATGCCCGCCTTCATGGGATAATAGACCAGCAGGGCGCGCGCAAAGGAGTCCGGGCGGCGGATCCGCGCGGATCCCTTTTTTATCACCTGGGAAAAGAATGCGTGTTTCCCCATCCGGATGGTCTTCAGCCAGACCCGCAGGGAACCGTGAACCGCGAACGAGGCCGGCAAAAGCAGGGCAGCGGCGAGATATCTGTGAAACATGATTTCGTTTGCCTCAAATCCCTGTTGGACGAAGACACGTCCGGACCTGTAATATCCGCCTGTACGCGTCGGCCAGCTCTTCCGCCTGGGCCGCGAGGGAACGTAGATCCCCGGTGTTGGACGCACGGTAGTTTTTGAATGTTTCCTGCTCGTCGAGAACGCAGTGCAGCTGCTTTCTGAACGCCGCCAAGTCGCCCTTGGGAAACAGCAGGCCGTTTTCACCGTGCACGATGGCCTCGCCCGGGCCGCCGCAGTCGGAAGACAGCACAAAGACGTCACGGGCGATGGCCTCGCGGACGGTCAGGCCGAAACTCTCATTCCACAAGGAGGGAAAAAGCAGCACATCCATCTGCCGGTATAGAGAGTCGATATCCTCGTGCCGCACGAAGGGCAGGACGCGCGCATGCAGACCCTCCCACAGAGCCCTGTCCTCGTCCCTGTTCATATCGCCCGTGCCGAAGACGGTGCCCAGATCCACCAGCAGAACCTCGTAGTCGTCGCGGGCGAGCTCGCGCAGGGCCTCCGCCAGGAAAAAATATCCCTTCCAGCGCGCCTTGCCGCCGAGATAGCCCAGGCGTAACGGGCCCGGCATCCTGGCGGGACGGTGCGATTTCGGCCGATTTATGCCGTTGCGATTGGTCAGTACAGCGCAGTGGCGAGGGAAGTTGCGGCTTATGAAGGAGGTGTAGAAATCGGAGGGGGTGAAAACGGTCTGGGCCCCGGCCACGGCTTCCCGCATGTGAACCGCGCGCCGCCAGAGTTCTTCCTGCTCCAGCCCGCAACGGATATGGCAGATTTGCGGATCAACCGCGCTCTGCCCGCAATAGTCCCCTGCGGGGTCCAGCATGAACTGGCGGGGGCAGACCCACCAGGCGTCATGCATGGTGATCGCATAGGGGATGGATTGCCGGATGCACTCCTGCGGCAGCCCGGTCCCCAGACCTTCGATGCAGTGAAAATGCACCAGGCCGGGCTGCGCTGTCCGCAGGACGGCGCGGAAAAGCGTCCCGGACCGGGTTTCCTGCCCGATTTCACCCGGCATGAAGTTGACGGAGAATACCTTGATTCCCCGCCAGTCACGGCGCACAAGAGCGCCATGCGGCGCGTCGTTGGCATACTCCGTGCTGAAAACCCATATTTCAAAACCGCGCTGTTGTAATTCCAGCGCCGTTTCCATCACGATCAGGGCCGCGCCGCCCATGCTGCGGCGGCCAAACATGACGCTGACGAGCAGAACGCGTTCCCGGTGCGGGGAAGCCATGGGCGGAAGCGCCGGCAGCAGGTCGTTGCGGGCCACAACAGCGCTGGCATAGCGAGTCAGCACGTTTTGCCGGGCTTTTTGCCCCATGTGTTCCCGTAATGCCGGACAAGCCGCCAGCAGAAGGATTTTATCCCGCCATTCTTCCGGTGTGCGGGCGATGAAGCCGTCTCTGCCCTCGGTGACGGCATCCGTGAATTCGGCCGCCGGAGAGACGATGGACGGAATGCCGAACAACGAGGCTTCCTGGTATTTGATGTTGCTCTTGGCGTCGTTGAAGGCGTCTCGCAGCAACGGCGCCAGCGCCATATCATAGTCGGCACAGAGTCGGAAATAGAATGTCTTGTCAAGAAAGGGAACTCTGTGGACGCGTCCGGCAAGACAGGACAACTCGGCGGGCAGTTCAAGATGCCCGTGGATATACAAATGTAGCCGCGAGTCCTTTTGCATGGCCTGGCACAGGGCTTCGGCAATGAGGGCGAAATCCGCGTCGTGCGTGTCGGAACCGCTGCCGTAAAAGACGCGTACAATCTCATTGCCTGCTTTTTTTGTGGGAAGCGTCCGCGTCAGATGGACCAGATCATCCGACACCGCGTTACGCACCACGAAATGGGGACGTCCCGTGGCGGCGGCATATGCGCCCAACGCGGGCGTGCTCACCAGCAGGGCGTCAGAGGCTTCCATGGCCCGGAGATAGGCGTCCGCGGCGTTCAGCATGACAGCGGCGTGTTCGTCCCGCAGGCGCAGGCGGGAGATATGCGCGGCCAACGCCGCCTTGTGAAAAATGAGATCGTCAATATCGTAGAGGATGGGAAGACCAAGACGTCTGGCTTCGGCATAAAGATCGGGACCGTGTTCCGCCATGGGGATGCGGTAGAAGAGTGCGCAGTCCGCCAGTTGCAGGGCCTCTCTGGCACCTTCTTGGTCGCGCCAGTCGCGCAAAACTGGATTCCAGCCCAGGCGGCGCAACTGCGCGACCCGCCCGGTCACGCGGTAATGCACGCACTGCGGGATGCCCATTTCCGCGATGAGGGCGCAGGTGCCCGCGCGGGGTTTTGCAGGACACTTTCCCCCGGCTTTTTCCAGCCGCCGGATGACATAGCGGAATTGCCGGATCGTCTTGCAGGTCGTATTGAAAGCGAAGTTGGCCAGACGCGCCGGCAGATGCCCGCGCTGGAGAAAGCGAGCCAGTTGCGCATGGTGATCCTCGCGGTAGGCAAAGGCATTCCGCACTTTTTCACGCAGCGGCTTTTCTGCCATATGTCGCCCCTTACCTCAGCCCCGGATTCTCGCGTCCGATATGGTAAAAGAATCGGACACGCGCGCTGTGGTATTCGGTCAGGGCGCGGCTGGCGTCGTTTTCGGCCTGGGTCAGCTTGAGCTGGGCGTCCAGCAGTTCGGTGATGGTGCCGGTATTGGTCATGTAGCGTTTGTTGGCCATGGCGTAGCTTTCGCGGGCCGCGTCCACGCCTTGGCGGGAGGCGGCGATGAGTTCCCTGGCGGCCTTGATGTCCAGCAGCGAGCGGATCACGTCGGTGCGCGCGCCGGACATGGCGTCCTCGTAGTCTTTTTGCAGGGACTGGGCCTTTTTGCGGTCAGCCAGGGTGGAAAAGGTTGTTTCGCCGCCGGAAAAGATTTCCCAGGAGAAATTCAGCCCTGCCGCCCAGTAGTTGCGGGTGTAGCCCTGATAGCGTTTGTCATCGTATTCCTTGCTGGAGCTCATATTGTCGTAGGTGGCGTCCACGCGGGGCAGGTACTGTCCCATGGCGATGTGCATGTCCTTGTAGGCCACCTCCACCGACTTCCGGGCCATGGTCAGGTCAGGCCGCTGCCGTATGGCAGCGGCGACGGCTTCCTCTTCCGTGTATCCGACGTTGCTGGAGAAATTTTTGAGATTGCCGACATAGCGCGCAGGGCGGTCCGGAGAAAATCCCAGATATCTGTTGAGCTGCACTTCCGCGTTGCGGATGTCGTTGTTGACGCGGATGACCTGCTGCCGTGCGCTGGAAAGCTCGGTTCTGTTCTGGAGCACATTGACGTAAGGGGCCATGCCCACTTTGACGAAGGCCTCCGCGGCCTTGAGCTGGGTTTCAATGCGGGCCACGGCCTCTTCCGCGCTTTTGAGATCCTCGCGGCATTTGAGCAGTTGCAAAAACTGAAGCTGCACGTTGCTGCCCAGTTCCAGACGGGCCTGTCGGTGGCGGGCTTTCTCCACCTCCACCGCGATGCGGGATTTCTGCAGATTGTTCAGATGGGCGAAACCGGCGAACAGGGAGAGCGAGGCCCGAAGACCTTTGGACCAGTTGTCGCTGGTGAGATTGTCGCTGTTGTAGGTCTGCACTTCCTCGTAGTTCTGGACGCGGCTGGTGGTGCCCACCAGGGAAACGCGCGGCCAGAAATAGCTCTGGGCCACGCCCACGTTCAGCCGGGCCTGTTCCAGCAGCAGCATTTTCGCCTCCACGCCGGGATTGGCCTGCATGGCACGGGCCACGGCCTGCTCCATGGTGAAGGTTTCCGCGGCGCGCGGAGCATCCGGTTCCCGGAGCGGCAGCGCGATGCAGAGCGGCAGCAGCAGAAGGCGAAACCAAAAAAGACGGCAACCTGTGTTCATCTCTTGTATCCTTTGGGCGCGACGGCGCTTCCGGCCCGGCGGCCCGGCGCGGCTTTTTCCAGCAG
>ENA-ORMO01002500-ORMO01002500.1-human-gut-metagenome-genome-assembly--contig:-NODE-2500-length-14524-cov-8.575783_pt1 | contig 14524 bp, 15 predicted proteins | sample MGYA00242106_ERZ509001 | MGnify/ENA primary metagenome ERZ509001 (study PRJEB26280, sample SAMEA2338736) | human gut metagenome | biome: human gut; feature: human-associated habitat; material: faeces... | reverse complement strand
CGCGGGCATACTGATGGATAACTGCCTGATGAGGCGGAACATAAACACCGCCATATTTCTTGGCACAGGTAAGACCAAACATATGGTCATCTTCATTAATCGTGCCGCCTACTGCACAGAGCGAGTTATGGCAGTTGGTAAGTACATAGGGAACCGGAAATTTTTCAAGTCCGGAAGCACGGGCTGTCTGGATGATTCCTACAAAGGTAATATCATGAGATGTAAGTTTATCAAATTTAATCTGCAGTTTCTTCATGTTTCCGGAAGTATTGTGCGCTTCCAGAATGCCATATGCCATGGTATTTTTTGCAGCCTCTTCTTTTGATACCGGCTGTGTCATGCAGTTTTCTTCTACAATATCATGGCCGTTCAAAAGATAAACGCCGCCTTCGTATAACTTCATAATAGCTCCTCCATTCATAATCCTATTTTGATAATTACTTTATTATAGTGCATTTTTAAAGAATCCGCAATGAAATTCCTGCACGGACCGCGAAAATTCATAATATTCTTTTTTCTTTATGAAATAAATGCCAAGCATATTGATCGCCAAAAGCCAAAGCATTATTATCATGATAAGTACAGGCCAACTTCAATACGCTTTCGTAATACTTTCATCGAAAATGGCTTCACTACATAATCCTCTGCACTAATATCGAATGCTTCCAGCATATCCTTTTCATCATCTCTCGAAATCAAAAAAACAGCTTCTTTTTTACAGGATGTCTGATTACCGTCTTCAACTTTTCAGGTGCTGTCCGTCTGGCATCACTCAGATAAATCTCATGATGAAACCTTTGATCTGTAATATCCAGTTCATAACCCTCAGCAGTCATAAAATCATGCATCATTCCAACCGTTACCGGTTCGTCATCATAGGGGCCGATATGCATGCACTGAACACATAAACCCTCATCATAGGTAAGAAACTCTGCCTTTGAGTAATCTTCCTTCTTTTTCTTCGCCGCTTCTCCTACTGCCCAGTCAAAATCTTCTTTTGTTACAAAGTCCGGCAGCCTGATCATTGAAATAAAATGAAACTCCTCTTTCCGGCTGTAATCAATCCCCTTTACATTATCCTGCCACCAGAAGCCTTCCAGTGGAGGCACAACATAATCAAAATATCCCTCAATTTGGCGATTTCCTTTTTTGCTCATTTTAATCGTAAAAGCAATACCATAAAGTAAACTAATGGACTGCTTATACTCGCTGTCTTCTGCATTGGGATTTCCTTTTCCCCAAACCGCAATATAATTCATAGACGGCACTTCCACTATGCCTGGCTTATTTTTCGGCATATAAAATTCTTTATACTCTTTTTTATAATCAAATGCCATAATCCTTTCACCCCTTTCTCAATCCTGCTGGCCGTTCCTGTTTATCCTGCCATCGATTTAACAGCAAATCCAATTCCAGTCCTTCTGCAGATTCCTTGTCACACCTGCTTTGTTCAGTAAGTATTCATCAATCCATGTATACCTCATAAATCAGCTCTCCTTCTTTTTATTTCTTAAATATTTCCTTCATATTTCCTATGCATACGTTCCAGACTGTTCTTAAACTCCCCACGTATTTCTTTTGGCTCCAGCAATTCTACCTTGTCCCTAAAAGACAGAAGCCATGTAATAAGATTTTCTTTATCCGTATAATCTGCCTGAAATAAAAGTTTCCCATCCTGCTGTACTCTGAAACTTTGTATTCCAAATTCCTCTACCAATCGCCATTTACATTCCGGTTCAAATAGCGCCTTCACCTTTATTCCACCTGGAAATATCTTTTCATTACTTAAATCCGGCATTGGCACCTGCTTTCTTTCAAACGTCTTCTCTGATATTTTCAGATACTCCATACGGTTCAGTTTGAACATTCTAAAATCTTCCCGATTCTTACACCAGCCCCACACATACCAGCTTGCCCACCGAAATATCAGATAATAGGGTTCTATCCGACGAATCGATTCTCCCTTGGAAGAATAATATGTAAACTCCAATTCTCTACATTTGTCAATCGATGTGCGTATCAATTCAATCTTAGGCGCAAGTGTCTCTTTATACCACGAAGATAAATCAATTAATACTGACTGGTTTCCAACCATAAAATCAGAGGAACCCGCAGACAGCTTTTCCATTAGTTTTCCATAGCGGTTCGTTCCATTTACGCTGTCAAGACTGCGAAGCCCTGCAAGAATATCTTGCATTTCTCTCTGCGTAAACAAAGTTTTATCCACTTTATAATCCTCCATAATTGAGATACCGCCATTTATTCCCTGCTTTGTCACAATAGGTATTCCAGCTTTACATAAGTCCTCAATATCCCTGTTTATGGTCCGTCTTGAAACTTCAAACTGTTCTGCAAGATAAGGTGCCGTAACCGTATCTTTTTGTAACAGTATAGATAAAATTCCAATATGTCTGTCTATCTTCATAACTGCCCCTTTTACAATTCTCATTATACTACGCAAAACACGACAACTGTATGTCATATTTTATATTATAGACTATAAAATCACACTTCTCAATTTCTTTCTGACAGTGCATCTATGCTGCTTCATAGCCGAACTCAATACCTCTGGTTTTCATTCTTTTCCATCAAAAAAACCCTGCTCAGGAGGTTCCTTCACAAGGTTTTTTGATTCTTTTTCTATTAGCAACAAAATGCCAAAAGGGGATAGCCTGGAACAACACACTAGCAGTTATCTAGTTCTTTCTTCCTACAATAATCACATGATTGCTCATATTTATAATTGATTTTTCCGAACATACAGACAAATGATATTTAAACCATGTTTCAAATTGTTCATCGCTCCACTGGTCTACTCTATTATGAAACAATGGTGCTAATCCATCCTGTGCAAAATGGTCTATACATTCCATACCATTATCTTTATATAATTTCTGCATCTCATCATATGAGGAATAATATGTATCAGTCCAAAAACATTTTGGATCATCATGCAATAAAATACCTGTATCTCTAATCTGACAAAGCAATTTCTCGTCCAAATATTTATCATCTGACATAACAATCATCTGATTAAGATATAATCTTGGAATATATGCTGTAATAAAATATCCACCTTTTTTAAGAACCCTTATAGACTCACTTAAGCATTTATTCCTTGATATATCATCTGTTAAATGATAAAAAGGTCCCATGTTTAGCACTACATCAAAACACTCATCCCCAAAGCATCCCATATCCGTAGCATCTAATACCTTTGTTTCCATTGAATATGTTTTATCTTTTAACTGTTCGTTTATTATTTTAATATGTCTTGGCGTTATATCCGTTGCAGTTAGATTATGACCTTTATCCGCCAAATAAAAAGCATAAGCACCTGTACCTGCAGCACAATCTAAAATCTCTAAATTTCCTTTTAACAATTCATCAAATTTATGTATTGTTGTTAAGAATTCTATTCTTCTTGCATTATTTGTCGTAATTCTATCTTCTTCTCGGTAATTTTCATAATAATTCACTACTTCATTACTCATAAAATCCCCCCTACAACTCCAAATTCATTTACCTACTACAAGTTTTTGCCATCTGCATTTCTCTAAAATTTGTGTGCAACCATATTTTCCAAGGACACACTGACATACAAGTTGTCGGCATTCGTATCTTCCAGATTGATAAGCACAACCAATTCTTCCGCCGAAGCAAAATCTCTGATATTGAGAGATTTACCCTGTATTCCTTTTTCGCTTCTCACTACCTGTCATTCAGAATAACTCATATCAAATTTTTTTATTCCATCTCGGGTGTGGATAGGATAATCTAGGCACTTTTCGGTACACATTTGTATCTTTTTGTATTCATATTCTCTGAATTTTATCTGATATTTTTCTCGTACCAAATTATCAGAGCCAAAATAGAACCATAAAACACTATTCTTTCTGCTTTAATTTTTCCAATATTGATAGCACATCCGGTTGTGTAAGCATAAACTTCACACCACGCTTTAACATTCCCAACACTTTTCTTGCTTTTTGTTCAATTATCTTTGCCGTATGCTCACTGGTCAGCATCAAATGATTTCCGGCAATCGTGTACTCTCGTTCTATGTATTCTTCTGTAATCGGAAACATATCTTGTATTAAAAATACACTTTCTCTACTATCATCAAGCTTCACAATATGTAGAATATCGCAAGGCTTCCCTGACTGTTCCTTTTTCTCTATTATTTTCCGAAACTTATCTATTCTGCTAGAAAGCGGTATCATCCAGTAAATTCCTGTATTTGTATCTTCAAAGCAATAATAATGTGGTCTATTGCCTGCCTTATTCCCCTTGAGATACTGATCCGGCATATCTTCAAAAATTTGTCCTTTATGATATAAAACCCTGTTTTCTTCATTCGTTCCATCCTCTCTGCGGAAATATGGAAAAAGTCCCCCGCCTTTCGGCGAAGGACTAAACTTTCAACCCGACCATTTATATACCACATATCGGTCAGTGGTAAACTTTCTTTGTACTAATATACTAACAAGTACAAAACAGAGAGTCAATAGAACTATCCCTTAAAATTATATGCTGGTTATACAAAATTATTCCATCTCTATTGTAGCCGGCGGTTTTCCGGTACAGTCATACAGCACTCTGTTTACATGCTTTACTTCATTTACGATCCTGCTGGTGGCTTTTCCAATAATCTCCCATGGAAGATCAGCGCTCTCAGCAGTCATAAAATCAGTTGTTGTCACAGCTCTTAATGCCACTGCATAATCATAAGTCCTTTCATCGCCCATAACGCCGACGGATCTCATATTAGTCAGGGCTGCAAAATACTGATTTACTTTCTTATCCCAACCGGCAGCGGCAATCTCCTCACGCCAGATCGCATCTGCCTCCTGAACCATTTTTACTTTCTCAGCAGTTACTTCTCCAATGATACGAATGCCAAGTCCCGGACCCGGGAATGGCTGACGAAATACAAGGTATTCCGGGATTCCAAGTTCCAACCCGGCCTTACGCACTTCATCCTTGAACAGATCGCGGAGAGGTTCAATGATCTCCTTAAAATCGACATAGTCCGGCAGTCCTCCTACATTGTGGTGGGATTTAATCACCGTAGACTCGCCGCCTGCGCCGCTTTCCACCACATCCGGATAGATGGTTCCCTGTACCAGAAAATCTACAGCGCCGATTTTTTTTGCTTCCTCTTCAAATACACGGATAAATTCCTCGCCGATGATCTTACGTTTCTGCTCCGGTTCTTCTACGCCTTTCAGTTTCTCATAAAATCGCTCCTGCGCATTGACACGGATAAAGTTCAGATCATAAGATCCTTCCGGGCCGAAAACAGCCTCAACTTCATCTCCTTCGTCTTTACGAAGAAGGCCATGGTCTACAAATACGCAGGTAAGCTGGTTTCCTACTGCCTTTGACAGAAGAACTGCTGCCACAGAGGAATCCACGCCGCCGGAAAGGGCACAGAGAACTTTTCCATCTCCCACTTTTTCACGGATTGCCTTGATAGAATCCTCCACAAAAGAATCCATTTTCCAGTCGCCGGTACATCCACAAACCTTGTATACAAAATTGGAAAGCATCTTTGTGCCTTCCTGAGTATGAAGTACCTCAGGGTGGAACTGCACTGCATAAAGCTTCTTTTCTGTATTTTCTACTGCTGCCACAGGACAGTCATTTGTCCAGGCAGAAATTTCAAATCCCGGAGCCTTCTCTGAAATATAATCATTATGGCTCATCCAACAGATTGTTTTCGGAGAAACATCCTGAAAAAGTGCTGACTCTGTATTTACATTGACTTCAATCTTTCCATACTCGCGTACAGGCGCTTTTTCCACCTTTCCGCCAAGCTGATGCATCATAAGCTGGGATCCGTAACAGATTCCAAGAACTGGAATTCCCAGCTGATAAATCTCTTCTGCATATTTTGGGGAATCTTCCAGATATACACTGTTAGGTCCGCCGGTAAAAATAATTCCTTTTGGCTGGATTTCTTTTATCTTTTCGATATCTGTCTTATATGAATAGATTTCACAGTAAACATTGCATTCTCTTACACGGCGTGCGATCAGCTGATTATACTGTCCGCCGAAATCAAGTACAACAACGGTTTCTCTCTTCATGCTTTTCCTCCTGAGGGTCATTCTGAACATCTTGATTTTTTACTTTTCCTATTATATAGAAGGATCACTCTATTTACAATTATAAATATAGAAAAAATCTTGCTGTCTCTGAAAAAAATTTTTATGCAGTACGACGATATCGGAAATTTTTTTGTTTTAAGTATCTCTGTTTTACAGCTTCTTTAGAAATCTATCACGTTTTTTTCAATTTATCCTCACATTTTCATCACAAATTCCCCGTATAGTATAAAGCAAATAAAGCGAAAGCTTTTTTACATAGATTTTTCTTTTTCATACTCGCCGGGCGAACAGCCCGGCCCTCCTTCTTTTATAGGATCTTTTTATTTTCCCTGAATTCTGTTTCGGATCTCCAGCGCCCGATCTGGATAATTGGTAATAATTGCATCTACTCCTGCATGGAACAGCTTCTCCATATGCTCTGTTTCATTCACTGTCCACACACGGATTTTCAATCCACTTTCCTTATATTCTCTGAGAAAATCTGCCATTGCCATATGATAGATCGCCGGATGCAGACCTTTGATCCCGGTCTTTTTTGCATAATCTGCCACATTAAGAATCACGTCGCTGTACAGATAAGCAGTTTCCGCATCTGGCTCTAATTCTCTGATTTTCTGCATACTATAATGGTTAAAGGAAGAATAAATAATCCTGTCCTCCATTCCCTGATGCTTTACCTCTTCTATTACCATACGTTCCAGCTCCAGATACCAGAAAATCCCTGTCTTCAGTTCGATATTCACCTTAATACCGCTTGGTTTTACCAGCTCCAAAACCTCTCTCAAGGTAGGAATCCTTCCCTTTTTCCCCTCAGGAGTACTGACCTGAAATCTTTTCAGTTCTTCCAGTGTATAGTCTTTTACCCAGCCTGTACCATTACAGACTCTGTTAACATTTTCATCATGGATGATTACCATCTGGCCATCCCTGCTGAGCTGGACATCCAGTTCAATTCCATCTGCACCCTGTTCTACTGCCAGTGCAAAAGCCTCCAGGGTATTTTCTGACTCATAGCCGCTTGCGCCTCTGTGGGCAAAAATTTCCGTAGTTTTCACTTTTCTGTCCTCCATAAAAATCTATCCGGGTGTATTTTACCACACCCGGATTTTGGAATAAAGCTATACTGCATCATTGTTTTTATTCATTTACAAGATTATATTCTTCAATTGCTCCATTAATAGATTCTGTCATGTTTTTCACTGCAGCGTCCACATCCTCATTTCCATTAAGAAGACTTTCAATTTCTGATTCCACGATTGCTCTGGCTTCCGGAAATACACTTAAAAGTGCTCCTGCATATTCCGGTGCAGAATCATGAAGCTGATCAATAGCAGTCTGAAACTGCGGATATTCCACTACATTCTGTTTAAAGGTCTCTTCTTCCTGAGCTGCAACTGTTACCGGAAAATATCCAGTCTGTGCATTCCAGTAAGCCTGTGATTCAGGAGAGATCAGGAACTTGATAAATTCCCATGTTGCACGAAGCTTTTTCGGATCCTGGTTATCAAGAGCCCACAGAGAAGCGCCTCCAATAGATACACCACCCTCATCAGAAGAGGATACTTTCGGGAAATAAGCAGTACCAACCTCGAATTTACCGTTAACATCCTGCAGAATCTGTTTTAAAGATGCAGTAGATCCAAGAGTAATAGCAGATTTTCCTGCTGAAAAGTCTGCAAGACCTGCGTCTCCTCCTTTTCCTACAATCGGAGCAAAACCTTTGTCATTCAGATCTTTCCATACTGTAAGAATATTTTTTGCAGCTCCGTTTTCATCAAAGGCAACTGCTGTTGCAGCTTCTTTACGTCCATTTCCGTTATTGGCATACTCCAGTCCCTGTTTACTGATCAGCTGCTCAAAAAACCATCCATAAATTCCCATGGACATAGCCTCTCCTGCTCCGCCATTGTCCAGAAGCTGCTGACCAATCTCACCGATTCCTTCCAGGCTGTCCGGAACCTCTGTAATTCCTGCTTTTTCAAACATGTCTTTATTATAATAGAGAATTGGAGTCGATGAATTAAACGGCATAGAATATAATTCATTATCAATAGTATAATATGCAGCAAGGTTTGGCTCAATCTGCGAAAGATCATAGCCGTCTCCGTCGATCATCTCCTGCATAGGCACGATCCATCCGGAATCGATCATGAATCTTGTACCAATCTCATAAACCTGAACCAGATCAGCTCCCATATTTCCAATCTGAGCGCTTTTCAGCTTATTGAGAGAATCATCATACTCTCCCTGATACTGCGCGTCTACAGTAATTCCATATTCATTTTCCTCATTAAACTGTTTTACAAGAGTATCCAGAGCCTCTCCATTAACTCCTCCCATGGAATGCCAGAAGGAAATTGCTGTTCCATCTACCTCTGAGGCATCCGCCATCTCTGTTGTCGTATTTTCTGCTGCAAATACAGCTGATGAAGTTCCTGTGATCATGGATAATGCCAGCATTGACGCAATTACTTTTTTCTTCATAATTTTTTCTCCTCTTCTTCGTATGATTTTTATTTATCCTTTCACAGCTCCGGAGAACATGCCCCTGATCAGCTGTTTCTGGCCGATGATGAAAATAGAAATTGACGGGATAATGATCATTACCACGCCTGCGATCATCAGAGTGATCGACTGAGAATCCACGCTGTCCAGCATGCTGATGCCAATCTGAACCGTACGTCTCTCATTGGATCCTGTTACCAGAAGCGGCCACATATACATATTCCATGCATTGATAAAGGTATAGACCGCCATAGCTCCAATAGCAGATTTTGTCAGTGGAATCAGGATTTTTACGATAAAGCGCAGATTGCCACATCCATCCAGCTTTGCCGATTCATAAAGAGAAACCGGAAACGTCATATAAAACTGCCGGAACAGAAAGATTCCCATTGCAGATGTCAGATACGGAAGGATCAGTACCGGATAAGTATCAAGAATTCCCATTTTTCCTACAGTCAGGTAATTGGAAATAATCGTAGCCTCCCCGGGAACCATCATGGTTGCCATAACCAGCATAAAAAGAATTCCTTTTCCTTTGAATTCCAGGAAAGAGAAAGAAAAAGCCGCAAGCGAGCAGGAAATAATCTGTCCGATAGTAATACATCCTGCCATAATAAAGGAGTTTATAATAAATTTCAGAATCGGTACATTTTTAAATGCATTGATAAAATTACTCCATGTAGGATGCTTTGGAAGAATATTCAATTCTGTTGTAAAAAGTTCGCTGGACGGCATAAATGCAATGCTTACTGCATAAAGCAATGGAAGCAGCACAACAAAAGCAAACAGAACATTCGCTGTCAGCCGAAGGGCTGTACGCCCTCTTCTTTTGGCAAGAGCCCTGGTATTCATTGTGTTCTTTATCTCCAGAAGCTCACTTCTGGAAAGCTGTCCCTCCATGGGCAAAGCCATATTTTCTGCCTGACTCATCAGTATTTTACCCCTTTCTTTTCCATACGAAACATAATCAGTGTAATGACCATAACAATCAGAAACAGGATGACTGACTGGGCTGCTGCACTTCCGAAACGATAGTTAAAAAACGCGTCTCTGTAAATAGAATAGACGATTACATTGGTGCTCTCATTTGGTCCGCCCTCTGTCAGGATCTTAATCTGTCCAAAGGACTGAAATGCCTGAATAATATTGACTACCAGTGTATAGAACATAATAGGAGAAAGTCCGGGCAGTGTAAGGCTGAAAAACTGCTGTATGCCACTTGCGCCATCCACTGACGCTCTCTCGTAAATTGTTTCGTCAATATTTCCCAGTCCTGCGGAAAAATACAGAAAGTTAATTCCGCTGTTCAGCCACGCTGTAAGGATTGCTACACACCAAAGTGCAGTTTTGGGATCATTCAGCCAGTTAATATCAAGATTCAACAGTTTATTTACAATTCCCACTGCAGGATGGAGCATGATCTGAAAGATCATTGCCGCAGAACTGGAGGCGATCGCCATAGGAAGCGCATACGCTGTGCTGAAAAACCTGATTCCCGGAAAAGCCTTATTGCATAGAACTGCTGCCACAAGCCCCAAAAGCATGCTTCCAATCACAACCACTGAAACAAATATCAGGGTAACCTTCAGGCTGTTATGGAAAGACGGGGAACTGAGAAGAGCTTTATAGTTTTCCAGGCCCACAAAAAGCTTTGCCTCACCCATTTTATTTGTTTTATACAGACTAAGGTAAATAGTCTTAAAAAATGGATAAAACAAAAACACTGCGAAAATCAACATACTTGGGACAAGATAAAAATATGGGTTGATTTTTGCCGCTGATTTTTGTCCCATTATTACACCTCCTCCCTGTATAAAAGATTTTTTTCTGTTTCCGGATCAAAAATATGTATTTTTTCCATGTCGAAATAAAGTTTTATTTTCTCACCTGTCTGTGTCTTATTTTCCGGTTTCAGACGTACTGCATGCGTTTTATTCTGCTCATCAAAGTAAAGTATGGTTTCCGCACCGGTCATTTCCCGATTTACGACTATTTCTTCCATATTTTCTGTCTGGTCCATAATTCCCAGCTCTCTTGCGCCGTTTTCATCATAAATATCCTCTGGACGGATTCCCAGGATTACCTGATGGCCATTTGCAGTTATTCCCATACGTTTCGTCAACGGATCACTTAAATAAAACTTTTTTCCCTGACCGGATTCTTCCATTACAAGAGCCACACGATTGTCTGCCTCCGCCTTGATCCTGCACTTAAAAAAATTCATAGACGGCGAACCAAGAAAGCCTGCAACAAACAGGTTGATCGGGTTGTTATAGATTTTTGCCGGAGCACCTACCTGCTGTATATATCCGGCTTTCATAACCACAATCTTCGTCCCCAGAGTCATTGCTTCCGTCTGGTCATGGGTTACATAGATCATCGTCGTTCCAAGCTGTTCATGAAGCTTCAGAAGCTCCACCCGCATCTGCGCTCTCAGTTTTGCATCCAGATTCGATAATGGTTCATCCATCAAAAAAGCCTTTGGCTTACGAATGATTGCACTGCCTATGGCAACTCTCTGCTTCTGTCCTCCGGAAAGAGCTGATGGCCGACGGTCCAAAAGAGACTCGATCTCCAGAATTTTTGCCACCTGATGAACCCTCTCCTGAATTTCCTTTTTAGGAACCTTTCTTATTTTCAGAGCATACGCCAGGTTTCCATAGACAGTCATATTGGGATAAAGAGCATAATTCTGGAAGACCATAGCCATTCCCCGCTCTTTTGGTTCCAGATAATTACAAAGCTGTCCATCGATCCAGAGTTCACCATCTGTAATCTCTTCAAGACCTGCGATCAATCTGAGTGTAGTTGATTTCCCACATCCGGAAGGTCCTACAAATATGACAAATTCCTTATCATGAATATCCAGATTAAAGTCTTTTACTCCGTAATGCTCTGGATCAAATTGCCTGCTTACATTTCTCAATGCAATTTCCGACATCACATTCCCTCCTCTGCAGCTTTATGCCGCGCTGTTTTCAACCTTTTCCATTATGCCGGAAGAAAATATTTTGTTCTATCATGGGTTTTAAAAAGATTAGTAAAAAATAGATGTAGAATTTTGATATTTTGTAAGAAAAAAATAAAATTTATTTTGAATATCAGACTATTTTTAATGATTTCTATACAACGAAAAAACACCGTCCCCGCGGCAATCACGTTGTCCGCAAAAACAGTGCTTTAAGTGCGTCTTCAGGGGTTCGAACCCTGGACACCCTGATTAAGAGTCACTTTATTCTGTTTTTACAGATAACATCTATATTTTCCGTTGTTCTTATAAATCTTATGAAAATAAATGACCTGATCCGTAGATATGATTCTTTTTTCTTTTTTTATATCATATTGTTATTTTCAATAAAAGTCAATGTCTTCTCTTTCATATCAGTGTAAACATTTTCTTCATACCATATATTCATAAAAATCAATACCTGCCATCAGTTAAAACTACCCCGGATAAAAATTGAAAAATACACTTTAAATCTGCGAATATATTTTCCATAAAGCCTTTATTTACAATGCTTTGCAGGCTTTTGACTGCTGCTATTGACAAATTGTTTTTACAGGTTATAGTACAATTCATCAGCTGATAAATAAAACAAAAGAGGAGAAAATCCATGAAGCCTTTAACCAATTATCAGAGAGTATCGCAGTATCTTGTAAAAATTTTCAAGCTTGTAAATGAAGAGTATTTCAACAGCAGTCTGGAAATTCCAACTATCACAATACAGTCCACTGTAGGCGCTTATGGTCATGTATCTGTCCAGAAAGTATGGCATAATGATAATACCGCCACACATGAACTGAATCTGTCCGCGGATTATCTGAACCGTCCTATTGAAAACGTAGTGGCAACTCTGATCCATGAAGCCTGTCATTTATACGCTATGCAGAATGATATTAAAGATACCTCCAATCATGGGATATATCACAATAAACGTTTTAAGGCTCTTGCAGAAATGAGAGATCTGAAAATCAGCAGACATGAAAAATATGGATGGACGATCACTGAACCTACAGAACAGCTTCTTGACTTTTGTATCAGCAATCAGCTTGAAGATATCCAGATTGTCGGACAGACTTTGTTATCTCCGATCAGAGTTCCCGGCAATCACCCAACAGCGATATCTCCCCGTAAGCCCAGCAGCACACGAAAGTATATCTGTCCCTGCTGCCATAATTCTTTCCGGGCTACAAAAATATCAATGTTCTCTGTCTGGATTGCCATACACCTTTTATTCAGGCAGTATAAAAAGTAGTAAATCTGACCTGTAAGAAAAAAGTAGTAAAACTTATGTAGCAGCAGGAGTATATCTTATTTCCTACAGGTGGTAAAAATAACGAACGTCAGAAGTATCACACGAGAAAGAAAAGATATGGAAGAAATTGAACAAGCCGTAACTTATCTGGCTCATGTAATGCGGAAACCTGAAAATTGAGATTGAAAAAAATATAAGAAGCGGTTATAATATACTTAACCGGACAGCCGGAAGGTGAGCGCAATTCACCCACTCTGGCGAAAATAGTTAGTTATAAAAAATAGCCGTCTACTTTTCCAGAGTCAGGACGGCTATTTTTTATGGGTAAGATTCAGAATTGCTACGATCAGTAAAGCAACGCTTACGATTAAGCTTAATTCTTCGTATGTACTCATAAGCATCATCCTTTCTGTAGGACTCAGAATGGATGAACAGCACGTCCCCCGGCTGCCCGGGTAAATGTATCTATTTACTTCTTATAAAATCAGCTCAAACTTATATCTAAAATTTTTTCCCGGATTCACGATCAACGAATTTTATATCACAATCAAGAGCTGCTGCAATAGCTTCTACATCCGTATAGCTCATAGTATCACGATATAGTTTATTACTGAAAGCCTGTGGCTTCATTCCAACTTTTGCAGCCAGTTCCGCAATTTTAATATTTTTTTCAATCATCACTTGTTTTATTTGTTTACTTGCGCCCATGTATTCACCTCAGTTCTTATTTGTAACATAATAATAACATTTGATGAGAAGCAAATCAATATCAATTTTAACATAATCACAAACGATTATATTTCACTATTGACATTTTAATCATAAATGATTATAATTACAATCATGCCAATAAAATATAATCATTTTTAATGATATTTTAACAGGAGGATAAAAACAATGTGTAAAACAATGAATGAACTCGAACAAGTAATAGCAGATTACAGAAGTTTAAAAGCATTAAAAGAAGAGATTGACGCACAGTTAAAAGATACAGAGCGTGAAATCATTGGCTATATGGACTTTAACGAGAAGCTGTCTGAAACAGGCAAGGACTTCACCATAAAGCTTTCCACCTGTGAACGGCGCACTCTTGACAGTAAACGTCTGGAAGCTGATCTCGGCTCACTGGCAGAATACCAGAATGTTTCCTTGAATACTTCCTGACCTTTTACCATTTTCACTTCAATTTTTTCCATGTATCCAATATGACTACACCAATTAAAAAAAGCCCTCAAGTCCCGTAGATAATGGTTGATAGTTTCTGTACTCAATTCTTGTTCTTGAAGATTTGCTATGAACTTCATAATATCGCTCTGTTCCAACTCCATAAGTTGTATATCATCCCATTTCATACCAGTCATAAAACGTTTAATACTTTGCTCATAGTTTTGAATCGTTTTTTCTTCAATTCCTAAAATCTTTTTTTCTATCTGGAATTCCTTAAAAGCTTCCCAGACAGTTCTCTCATCATTGCTTTTTTTCCTTATAACTCTTGTTACTCCCATTTTAGATCCTCTCTTTCCAAAAAGAATCTAACCATAGAATCAGATTATCTAAATCACATGCTCTGATTTGCCACCCTGATTACCTAACTTTTTCTATACAACGAAAAAACACCGTCCCCGCGGCAATCACGTTGTCCGCAAAAAC
>ENA-ORMO01002499-ORMO01002499.1-human-gut-metagenome-genome-assembly--contig:-NODE-2499-length-14524-cov-25.216048_pt1 | contig 14524 bp, 11 predicted proteins | sample MGYA00242106_ERZ509001 | MGnify/ENA primary metagenome ERZ509001 (study PRJEB26280, sample SAMEA2338736) | human gut metagenome | biome: human gut; feature: human-associated habitat; material: faeces... | reverse complement strand
AACCAGAGACACGAGGATTTTCAGTCCTCTGCTCTACCAACTGAGCTAACTGGGCTTGTGCTGTAAAGCACTCACAGCACTGATTATTTTATCGGAAAAAGCAGGGGTTGTCAAGACAATTTTCCTGCTTTTTTCATTTTTTCTTTTTTATTCCGGTGGTACGATAACTCTGTTCCGTTTTTATGCATTTCGGCTTTATTCTACGGTAATAAGTGCCATGGAATAAGATGGCAGTGTCAGTTCATTATTATCCAGCGTAATTGTATCTTCTCCGGTCAGAAGCATTCCACCGATAGTACCTTCTCCGCCTAAATCTACACCTGAAATGTCAACCTTCTGAGTTTCCTGGGAAAGGTTAAATACCAGTAATGTGGTTTTACCATCATATGTCTTGGTAATTGCTGCTATATTCTTATCAGAAAGATTCTCTACATTTGCAGCGATACCACGGGCGATTTCCGGATAACGGTTTCTCAGGCGGATTGCCTGTTTGAAATAATTATAAATGGAATCCGGGTCATCCTGCTGGTCTTCCAAGCTTCCATTTGTCATCTTAATGCTTTCCATTCCATCCGGCCCTTTACACATACCCTCTGCAGATGCATCTGAGGACCACTGCATTGGTGCACGCTTATTTTCATCTTTTCCAGAGCCTTTCATACCAATTTCTTCCCCATAATAAAGAAATACATTACCGCTCATCATAAGATTCATGGCTCCGGCAGTCTTAATCTGTGCAGCCTTATACTCGCCGCTATAGTATCCGGCACCTCTTGCCATATCATGATTTGTATAAAACGGTGCATCAATATAATTTTCATTATACTGGCTTAAAAGCTCATCCATTTTGCCACAGACATTGGCATATCCTTTTGCTCCGGACTCTGAGCTTCCTTTTACTGCATTGGCAATAATCCCATCGCCATCTCCAAAATCAAAATTGAATACACTATCAATTCCACTTCCCAGATATTTTGCATATGTCTCACGATCCGTCCAGACCTCTGCCACGATATAGGAATTCTCATCTTTTGCCTTTACCATATCATTAAACCATTTTAAGACTTCCACATTTTCTGTGGTATTATCTGAAAAATATTCTTTGGCACCATCCATACGGAAACCATCTACCCCAAGATCCATCCAGAAGGATGTAATCTCATCAAATTCAGCTCTCACCGCTTCACAGTCAAGGTTCAAATCCGGCATTTCACTCCAGAATTTTCCTTCATAATACCAATTGCTGCTGCCAGCTTTATAATACACACTGCTTAACTGATCTGTTGTAAAGTTATAATAATCTACATACGGACAAACGCTGCTATCCGGCTGCTGTCCGTCACTTAATCCCTCCAGATATTCCACTGCCTGTGTAAACCATGGGTGCTTGGACGATGTATGGTTAATCGGGAAATCAATAATCACACGGATTCCGCGCTTGTGGCATGCTTCGATTAACTGTTTGAAATCATCTATAGTTCCATACTGCTCATCAATATTTTCATAATCGGAAATGTCATATTTATGATAGGTCGGTGATGGCATGATCGGCATCAGCCAGATTCCATTACAGCCAAGATCTGTATCTGTACTGTCATCTCCATCATTGAGATAATCCAGTTTATCAATTAATCCCTGGATATCTCCGATTCCATCTCCATCACTGTCATAAAAGCTATATAAAAACACTTCATAATAGGTGCGGTATTTATCATCAATGATATTCAGTTCTCCTGCATTTGCCTTTGCCATAGCAGAGTCTTCCACACTTGCGGTCTTTTCAGTTTCTGTCGCCGCAGCAGTCTCTGTTCCCGCAGCATTGTTATCCTGTCTGCCGCCACAGCCGGCACCTATAGTTCCAAGGGTAAGGCACAATGCAAGAAGTAACGCCTGTAGTCTTTTTTTCATATGATTCTCCTTTTCTTCTCTTTCTTATTTCGTTGAAATGAAGGGGTGATGTAAATGCGATGCTTTTGTTCTGCATTTGAAATAACAGGTATTTTCATTCAGACAGAATGTGTCTCAATTCTTGGCAGTACGTTTTTCTGATTTTCAGATGTCTTGCCATTGCTTTGACTGGATGCAGTGGTTGTCCGGCTGATACGGATACCTCATGCAACCGGTAAGGGGCGCTAAGAATTTCAATCTACATTACATCTATTCCGGCAACCGGTGCAAAGTCACATCCGTGTTCCAGTTGCACCTCGTTGGCACATCCTGTGCCAACGTTGCCGGTTGCCAGATGAAATTCCAAGCGCCCCTAACCAGTCACAAAATGGTATCCGTATTCAGCCGGACAACCACTTGCATTCTGTCAAACATTGGAAAGACAGATGATAATAAAAAAAGAAAAATGTGCTGTTTAGAATTGGAGCATTCTGCCTGGAAAATAACGTTATTTCAAATGCAGAACAATGAAATATTGCATCCCACGCCCTTCATTATCAACTGATATAACAAAGAGAGGCAAAAGCCTGCCTCTCTTTTAAACATTTTAAACGGCTGTAATATTTAGCCTTTTACTGCTCCACTCATTCCCTCTACATAGAATTTCTGTGTAAACATAAAGAGGATAGCAATAGGAATAGATATTACTACAGCACCTGCTGCAAAACATGTATACCAGCTGTTGATATACTCTTTCTCTAACATCTTCCATAAACCGATAGATACGGTAAACTGGTCTGCATTTGCACCACAGATAACCTTTGCAAATACGAAGTCAATCCATGGTCCCATGAAGGAAGTCAGGATGGTGTATACAATAATTGGTTTACTAAGTGGAATGGTAATCTTAGTAAATACCTGCCATCTGCTCGCTCCATCAATGATTGCTGCCTCGTCCAAGGATTTTGGAATGGTATCAAAGAATCCCTTTGCTACATAGAATCCAACACCACTACCTGCGGAGAATACAATAATCAACGCAATACGAATCATGGATCCTTCGGATAATCCCAGTGCCTTTAAGATAAAGTATACCGCAATCATGGACATGAAGGATGGGAACAGACCTAAAATCATTGCAATATTCATAAACGGTTTTCTCATTTTAAAACGCATTCTTGACATACAGTAAGATACTGAAAGTACAAAGATGGTTGAAATGATACAGGTAAAGATTGCAATAATCAATGTATTCATGAACATTTTCGGGAAGTTCAGAATACTGGTATCTGTAAATAGCTTAACATAATTGTTTAAAGTATAAGTCTTCGGGAAGAAGGTCTCAACATAAGAACCTTTCTCCGCACGGAAGCTTGTAAGTACTACCCAGAATACCGGAAGTACCCAGATAAATGCTAATATTGCAAGAAATATATGAATCAAAACATTTACAAATGTTTTACGTACTTTTGCGCCTGATGTGGCTGTTTTCTGCTTACTCATTACATGAATCCCTCCTCATCTTTGTAGGATGTGGTATTTCGATAAGTAACCAGGGCAACAATAGCCAATACCACGAATGTCATAATACCAATAACGGCACCCAGGTTAAAATATTTCTTATCAACAGTCAGCTTATACAACCAGGTAACCAAAAGGTCTGTCTTTCCTGCGGTTGCATCCACCGGAGTAGGATTTCCTCCGGACAGAAGGTATATAACGTTGAAGTTGTTGATGTTTCCTGTAAACTGTGTAATTAAGTACGGTGTCATTACAAATAACATATATGGCAGAGTAATTTTGAAGAAAGTCTGGACAGCATTAGCACCATCAATCTTTGCTGCTTCGTATAACTCAGCCGGGATATTCTGTAAGATACCGGTTACCTGGAGAATCGTATATGGAATACCTACCCACAGGTTGATTACAATAACTGTAACCCTTGCCCACATTGCCTTGGTAAAGAACGGCAATGCTGTGTCAATAATACCATATTTCATAAGCAGTGTGTTAACAATACCGGTTGGCTGTAACATACTTCTCATAATCAGAAGGGATACAAACTGTGGTACTGCAATGGATAATACAAAGCAGAATCTCCAGAATCCCTTTGCTCTTGTTTCTTTCCGGTTGATAATGATTGCAAGAATCATACCGAAAATATAGTTTAATGCTGTTGCAAATACAGCCCAAATCAGGGTCCATCCTAATACGGAATAGAACTGTTTTCCAATACTGTCTCCAATATTCAATATTTTCTTAAAGGTAGCAAATCCAACCCAGTCGAATAACACTAAGTGTTCTCCAGATGTACTGTAGTTGGTAAATGCCATTGAAATATTGTAAATCAATGGCAAAACAGTAAAGATCAAAATTCCCATCAGTGGGAGTGCTAACAGTAATTTATGTAAATTTTGATCAAACAAACTCTTGAAGTCTTCTTTAAATGTGTTTAAATGCTTACCTGCTTTTGCCAGCAGTTCTGATTTATATGAACTTTTTACTGCTTCCCTCCATACAATGATAAATATGAAGGTAATATATAATGTTGCAACTCCATAAAGTAAGATAAGCTGTGAATTATCACCAGCCTGATATTCATAAATACTCTTTGCATCATTCCATACCTTTTCCCGCTCTCTCCATCCAAGTGATGGCAGCATGGAAACTGCATAGAATCCATAAGAAATCATGTAATAAAGATACGCAACCTCGATTGCCAAAAACATAAGACCTTTTACAATCTGTTTATGCGCAATATTGCCCAAGCCCATGATCAACATGGAGAGCTTAGTAATTGCATTTCCCTTAACTAACGCACCAGTAACAGTATATGGTGTCTGGAACTCTTTTGCTTTTTTCTTTTTTGTAGCAGCCTTCTTCACGCTATGGGCCTCCTATACTCTCTATAGTAAGACATCCAGGGTACCGTTGCCGGTATCCTGGAGTCCCCGGTTCTTTTCCAAACCGCTGTTTTAGGAATTCTTATAATGAACTTCCAATTACATCTTCTGCTTATTCAGCAACGTCTGTATTCATAGTTGTGTTCATTTCTTCTGTCTTCTCAGCAGCGTTGTCTTTTGTTACTTCGCCAGACTGGATATTTTTACCCATATTCTCTGCTGGTGACCAGTAGTTACTCATTTCTTTACATAATGGCTGCATGATAGATGTATCTGTCATAACATTTGTAACTGCTGTTGCGATTGGATCGTCAGCTAAAGAGATGTTGATGTTTGAAGGAAGGAGGTTTCTCATTTCATAATGAGCTGTCTGAGCCTTCTCACCTGCTAAGTAAGCTGCAAGAGACATAGCTACCTGCTGGTTCTCAGCATTAGGATTAACACCGATTGCTTTAGATCCGATGAAGGATTTCATCTGACCTTCTTTTCCGTCGATTGTAACGGTAGGAAGAGCTGCAACACCCATGTTGTCGCCAAGTTTTTCTTTAACTGCTTCAGCATCCCATGTTCCGGAGAATAATGCTGCTACACTGTCGCCTAATCCTGCAAGACCAGATCCATCAGCATCTACTAAGAAGTTAGGATTAGCTGCTAAGTCTACTAAGTACTCTGTAACTGCTGCTGCTTTGTCTCCACCGAAGTCGATACCAGCATCTGTATCAGTTCCATCACCGAATAATGTACATCCGTTAGCTACATAGAATGCCTCGATATACCAGGAATCAGTTAATTTGAAAGAAACTTTCTTTCCAGCTTCTCCAGCTTTCTCTAACATTGTGTCAAAGTTCTTTACATCATCCTCTGAGAATACGCTCTTATCGTAGTACATAAACCATGTATTAGGAGTAAATGGGAATGCTACTACTGAATCGTTGTATGTAACAGATGCAAGGATAGAATCAGAGTTTGTAGATGTTACATATCCAAGATAATCTCCACCAAGCTCTGATAATGCGCCTGCAGATACCAGATCCGGGATGTTATCGTTAGCAAGCATGTAAACGTCTGCTGCTGCTTCAACGTCTTTTGTTACGTTGTCTTTTGCTTCACCCTCTGGACATACGCCATAGTTGAAGTTAATTTTCCAGTTTGGATGCTCAGCTGCGAATGCTTCGCACTGATCCTGAAGCCAGTTTGTATCCTGATCTTCCTGTGGGCTCCATACTGTTAAGTCACCCTCCCAAGCTTCATCTTCTGCTGCAGCTTCTTTTTCTGTTGCTGCTGCTACTTCAGTATCTTTCTTGTCTGTGTTCTTGTCTGTGTTCTTGTCTGCGTCTTTGCTACCGCATCCTACCATGGATACTGCCATAGCTGTTACAAGAAATAATGATAATGCTTTCTTTTTCATTTTCTTCCTCCTTAAAAATGTGATTTCGATTAAGCATTTATATAAAACGGTAATCCGTTCTATATCATATAGAAATTATCTGCGGTATACTGCCGCAATGGTGCGGATCCATGCTCTTCGTTCTTCACTCAGAGTATCTTTTCCCACCCGCCATTTCCAGTTCTGTCCGACTGTGGATGGCTGATTCATTCTGGCTTCATTGCCAAGCTGTAAAATATCCTGCATCGGAATAATTACCACATCCGCTATGCTTGAATAAGCCAGACGGATTAAGGCGTCCGGAATTTCTTCCTTCGAGCCGATATTCAAATATTCATAGAGGTAAGCCAGTTCATATTCTGTCTTATCCCGGAAATAACCAACAACAGTATCATTATCATGTGTTCCGGTATATACCACTATGTTATTTTCTTCAAAGTTATGTGGAAGATTTTCATTTCCTGTATTTCCATCGAATGCAAACATCAGGATTTTACTTCCAGGCCATCCAATTCTTGCAAGAAGCTTTCTGCTTCCGGCGATGGCACTTCCGGCATTGTCTGCTATGATTCTGCAGTCACCGGCACTTTCTTCCATCACATCTGTCAATTTCTTTCCAGGACCCTTATTCCATTTTCCATTGCAGCAATCTTTTTCCTGAAACGGAATCGTATAATACCTCACAACTCCAAGGAAGTGGTCAATCCGGATTACATCATATAATGCTGCGTTTTTCTCAATCCGGTGCCTCCACCAGTCAAACTGATGCTCTTCCATATAGGAGTAGTCATATACGGGATTGCCCCATTTCTGACCTTCTTCCGAAAAATTATCCGGCGGGCTGCCTGCTACATGCTGCTGGCTTCCGTCTTCTTCTAATAAGAAGAGCTTCCGGTCTGCCCACACATCGGCACTGTCCATAGCCATATACAGCGGTATGTCCCCAATAATCTGTATTCCTCTTGTATTTGCGTACTGTTTTAAGAATTTCCACTGTTCATAAAATTTATACTGGCAGAACTTCCAAAACAGGATCTCTTCTTTTAATAATTCTGTGTATTCCTGTAATGCCTCCGGTGTACGGTTTCTGATTCCCGGTTCCCATGCCATCCATTCCCGGTTATTTTCTTTTCCTTTGACTGCCATAAACAATGCATAATCAGCCAGCCAGCAATCATTGTCTTCTTCAAACTTCCGGAAAGAAGGCTTTGCGGTATCAAACCGTTCAAATGCTTTCTTTAATATCTGAAAGCGGTTTTCAAAAAGATTGGCATAATCAACATCTTTCTCATCTGCACCCCAGTTATAGCTTCGAATCTCGCTTTCCATAAGCAGACCGTCGCGAACCAGGTCATCTAAATCTATCAAATACGGATTTCCTGCAAATGCTGATATTGACTGATACGGACTGTCTCCAAAACTGGTTGGACCAATTGGAAGTATCTGCCAGTATCTTTGTTTCAGGTCTACAAGTAAGTCTACGAAATTGAAAGCTGCATCACCCAGAGTTCCGATTCCATAATCAGACGGAAGACTTGTTATTGCCATCAGGATTCCTGCTCCTCTGGTTAGTCTCTTTGCCTCCAATGTTTTTCCCCCACATCGGTTTTTATTTTTTGCTTTTCGTTAATTTTCGTATCTGAGGTTATTTTACGTCTTTTTAACATTTTTGTCAAACAAAACGGTCCTTTTAACATTATTTTTGCCGTTTTTGACGGAATTCACATTGTTTTTTTGGTTATATTGCTATTCAAAACCCTGTTTTTTTTCGAAAAATAATATTTTGCAGTACTTGCACCTGTCATGCAAATTCTATATAATACAGAATATAAAAAGTTTTTGATATAATTTTGCTTAAAATATACCAGATTTATGGAGGCTTGTTATGGTCACAATTAAAGATATTGCCAACCGGCTCGGCATTTCCGTCAGCACTGTTTCCAAAGGATTAAACGGCGCCAGTGATATCAGCGAAGATTTACGGCAGATGGTTCTTGATACCGCTGTAGAAATGGGATATCAGTCCAAGAAGATGAAAAAGGATGAAAACAAGAAGCTTTGCCTTTTTATAGAAAATATGGAATATGAAACAGCCAACCAGTTCGGATACGAAATCATCCTAGGTTTCCGCCAGGCTGCTTTCCGGAATGGCTGGTCCGTCAGTGTAGTTCCGGTTACTCCCGCTTTCCAGATGACCGAAAAATATGATACTTATATGTTAAAGAACGGTTATTCCGGTGGGTTCCTGGTAGGCTTTGCTCTCCATGATGACTGGATGCGGCAGCTTGCCTTCACCTCCATTCCGACGGTTCTTTTCGATAATTATATTAAGAAGAATCCACATGTGTGCTATGTGGGAACAGATAACTTTGAAGGAATTGAATCTGCAATCGACCATCTCTATCAGCTTGGGCACAAAAAGATTGCTTTCCTCAACGGTTCTCTCTATTCCATGGTCAGTGAGAAACGTTATCAGGCATATTTAGATGCCATGAAATCCCACAATCTTCCAGTAGAGGAAGATATGGTTGCACATGGCTACTATGTTGCAGACAGTGCAAAATATCATGTACCGAATTTTCTTGCTGCCGGAGCAACAGCAATTCTCTGCGGTAATGACCTGATTGCTTCCGGAGTCATTACAGAATGCCGGCTTCGAGGTTTTTCTGTTCCGGATGATATCAGTGTGGTTGGTTTTGACGACCTGCCGATTTCTTCTTTCTTAGAGCCGCCACTGACTACAGTCCGTCAGGAAAGAACCGAACTCGGCAAATGTGGATATGCTGCTCTGAGCAACCTTATTAATCATGTCTCCGTCAGCATGACTTTACTGCGTCCGCAGCTTATTACAAGAGCATCTACTGCTCCATGTGCAGAGCGTGAAGAAGAGGCAGAAGAAGAATAGGACTATTTATAAAAAAAGGAAGCGGTTACCGCTTCCTTTTTTAATGCCCGCGACCGGAATCGAACCGGTACTGTGTCACCACAACAGGATTTTAAGTCCTGCGCGTCTGCCAGTTCCGCCACGCGGGCAAGTATCTTTTTATAGTTACATAAAAAAATTCTCATTGCATAACCACAACGAGAATGGGCAGAGGTGGATTCGAACCACCGAAGCAATTTGCAGCAGATTTACAGTCTGTCCCCTTTGGCCACTCGGGAATCTGCCCATTTATCAGTCCTTAATTGTCCTGACGAATATAGATTATAGCATAACGCCCTGCTGTGTGCAAGGCGTTTTTATGCATTTTTTGCATTTTTTATTTTGCCATTTTTTATTCTTCCGGATTCTTTCTCTTCAGAATGACAGCTGCATGCTTTGGCAATGTAATATCCAGTCTTCCATTGACGATGTCATAGCTGACAGAAGAAATGGAGTATCCATTTTCACTGGTAAAAAGTATCTGTTCTAAAGTTCCATACTTCGGAAGCCCCACTGCCCATACAGACAAATCAATGTGCCGGATATTTTCATCATTATTTACAATAATGACAAACTGCTGTTCCCGGTTAAATCTTCCATAGCAGAGAAGATTATCCTCGCCATTTAAAAATTTCACACTTCCGGTACGAAGTGCCGGGTTTTCTTTATGAATTTTGATGATATCACGATGGAAACGAATCAGCTCTTTATCTTCCCTGCCCCACGGATAAGTTCTGCGGTTATCCGGATCTGTAAATCCACATAGTCCGGCTTCATCACCGTAATAAACGGTAGGTGCTCCCGGCCAGGTCATCTGAATAACAACCGCCTCCCGGAGAACTGCTACATTTACACCCTCTTCTGCCGCTTTTGTTCCAAGTTGTTCCGCTCTGCCCACCTTATGATTGGTTCTGGTTAAGAATCTGGAATGATCATGGTTGGAAAGTTCGTTCATGGAGCACTGCAGCGATGGTGTCAAAAAGCTTGCCATATAATGCTTCATAGCGCCTTTAAAGTTCTCAACTTTTCCAATATTTTCCGGTTTAAAATCATCACTGTGTTTCTCCATTCCGGTAAGAAACCATGTCACCGGTTCCATAAAGGCATCATAGTTCATAACCGTATCCCACTGGTCTCCACCCAGCCAGTCTCTCGGGTCGCCGTAATGTTCTGCCAAAATCACCGCCTGCGGGTTGGCTTTCTTTACGGCATCACGGAATTCTCTCCAGAACTGATGGTTATATTCCGGACTGTGTCCCAGATCTGCCGCGACATCCAGTCTCCAGCCATCGGCATTATAAGGTGGAGAAACCCATTTTGCAGCCACATGCAGAATATAATCGTGTAATGTATCTGAATCTTCGTAATTAAGCTTCGGCAATGTATCATGTCCCCACCAGCCATCGTAACTTCCGTTATCCGGCCATGCATTCTGATCATGGAACTGGAAAAAGTCATTGTACGGACTGTCCTTGCTGATATAGGCTCCCGGTTCATAGCCTGCTTCACTACGGTAGATTTTTTCACGATCCAGCCATTTATTAAAGGAACCGCAATGATTAAATACTCCATCCAGGATGACACGGATGCCCCTCTGGTGTGCTTCCTTTACCAGCGTTGCAAAAAGTTCATTGCTTGCCTCCAAATTCCGTTTATCCGTCACGCGGGTGATATAGCGGCTGGCATGCTGGTTATTGCGGTCACCCGGTTGTAAAAGTTCTCCCTCATCCACCACTATTTTGCCGTAATGCGGGTCAATATAATCGTAATCCTGAATATCATACTTATGATTGGACGGAGAAACGAACAGTGGATTGAAGTATATCACCTCTATTCCAAGTTCTGCGAGATAATCCATTTTCTTTCTCACGCCCTCTAAATCTCCGCCATAAAATTCTGCTACCGAAAAATTCTCCGGGCATTTCTCCCAGTTATCTACCTTCTGACTGGTAGTACGGATATAGAAATATTCATCCGTCAACGGGTCATTGGAAGTATCTCCGTTGTAAAAACGGTCTGTTAAAATCTGATACATAACCGCCCCCTTTGCCCAGTCCGGCGTGGAAAAGCCCGGTACAATTTCAAAATTATACTGCGGTCTTGGTGTCTGATTCACGCCATAGCGGTCAAAGATACAGTGAAGCATTCCCGTCTCAATTTCAAAGTAATAGGAGAAATGCTCCTCTGTCATACGAATTTCTATGGAATAATAATCAAAGAGCCCCTCTGACTCGGTCTTTTCCATAAAATATTTTTTCTGTTCTGTGCAAAGCCAGACTGCATCTACATTATCTCTTGCTGTACGAAAACGAATGGTCACCAGCTCTCCGGCTTTGGGTTCTGCCGGACTACGATAATCTTCTGTTCCATCAGAAAAGAGTGCGCGTTTTCTAAGAATCGGGCGCATCTGCATAATATACTGCTGAATTCTGTTCAATTCATAAATCGATTGCTGTTTCTTCATCATCTTACAACAAGCCTCTCGTTTCTAAATAATTATTTTTATTACTATAATATACGAAAGTTCCAAAGATTACAACCAGAAAAGGACGGATACATTTTCCGTATCCGTCCCCTCTTAAAGAAGTAACTCTATGAAATCTATTATATACCTAACTCCGCCTTTACGTCTGATACCCATTCTTCTACGGTACCATACCATTCAATCATTTCATTTAATTTGTCTTCTTCAATTTCAGTGTCTCCCTCTAACAGCTCTTTGTGCTGCTGTAAGACATCTGCCATTTCAACCATGGTATCAATCACATCCTGGTCGTATGCATCCGGATTCGCATTGATGGCATTCGCTACTTCATTGAATGATGTGCTTGCTTTATTGAATGCATCAATTGCAGCCTGTTTATCCGTTCCCCCGCAGGCAGCCAGTGAAATGCACATGGTTAATACCACTAAACATGAAATTATTTTCTTCATTTTTATCTTCCTCCTGTCTTTTGTGTGTCATCCTCGACTTAGATATATTTTACCATTCTTTCTTATCCAGCAGGAGATTCACGTCTCAAACGGCAGTAAAATGTACTGAATCGACATTCTTTTCCGACAGATTCAGACGGAGTACAAAATACTCTTTTTCCAATGAAAATGTATATACCCCTCCATAGCGTTCCACAATGGCACAGATACTCCGGGTTCCGATACCATGTCCTTTTTTCTTTGAAACCGGGACTCCGTTTTCGAAGATTGGTGCTCCGGCACAGGAGTTTTTTATCTGTAAAAATACCTGCTGCTGTTTTTCATAAATCTGTACTTCTATTCTGGCTTCTTTTCCCTCTTTTTGTACTTCCCTGCAGGCATGGATGGCATTTTCCAGGGCATTAGACAATAGCACACACAAGTCAGTATCACTTATCACCGCCTTCGCTTTCATGCCGCCTTCCACTTTCATTACAATTCCTTCCGCTTCTGCCCTTCCTGCAAAGGATGACAAAATCAGATTCGCAGCTTCGTTTTCACAATACTGTATCACCTTCTGCTGTTCCAGCTCATTACAGATATCAGATATATAATCCTCTGCCTTCTGTATCTGATGGTTCTCCAAACAGGCATATAGATATTGTAAATGATGACGCAGGTCATGGCGGTAACGGCTGGCCAGATTCTGTGACTCCCGTAACGCCGTTATTTCACGCATGGACTGTGCCACCTGCATATCAAGGCTTTTTTGAATCTCCCTCATCCGGTTTTCTTCCTGTCCTTTTGTAAAGTTATACAACAGGAACACAAGATACGCTCCACAACAGATAAATGGCATAAATTCCACGACAACCGGAGCTCCACTGGACAAAAGATCTGTATACACTCTTGTCAGATAATCAAATACATAATACAGCACCGGTATCACACCAAACTGACACTGCATTTTTCTGGAATAACAGGAAATATAACGGACTGCCGGCGTCATAAAGTGCAGCAGGCCAAACAGTAGTGGCAGGGTAATCAATAATTCCACCGCATCCAGCATCAATGCTCCTCCGCCCAAAATTTCCACTGTAAGAAGTGCCAGCCAGCGTCGTAACTGGCAGCACAGGTAGGCTGCCATCACAGAGAAAAACGGCCATAACAATTTACCGGTCAGTCCACATAACAGTAAAATCAACGGAACATGTACCAGCAGCGGATAAATCTGCCTCAAAAAGCCATCCTCCCATACATAGTAAATAATCCCCTGTGCAATTGGAATCAGTGCGATGCATATCCAGAATATAATCCGGTTTTTCCGCCGGTCCAGTGCATCACAGAAGGACGCCGCCAGCACACTTCCAAAAACACTGACTGCCACATTGTTAAGAAAGGACATCCAAAGGCTCATAACGTCACCTGCCCATCTTCAAATGCATTTTTCAGAAATGCACTCTTTATTTCATTGTATTTCCCTCTTGGAATAGGAATTTCCACAAGACTTGACATCGTAATGGTACGATAAGAAAGATTCTTTATATATTCCAGATTCACAAGATATGAACGATGTGGACGTATAAAAGTTCCATAAGGCATAAGCTGCCGGCCCAGTTCATCCATGCTGCCGCTGCATTCATATAGCGTCCCATCGGTCAGATGTATCAATAATGTCCTGTGGATTACTTCGCAGTATTCCAGCTGTTTTAACGCAATCCGGGCAATTCCCGTCTTACAGCGCAGTACAATACTACTGCCATGCTCTTTTTCCATCTGTTCTAACATAGAATCCAGCAGATGATAGAAGCTGCCCTTTTCAATCGGTTTCAACTGGTAATAATATGCTTTCACCTCATAAGACTGCACCGCAAACTCCACAGAAGAAGTAAGAAAAATAATTTTGATATTATTATCAAACTTCCGAATCTCGGATGCCGTTTGGATTCCATCTACCCCCCGGCATTAAAATATCCAAAAACAAAATGTCAAAGCGGGTTCCTTTTTCCATTTCATTCAGTAAATCCAGCGGACTGTGATAGACTTTTGCATCTATTCTGTAATCACGCTCCCTGCGATACTCCTCCAGTAAGCTCTGCAGTTCTTTTAAAACCGTATCGTCATCATCGCAAAATGCTGCCTTTATCATGTTGTATCTCCCATCTATGTGTCAGCTTTATCGAAATATTCTTTTCTTAAGATTCATTATAGGCAGTTTTGGGACCGATGTCCACTGTTTGCGGGATGGGAGTTTTTTATGCGAGATAAGTGAGGGAAAAGTTCCCTCGCTATCGCGGTATTCGTCAAAGTTCCAAGCTGCAAAAAAGAAACTCAAGCAAGCTTGGTTTCTTTTCCCACCTGTCACTTTTTCTCATTACTCGCGTAAAAAAAAGACGACCTTTCGCACGGTCGTCCTTTTTGGAGAAGGTATTTTTACTATGGGGTGTAGCAAAAATTATATAATGTATTGGGGGGTTTTTACGTTAATTATAGTACCATTTTCCCATTCAA